>Ga0308169_10000481_pt1 | contig 58847 bp, 41 predicted proteins | sample PhyBR1_2_FD_202139 | JGI IMG/M metagenome (GOLD analysis project Ga0308169, IMG submission 202139) | Phyllosphere microbial communities from UC Gill Tract Community Farm, Albany, California, United States - DLSLSB.R1 | ecosystem: Host-associated > Plants > Phyllosphere > Unclassified | place... | reverse complement strand
TGCGACGATGGCTTGCACGAGGCGTCTGGAGGCGGCAGTAGGTGCGCGAGGGTGCTGCAACGCCGTCTCGAGGCCGTTCGTCTCGCTCTCGGCGCACTCATGCTCGCGGCGAGCGAGAGCGAGAGCCGCGCAGGCCTCGAGACCAAGAGGGCCGACGAGCTCGAGGTGCTGTGGAGGGCTCGAGAGAAAGAATGAGAGCGTTTGAGCGAGTGAGGGCGAGATGGCGAGTCGGGTTTCGAGCAGCGCGAGCGAGATCTGGTCGAGGCGGGCTCGAGGCGAAGGTGGAGCTGGGCGACCTCGCCTCCACGGCCGTGCGGGCAGGAACGGGCAGCGAGAGCATCTCCGTGTGAGTCCACAGACCCACTCTGGCTCACGGACTAGCCCGCAGAGGAGAGTTGCGTGCGAGCAATCGAGTCGTCCTCGCCGCCAAGACGACGACGACGCCCTCCTCCTCACTACTCGCGCCTCTCGCTCTAGAGAGCCTCGAACTTCTACAGACTCCGCTCAGTACACCACAATTTGAGGTGCGCCCCTTCTCGCCGGTCTCCACCGCTTTGTTCGCGCTCGCTGACCCCGGCCTCCCCCATCTCTCGCCCTCAGTCAACCTCGCCTCATCCTTTAGCACACGACCCACTTCCGCGACATGGCGTCCGAGGCCGACGTTGCCAAGGCTGCGCGTGTCCTCGAGCGGGCCAAGGCCCACCAGAGCGTGCGTCCCCGCTCCTCTTCCCCGCGTCCTCCTTGCCCTTGCCCTCGCACTCGTCGACCACGCCTGCTGACCCCTGCGCGCGTCCCCCTACAGCCCGCCGCGGTGGAGAAGGTGCTGCTCAACATCGAGGCCAAGGTTCTGCCCAACACGCCCTTCCCCACCCGCTACGACGTGCCGGGCCTTCCCGAGCAGATCTGCCGCCTGGGCAGCAAGGGGGTCGCCGAGAAGCTCCAGCGTGCCCTCAACTGGCTACACGGCCTCGACGAGCACAGCAACCAGATGCACCTCGAGCCCCTCACGAACGAGGAGATGCTCGTGAGGTGGCAGTACTTTTTGTACCAGGTCTCCGAGCACGAGAAAGGCCCCGTGTGGTCAAAGGAGGACCTCGGCGCGGCCATCGGGTACTGTCAGAAGCACGAGAACGAGAAGCGGGTGCGTCGGTTTCTCCCTTCGCTCGTGCTCGCACCCGCTCGCGCACGTGCTGACCCTTTATCCTCGTTCCCCCCGCAGTTCGACCGCGTCCCCGTCGTCCCCGGCAGCGCCGCCGCCGCGACCGGCAACCAGGAGGCCCAGATCCAGGCGCTCGTCGACGCGAGCGCGCACCAGCAGGCCGAGCTCCAGGCGACGGCCAACCAGGTCGAGGCGCTCGGCAAGCAGCTCGCCGAGCAGTCGCTCTCGCACGAGGCGGTGAAGGCGCAAACCGAGCACCAGAAGGCGCCGTCGCGGGCAACGCCATCGGGCCCCTCTTCGTCTTCGTCGAGCCTCTCGCGCGCAGCCGGCCGCGCACCCGCCCTCGCCGCCGCGACTGCCCTGGACGCCTCGGGCGTCGCCGTCTCGGCCGTCTCGTCCGTCCAGCAGACGTCGCCCTCGGAGCGCACGCCGTTCTCGGCGGCGTCCGTCACGGGCTCGTCGTCGTCGGCACAGCACCCGCTCGTCGACTCGCGCCTCGCCCCGTCGTCGTTCGCCTCGCGCGCGCCCGAGTCCCGGTCGACCTCGTCGCGCGCGTCGTCGCGCTTCCCGCCGTCCGGTTCCACCATGGGTCGTCCCTCGTCCCTCGCGCCGACGTCGTCGTCGCCCTCGCCGAGCCCGCTCGCGCCGGCCAAGCCCGCCCGCGACGACCCGGGCGTCTCGTCCCTGCTCCTCTTGAGCAAGGTCAAGCTCGAGGCGAGCGAGGACAACGTCATCATGGCCAAGATCAAGGAGGAGGGCGACGACGTCAAGCTCAAGACCGAGAAGGGCGGGATCCAGGACGAGAAGGCGAGCGAGGTCCAGGTCAAGCTCGAGGAAGGCGTCGACGAGAACCGCCCCCCGACGTCCGGTCACCGCAGGCGCAATCGCGTCCGCACGGCGTACGAGGGCACGCCCGGCCTGCCGATGCCGCCGCGCCAGCCGGCCGAGCCCTGGCCCGGTTTGCAGATGCCGCCCGCCCCGGCGTCGTCCCGCCAGGAGGCCCGCACGCCGCGCCCGGCGCCCATCCCGTCGAGCAAGAAGCGCGGGCTCCTGCGCGGGCGCGCTGTCGAGGTCGCTCGCGCGGCAGCCGCCGCCGCCGCCTTGGGCGACGAGGGCGACGACTCGCCGCCCTAGAGTTGCCGGTCCTCCTCATTCCTCTTCCTCGCCGTCTGTGCCGTCGACTATCTTGTTGTAGACTAGCCCCGCTTACCCGATTATGTGTCGTTGTCATCTATGCCAGTGCCTTCCTCTCTTCGTCCTTTTGTGCGCTGAGAGCGAGGAGAAAGCGCTCGTCGTCGTCGTCGGCTCGTCCTCCCACTCGGACCCTCTCTCGTCCGTCCTCGTCTCGCTTCTCTGCTGAGCCTAGACGAGCACGAGCTGCTGCTGCCATGCACCATCGGGACCCACTCGCACCGCGCAAGCCGCACCGCCTCCCCTCATCGCCTCGCCGTCGCCCTCATCGCCCTCGTCCGACGTCGCTCCTCGCCAGCACCTCGCCCGCCTGCGACGAGCCGGCGTGTCTGCGCGGCACAAGCGCCTTCGACTCGGCTTAGTCACGGTCACGCTCGAGCACCCGCACGAGCAGCGCCGCAAGGTGAGCTCAGCCGTCTCCTCCCCGCCTTCCTCCTCCTCCCCGTTCCCCTCGCACCACCTCGCCAGCTGTGCCCGTCTGGGCCGGCAGAGCATGCACACGCTGACGCTGACTTGACCCTGCTTGCGTCTCGCAGCACGTCGCCGTCCGACCCGACCGCCAACTCGCCGCCGTCGCCGTTCCTCTCCTCCCCCGACCTCGCTCTCGCCGGCCCTACTCGCCGACCCTTCGCCCAACCGGCTCGGCAGGACCAAGGCGACGGCCGAGCCTCGACATCCAGCTCCTGACGAGGTCGGCAGCGATGCAGCCTCGCTGCCACCCGACGAGCCGCCGAGCGGGCGCAGGAGCGCGACCTCGCCTCGGCGCCGACCCGCTTCAAGACGATCTCGACGACCCCTCGTCGGTCCTCCTGTGCGGCATCGACGCCGCCGTTCAAGGTCTCGCAGCTCGGCCTATACAGTGCGTCCTCGACTCGCTCCCTCACGCTGACCCTAGCTCGCTCCGAGCTGACCTCGGACCCCTCGCTCGCTCGCAGAAGCCGATCCGACTGACCTACCGGTGCCACAGCTCGGCTCAATCGAGCAGTCGGCCACGAGGATGGCTACAAAAGACACGCCTTGCCCGTCGCGCCGCGGTACACGAGCGTGCGTCATTTCCGTCCCCCTCCGTCCCCGCGACGCGCTCGGAGCTCACGCCGCTCGGCTCGCTCGCAGGACTCTTCCTTCTTCGACCACCGTGCGACGACGCATTGCAGATGCGAGCCAGCCAGGCTGGTCGAGAAAGCCGCGTGGGCTGTGAGCGCCTCGGCGAGGACGACGGCCGGCAGGACAGCGGGAGAAGGACGGGCAGGAGGCTCCCTGTCTGTGTACTGTCGCGCTCTCGGTGCAATGCGATTCGCTGTTTGCACCTTCCTTGCTGTTCAGAGTCGACGGCGAGCGCGAGACGCTCCTTTCCCACGCAGTCGCAGCCAGGTGCACCGTCGTCGCGCTCTCACGATCCTCGGCGGACGCAGCTCAGCAGGGAGGACGGCAGCTTCGTCGTTGTTGCAGCGTCAGACAGGGAGGGGTAGTACGTGCGACAGCCGCCCGTCGTCGCCTTCTCGGCCGCTCGATCCGCGCTCGTTCCCACCTCGACGCCTTGTCCTGCTCGCCCGCCTCGTTGCCGAGCCCGTGCCCGGGCGGCTCGTCGCGCTGCTCGACCCGAGGGCCCGGCCGCCGATCCCACTCGAGGATGGTCTTGCCCTCCTGAGCGAGGCGGCGCGGAAGGTGAGACGGTGCTGAAGGAAGGCCGAGCGAGAGGGCGAGGAGGCGGGAGAGGTCCGAAGAGGTCGACGATGGCTGTAGTCGCGGCGGACGAGTCGAGGTATGATCTGGACGCAGTCGGGCCTGCCCTTGTAGCCCGGCGAGGGCTGATGAGCGAGGAGAGGTGAGGCGAGAGGCGAGGTCGGCGGGCGGGGCGGTGTCGAGGTGGAAGGAGGGCGAGTTGGCGGTGTGGCCGGGCTGAAAAGGGCTCGGTCGATGCAGATAGGGCACAGCACTGTCCCTGTGGTCCAGCCCGTGGACCAGAGCGAGGTGGGAGAGAGAGGGAGCCGCGTCCCTCGCCGCTCCGCTCTCCTCCTCCTCGTCCTCGTCGTCGCTCCACTCGCTCGCTCGCTTCAACAAGGTCTAGAGATCGGTACAGCGCGCTTCATGGATCCAGAGGTGCGTCCACAGTCCCCTCTACCAACCCCACCGCGCCTCGCTGACTCTCTCCCTCGCAGCCGCACGACCTAGTCGCTCAACCCGCCGAGCCCGATCTCGAGACGGCCAACACCGACTGCAAGCTCCTCCAGCTTCCAGCAGAGACCCTCGAGTCCATCTTCGAGCTCGCCTACTACCACCCGGGCCCGCACGACGACGCGTCCATCTCTACACCCCTCGACGTCGTCGCACGCGAGGCGGCGCACCTCCCGATCTGCCGCCGCCTGTGGCCGGTCCAGGAGCGCGTGCGGTACCGCCACATCTCGATCACCTCGCTCGCCGCCCTCGCCGTCCTCACGCGCACTCTCGCCGCCCCCACGCGCACCCTCGTCACCGCCATCGAGGCGGCAGAGCGTCCCCTCGGCACCCTCGTCCTCGACCTCACGATCACCTCGTGGGACGACCCTCCGCCGAGCACGGTACCAGACACCGCAGGCGACGTCGCTCCGGGCGACCAGGACGAGGCGGCCGACGTGTGGACGCTCCTCGATGACCTGTTCGACGAGCTGCCGAGGCTCGAGTCGCTCAAGATTGTCGGCAACGACGGGAGCAGCTTCGACGACGTGATCTTCGACGTCGTCTTGTGCGACTCGTTCACGCCGCGGCAGCTGTGCGCCCTCCGCACGCCCACGCTCCAGTCGAGGTCCAGCTCGATCGCCGTCGGCGGTCCGGACGACGCACGCACCTGGCTCCACCAGATCAACAAGTACACCAAGCTGCGCAAGCTCGTCCTCATCCTCGACCCAAACGGCGGCGATGCCCTGTCCGCCGTCTTCAGGGGAGCGTCGAGCCACGAGCGGCCCGTCCTCGCCCACCTTTGGTCGCTCGACGTCGAGGCCAACTTTGATTCCTGGACCGCGCCGCTTGGCGTCCTCACGCCCAACCTCATCCGCCTCAAGGTCGTCGCCAAGAACTCGTCCCTCAGGGCTGTCGTGCAGGGAGCACCGCCCGACCTCGCCGCCCTCGACATCACGGTGGCGTCCCTCGAGCCCGACCAGCTCGCGCTCGAGTTCGACACCCTCAACGAGCACTTCGTCACCTTCCCTACCCTCTCCTACCTCCGCCTCAACTCGTCCGACCCCGTCGCGATCGAGACGCCCTCGCCCATCCAGTTCTTCGCCGACCCGATCATTCTCAAGCTCGACGGCGCGTTCGCCCTTGCCGACAGGGTCCTGTCCGGCGTCGTCCACGCGCCTCGACGCCTCAAGCGTCTGCGTCTGGTCACGTTCGACGGCTGCTACGCAGCCGGCGTCGTCGGGCCGACCATGGAGAGCAAGGGTTGGGCTCTGCCAGGCGACGGCGAGCACAACTCGTGCGGCGTGTGGGAGGGCTGGGCCTATCCGGAGGAGACGGACTGCATGTCCCTGCAAGAGCTCGCCATTTCGGTCATGCACGGGTCTGCGCACGGCATCAAGTTCCTCGGGACGACGACCGAGGCGTTCACGTGGATGAGCGAGTACCTCGACGAGGTCTACCTTACGGCGTTCTTGCGGGGCCTGCTCACGGGCGAGTGGGACGATGCGGATCGGCTCGCCGACATCACGGTGTCGGACGAGTGGGTCGCCAAGTGTCGGGCGTCGGCGGGGAAGGCGCCCTTGATCGTCTGAGGTCGTGTGCGTGTTACGAGTGCTCTTTTACCGACGGCGCAATGCAGCGCCGTGTTATGCCCTTTGTCTCTCTCGTCTTGAGAGCTCGAGAGCTGCCTTGTGCGACGAGAGCTTCTGCGCAAGGGAGCGAACCGACCTCGAGACAGGCGCGAGGTCCGTCCGTCGACCGGGGTCCGGCGGTGCTTCTCTCATGATGACTCACCGCGGTCGGCTCTCGCTCGAGAGGAGCTCGCTCGTGAGCTCTCGACGTCGAGCTGCGGTCCAGCGCGGGACGGGACCAGCAGCTCAGACGAGAGCCAACTCTCGCACCTTGAGAAGGCTGACCGGGAGGAGGCCCAAACGCGCTTTCAGGTCGCCTCTCCTGCTCTCACGTTCGACCGGGTCGACACAGCGAGTATCTCGAGCGAGCTCCTGAAGCGAAAGAGCGGGAAGGAAGCTCCTCAAGGCGGACAAAGTCGAGGAAACCAGCTGGAGGAGGATGGGAGGGAGGGAGGGGCTCTGCTTCTTGCTCTGTGATGCTCGTTCTCGCTCGACGGTAGCACACTGATGTGCTCTCGAGTTCGACTTAGCGACAAGCGCGAAAGAGTAGCAGGGAGACAGACCAGCCTTAGCCTCGCCCTCCTTGAGAAGGCCGACCGGGAGGAGGCCTAAACGCGCTTTCCCCTCGCTTTTCCCGCTCCCACTTTCGACCGGATCGACGCAGAGAGTATCTTGAGCAAGCTCCTGAAGCGAGGCCGCGAGAAAGAGGCTCCTCAAGGCGGACAAAGTCGAGGAAACCAGCTGAAGGAGGGGGCGGCGAGGCGCTCTCCTTTTTCCTCTCTACGCCTACTTTTCGCTCAGCGGCAGTTCGCCAGTGAGCCGTGGACCTCGACTCGTGACCGAGCTTGAAAGAGTAGCAGGAGGAGGAACCGGCCTCAGCCTCCTCCTCCTTGAGAAGGTCAGCTGGGGAGAGGCCTGAGCTCGCTTGCTCCTCGCTTCTCCTGCTTCTGTGTGGGTCGGCGGCTGACTCACTTGGCTCGGAGCAGCTCTTGAGCGCGAGGGACATGCTCTGAGTGCGAAAATTGGGAGAGCTGGACCTGCCTTTGAGCCGGGAGCCAGGAAGAGGAGGAGGTCGAGCGGCGCTCTCTTCCCGCCTTCTTGGTCTTACTCAGTGCTGAGCGGGAGCTCGGGAGCGTAGTGTCAATGTTGAGCCGCGAGCGCGCCAGGGAGAGCCGCAGGTGAGTGCGCCGGACCAGTGCAGGACTTCTCGCCTTCCGCGGCCAAAAAAGAGGTTGCCGCGCGAAGCGGCACGCTGCTCAGTGGCGGGATCGAACCGCCGACATTGGACTTGGCACGAGAAGCTCGTATTAGGTCCACATCATAACCAACTAGATCAACCGAGCTTGTTACGAAAGGCCCGGCGTCTTCAAACCCAGAATGCGTCGTCCCCCCCCCGCACCCGGCCCAAGTCAGCTGCTGAAGCGGAAGCTGCCGAGTGCACCGGGACGACCCAGCTATGCGTCCCTCGATGAACACGGTCGAATTGCCGCTGGCACAAGCGCAGCACAACGTTGTTGGCTACAGGGTGCAGGAGATGTTTGGCACTTGCCGGCGCTGTCGAAGAGCGATAGAACGGACCTGACGCGGAAGTGGCCAGGTGAGTTTGGCAAAAAGGGAGCGATCATAAGGACATTGTCACCAAAGGTTGCATGTTGACCCCCTCAGAGGGCTCAGAGGGCTCCTCCCATTGTCCAGTGCGGGCGCCTACTGCTGAGCTCACAGATAGGCAAGTATAAGGAGAGCTGGGCAACAGCGAGGTAGCGAAGAAGCACCTGTCAGGACAAGGTCAGCCACGCGGAACGGCGCGGCCTCCACATGAGCTGGTCCTGTCCATGTCACAGACAAGGACACTTCTGATACCCAGCAAAAGAGAAGCAGAGTGCAGGAACAAACGCCAGGCTGTACTTCCACTCACAGCCAGCAAAAAAGTGATCGCACCCAGGTTTGAACTGAGGACCTTCAGTGAACTACATGTTAAACTGACGTGATGACCAACTACACCATGCAACCCGTTTGGATGGCAGCTCTCGCTTAACAGTCTACATATCCCGTTCAATGCCTGGGCCGTACGTTGGGGCATAGCAAGCGGGCACAAAAGTGGCCGTGCAGCAGAGCCGCCGGCAAAAGGAAGTTGCCCCCACACAGGATCGAACTATGGACCTTTCGCTTACTAGGCGAACGCTCTGCCACTGAGCCATAGGGGCAGATTGATGTCACGTGCGCGTTGCCAGCGTACACATCCAGCTTCCTAGTTTTGTAGCTTAGCCTTCAGTTCTCGTAAGCGCCAGATATTGCCTGCCATGTAGCCTCGCCATTGTGCCATTGCAGCGCGAACAAAACCCCCTCTAGAAGTCAAAGTAACGACAGGGGCGGTCAGGAGGGCAAGCGGTCCCAGGGACAGGGGAGCTGCAGGGGCTCGGACCGCGCTTGCCTCCCCCGCGCCCTTCCGTTCATTCGCCGCCTCGTCTCGTATGTTCCCTTCTTCGCTCTTCCTTACCTGCGCTGTAGACTGGCAAAAGGCTGATTCACCGGCGTTTGCTGATGAGTCAGCGTTTCCACAACCAAGCGTTGATGAGATGTGCTACTTCCCCGAAGCCATCATCTATTGGTGTTTTGGCCGAGCGGTCTAAGGCGCTAGCTTAAGGTCATACGTTGATCCGCTAGTCCGAAAGGGCGTGAGTTCGAATCTCACAGACATCATCAACTTTTTGCTGCGCTCACCGCGGGGCATTGCGCAACTGCTGCTCCCGCAAACGCATCAAAACTCGGCCGCTCGCATCCTCCCGCGAGTTGACGCACTAGGTACGTTCAGCACAACAGAGCGCCGAGACCCCCGCTTCGACTTTGTCTGCAATTGCTATGGTATGCTAGGGCGCGCCGCGAAACTTCAACCAGCCCCTATGGCTCAGTGGTAGAGCGTTCGCCTAGTAAGCGAAAGGTCCATAGTTCGATCCTGTGTGGGGGCAGCTCCTTTTTGCCGGTCTCGATTCTTTTGCTGCCGTGGCCTAGCATGCAGCGCGACTGCTTGCACCCCGTCCCACTGAGCGCGAGACTGCGGTCAGGCCAAGAAAGAGGCTGGCCGTCTGCGACGTGGCCCGCGCGGCGCGCGCGCAGAGCCGCGCCGACGTCCGCGACGCAGTCCCCGCTCTCGACCTCGCGCTCTGTCCAGCCTAGCACACGCCTGCTGCAGACGAGACCGACTACCGAGCCGCACCAGCACTGAGCCCGCCCCACCCTCGCGTCAGCAGCCTCCCGGCCTTCGAGCTCCTCGCCCCCACCTTCGTCAACCCAGCCACCCTCGCCCCGCCCCGCTCGATGGGCCAGGCCGAGTCGCAGCCGCAGTCGGGCCTCGGGAACACGCCGAGCTCGGCAAGCAGCAGCAGCACCCTCGCCTTCCACGTCCTGCGCGTCGCCGAGAACTCGCCCGCCGCCGAGGCTGGCATCGAGCCCTTCTTCGACTTCATCGTCGGCGCAGCAGGCAGGCAGCTCGTGCGTCCTGGTCTCACTCTCTCGTGCCCGTACATTGCGCACCCAGCTGACTCGGCGAGCGTGCGCGCGCAGGGTGACGACCTCGACCTCCTCACGGACGTCCTCGAGGTCAATGAGGGCGGCGAGGTGGCGCTCCAAATCTACAGCACCAAGCGCAAGGAGGTCCGCGGTGCGTCCATTCGCTCCCTGTGCCCTTTCCCTGGGACCGAAGCGCAAGCTGACCCGTTCCCCTCCCGCCCGCCCGCAGAGGTCTACGTGATCCCTTCGCGCACCTGGTCCTCGGCGGCGGCGTCTGGTACGACGGCGGGCTCGGTCGACGGCGAGCCGTCCCTGCTCGGGTTGAGCCTGCGCCTGTGCAACCCGCACCACGCGCTCGACCAGGTCTGGCACGTCCTCGAGATCCTCGAAGGCAGCCCGGCGCAGAGTGCAGGTGCGTCAGCTCTCGCTTGTCTCTCTCCTTCACTTCTGCTCGGTGTGCTCACCGGCTCGATGCACTTGCGCGCAGGCTTGGTCCCGTACGGCGACTGGATCGTCGGGTACGCCGGCGGCGTCCTGCGCGGCGAGGGCGACTTTTACGACGTGGTCGAGGCGGTGCGTCTCGCTCCCCTCTCCTCTCGAGTGCAGCGCAGAGAGAGCGACTTGCACGTCCTGCCATCTTCTCGAGCGACCGAGGCTGACGCTCGCTGTTCTCGCGCGCAGCATGTCGACAAGCCCTTGCGGCTCTTCGTCTACAACTCGGACTACGACGTGACGCGCGAGGCGATCCTCGTGCCGAACCGCAGCTGGGGTGGCGAGGGCCTGCTCGGGTGCGGCGTCGGGTACGGCCTCCTGCACCGCATCCCGAAGCCGCAGGACGGCGCGCGACCGAGCGCTCAGGCCTACGACGACGACCCGTACGCCGCGCCCGCGCCGCCGCCCGCTCAGCGAGCGCCGCCGCCGCCCTCCTCTTCGGCACAGCGCGCCCCGCCTCCGCCTCAGCAGCAGCAGCAGCAGCAACAGCAGCAGTACCGCTCGCCGCCGCCGCAGCAGAAGAACGACCGCCTCACGTCCTTCTCGTCCACCTCGGGCAAGCTCCCCAACCCGCTCTACGCGCCTCCCCCCCCCCGCGCATCCTCCTCGGCGTCCCGCCCGCCCGTCGCCGCCTCCGCCTCGCCGCCGTCGGCTCCCGCCCCGCGCCCCGCACGCCGCACCGCCGCGCTCTCGAGCTTCGACGACCACGCCGGCGGCGGCGGCGCGGGCGCGCAGCCGCACGAGCGCAGCTACTACGGCGACGACGACCCGTACGCGCTCGACTCGTCGCAGTCGCAGGCGCAGGCGCAGGCGTACGGGTACGGCTCTGCGCACCCGTCGTTCGCGTCGTACGGCGCCGGGCAGCAGGACGAGGACGAGGGCGGGTACAGCGGCGGGGCGTACGACGCGAGCGAGGGCGTCGAGGTCGTTGCGGTGCACGAGGGCGACGACGACGAGGGGGACTTTGCGCGGCCGGGCGGCGGCGGCGGCGGGGCGGGCGGGTACGGGCGCGCGAGGGCGAGCTATGGGGCCGCGAGGGTTGTAGCTGAGGAGGCTGAGTGAGCTGCGATCGAGCGGTTTTGTCGTCACCTGGTGCGCGAGAGCTGGGGCAGCGCCGAGCGCGGAAGAGGCCCGTGCGAGCAGAGAGAGCGTGAGCCGGTCGGAAGCGAGCGCTCTTTGCGTCTCTCGGGGCCTGGGTCCGACGAGGGGACGAGGAGCGTGCGAGAACGAGTGTGATTACAGGGCAGGCTGCTAGATGTGGCTGATACAGAGAGAGAGGGAGGGCTGCGCCCGCAACGAGGAAAGTCAGCTTGCGAGCGACGAGGACGACCATCCACACGACAGCGGTCGCGCACCGCGACGACTTAAAGCAAGGACGCACTCGGTGCTTGATCACTTCTTTCGCGGGTCGACGGCGTCGGCCCACACCGGGCCCTCGTTCTGCGCCTGCAGGAGGTGCGTTGGTGCGTCAGCTCTCGGGCGGGTCCCGCTCCTCACGCCGAGAGGGGAAGAGGAGCGAGGGCGCACCTTGATGGCGTCGAGCTGGGCCTGGCTCTCGCGCACGAGCTCGCTCTGAGCGCCCTGCTTGAGGGCGCGCTGGGCGTCGACCTTGCGCTTGAGGTCGGGGGCGAGCGAGTCGTAGAACTGCTGGTCGGACGGGGTGGTGACGGCCATGAGGCCGTAGGCGAGGCCCGTTGCGGTGCCGATGAGGAGGAGGAACGAGCCGATCGGGACGCGGCCGGCCATGGTGGACGAAGGCGGGTGGGGGAGGAGGCGAAGGGGGAGCTGTCGCGGCGAAGGGAGGGGTCAGCGGTGGCGCGAGAGGTGTGTGTGAGCAGTGCAGGTGCTCCAGCATGAAGCTGGAGACTCTCGAGTGAGGAGAGGGACGCACCGAGTTGGTGATGAGGACGAGGCGATGAAGCTGGGCGAGCGGCGGCGACTAGTCTGACGAGCTGCAGGGTCGACGTCAGCGCGCGCGCAGGGCCGGCGAGTCAGAGCAGCGAAGGCAGGCGCACCTGTCCGGGCTGAGCGGGCTCGAGTGGGAGGACGAGAGCGAGAGCGAGGCGAACCTCGCGAATCGCCGCCAGGTCAATCTCCGCACCCCGGCTCGACTACAACAGGGAGCTGCACAAGCACATCCAGCACCACCAGCAGACCTCGAGGGCCACCCGACACCGACTCGCGCCCCGCTCGGAGCTGCCGCCTTCACCGCCTCCTCCTCGCTCGACCTCGACCTCGACAACCCTCACCTCCGCCGCTGCAACAGCTCGCCCGCCATGGTCGTGCGTCCAATCTCTCCCTGCAGCAGTACAGCTACCCGGCCAAGCTGACGAGCACTCCCTCTGCAGCGCTTCAAACACCGCTACCTCCTCGTCTCGCTCGTCTTCCCCGACTCGCTCGCCCCGCAACACGCCGACACGGACACCTTCGCCCCGCCGCCCCTGTCCGAGTCGAGCTTGATAAGCCTCCTGCGCGACAGCCTCGCCGTCAACTTTGGCGATGTCGGCGCGGGCGAGGTCGGCGGCACCTTTAGCAGTGCGTCCTCTCCTCCTCCTCCTCTTTCCCTCTCTTCATGCACACGCCAGGGCTGACTCGACCCTGCGCGCCGCAAACAGTCAAGTACCTCTCACCGTCGACGTCGACCATGATCCTGCGCGTCTCGCGCGAGCACCACCGCACCCTGTGGGCTGCCCTCACCCTCCTCCGCAAGGTCGGCGGCGTCGAGTGCGTCGCGCGCGTCGTGCACGTCTCAGGTGCGCTCTCCTTCTCCTTCTCTCCCTCCCTTAGCATGCAGGAGCGTGAAAGGGGGGTCGTTGACGAGGGCGATGAGCGCGCAGGCACGATCCGCAAGACGCAGCACGCCGCCATGGCGCACGACCGCGCGGCCATCCTCCTCTCGGCCGCCCGGGCGCGCGCGCGCGCTCGACGAGGAGGCGCGCCTGCTCTCGGGGCGGGCAAGGTCAAGGGTCGGGCGGGCGCAGCGGCGGCGGCGGCACCGGGCGCGGGCGCGAGCGAGGGAAGGGACGAAGCGAGCCTCGACGCCGAGACGGAGCGGCGGCTGCGTGAGAGCGAGGAGCGCATCGCGGCGATGGAGGCGTGAGCATACCGAGGCGTGCGAGGAGCTCTGAGCAGGCGTGTTGTTGTATCATCGAGCCGTTTCTCGTCCGCTCTCCTCTCGCTCACCTGCCTCTCGAGAGCGAAGAGAGCGTACGATGCACTAAATTACCGCTCGCTACTGCAAGATACCACACTACCTCGACGCTACAGCACTCACGGGTAGACCTTCTGCGAGGCGGCTCGAGAGTCGGGTCAGTCCCTCTCCTTCTCGAGGCGAGCCAAGGCGAGGAGAGGAAAGAGGGAGAGCGCGCACCTTGATTTCGCCCTCGAACTTCTGCAGGATGACCTTGCGGTTGAGCTTCTGGGCCGGCGTTGTGAAACCGTTTTGCGGCGTCCACTCCTCGTCGGCGAGGAGGACCGTCTGCAGGGTCTGTGCGAGCGAGCGGGCGAGGGCGGGATCGGCCGGGCCGGGCGTCAGTACAGGGACGACCTCGAGGGAGAGAGTGTGAGGTGGAAGAAAGAGTCGGGCGAGGCGGAGGAAGGGAGAGAGGGAGGGGAAGGGGGAGCGAGAGAGAGAGAGAGCCGACGCACCTCGAGCGGCTTAAGCCCGGCCTTCTTGCCCGTCGCGTTCATCTCGGCGAGGACGGCCTTGCGCACCTCCTTGCTGCTGCAGATCGTCGACCAGTCGGCGTCCTTGGCGGGCAGGCCGGGCGTCGAGGCCGACGAGAGGTGCGAGCGCAGGGCGGGCTCGGCGGGGACGACGATCTGCGGGCGGTGCCGAGGTGGAGGGTCAGCGACGGTGCAGGAGAGGACGCAATAAGAAGAGGCGAAGCGGGAAGGAAGGAGGAGGAGGTCGTGGAGGAGGAGGAGGAAGGAAGGAAGGAAGGGAAGGAGGAGGAGGGCGAAGAAGGAGCTGCGAGACGCACCGCCATGGGCTTCGACGCCGCGCTCGTCGCGTACACGCAGATGTTGAGCACGAGCGAGCAGCTCTTGTAGATCGACTCGAGGCGCTCGAGCGCAATGTACTCGCCGCCGGCGAGCTTGACGAGGTTCTTCTTGCGGTCGATGATGGCGAGCAGGCCGTCGGGCGTCCACTCGCCGATGTCGCCCGTCATGAACCACCCGTCCGAGTCGATCGACTCGGCCGTCAGGTCGGGCCGCTTGTCTGCGAGCGCGGCGAGGCGTCAGCGAGTGCGCGCGCTCCCTCGAGCGTCCCGACTCTTGCTGGCTCCTCGCCCTCGAGAGCGGCGAGTCGTTCAAGAGAGCGCTCACGCCGCCATCAAGGTCAAGGAGAGAGGCAGGCGCAGGTAGAGAGAGAGAGGAGAGCTCGACGCACAGTACCGCGTAAAGACGCTCGGCCCGCGCACGCACACCTCGCCCTGCTGCCGCCCGCCCGACGCCGCGCCGCTCCCGTCGGCCTTGTAGCCCGCCTCGTCAAAGTCGCGCAGCTGGATCTCGACGCAGGGGACCGGGACGCCGACGACGCCTGGTCGGGCGAGCTCGGGCGGGAGGACGCACGAGAGGCTGCGGGCGCGGAGAGGGAGAGAGGGAGGGGGTCAGTGCGGGCGTGAGGGACGAGGATGTACGCCTCGACGAGACGAGTGCAGGTCGACGAGAGGGACGAGATGAGAGGGAGGAAAGAGAGAGGGAGGAGGGGGAAGGGGAGGAAGGAGGAGGAGGAGGGGAAGGTGGACGCACGCCGTCGTCTCGGTCAGGCCCCAGCCCTGGATGAAGGTCGGCGTCAAGCAGCGCATGAGGAACTCCTGCGTGTCGCGACTGACGCCCGCGCCGCCATTGACGGCGTACTTGAGCCGGCCGCCGGTCGCCTGCTTGACCTTGGAGAAGACGACGGCGTCGGTCACGCCGCGCACGAGGCCGCCGACGAGCGGGATCCCGCTCGTGTACTTCTTGGCGGCGACGGCGCCGTGAAACAGGGACGAGCGGATGCGCCCGCCGGCCTCGACCTTTGCGAGGAGCCCTTTGCGGATCGTCTCCCACACGGTCGGGACGCCGCACATGATGGTCGGGCTCAGGGCGCGCATGTCGCCGACGCACGGCGCGCGCATGTTGGTGTCGGACAGCGTCTTGGGCGACGAGAAGCCGATCGTGATGCCGACCGACAGGAGCGTGAACTCGACGGCGAGCTCAAAGATGTGGCTCAGGGGCAGGTAGGCGATGAAGCGCGCGTCGGGCGTGATGAAGGGCTGCACGAGCTCGAGGACGCCGCCGATGACGGCGACGACCTGGGCGTTGGTGATCTCGACGGCCTTGGGCGCGCCCGTCGACCCGGACGTGTACATGAGGCACGCGACGTCCTGGGGCTGCGGGAGCGTCGGTGCGACCGGGTTTGCGGCGCCGAGCGCGACGAGGTCGTCCCACGAGTGGACGTCGACGCCGGCGGCGCGGATCTTGTCGAGCGCGCCGGCGGGCACCTCGTCGGGCTTGCCGTCCCACACGAGGACCTTGAGCGAGGGCGTGTCGGCGACGACGGCGGCGAGGGTGCCGAGGAGGGGCGCGTTGGTGAAGAGGCCGTACACCTCGGGCTCCTGGATCGAGTGGCGCAGGCCCTCCTGGCCGAGCGAGTCGTACGCGGTCGCGAACGTGATGCCCTGGCGGGCGCAGGCGTTGGCGATCGTGAGCCAGTGGGCCGACGTCGAGCCGTAGATGTTGAAGATGGTCGCGCTCGAGTGGCCCATCTTGACGAGGCCCGCCGCGACCTGCTCGACGAGGGTGCCGAGCTCGGCGTAGGTCTGGAAGCGGTAGTCGCTCAGCTCGTAGGTCGTCCACTCCTTCTGCTCGGTGACCTCGTCGCCGTCGACGACCTTCTTGACGTCGCGCATCTCGCGGTGGACCTTGATCGTGTCGCGCCAGCCCAGGGCGAGGCCGTCGGGCTTGTTGCGGATCGTGCGGGCGAGGACGTCGGCGAGGACGCGAGTCTCCGAGTTGGGCGCCGTGTAGAGCTTGTCGGCCGTCTTGTGGGAGCGGCGAGGCCTGGACTGGCCCTGTGGGACCGGCGGGCCGACCTGCGGGCACGGTGCAGGGTGTAAGCGAGCTAGTGCCGAGGCTTGGACGAGGGACGAGGTGGGGAGGGGAGGGGGGGGGGGGGCGGGAGGAGAGGGAGGGAGGGGAGGGAAGCGGGAGCGCACCTCGACAGAGTGCTGGGTCATGGTGCGAGCTGGAGGTGAGAGCAAGAGCAGCCGGTGCAGGTGACGAGCTGTGGCGGAAGCGAGGAGGAGACGGCGAGGTTGAGGGAGCGCAGCTGCGGGCTCCGGCAAACGGATCGCCCTCAGCCGCCCGTCTTGCTCGACCAGGCTCTGTGCCAAGCCATCAGCCGCAGCACCACCGCCCGACATGCAGCACCCGTCCCAGTCCCCCTCGGCCTGGCTCGGCGCACCCTCGCCTTCGTCGACGCTCCCTCCTCCTCATCTCGCGCTCCCCTCAACCCGCCAGCGCACCCTCTCGGCCCGCCCCTCGTCGCTCGCTCCACCAGGCCCAACCACCTCGCACGCCGCCAGCTCGCTCGCCAACCCGCACTCGGCCGACCCTGCCACAGAGGCACGGCGCGCCATCGCCCTCCTCGTCGGCCCCGACCCGGCCTCGTCCTCGTCCTCGTCCGAGGGCCTCCTCGACCGCGTCCAGCGCGACATCGACTCGCTCCTCGCCGCCTACGACCACGCCTTCTCCCCGCGCACCTCCCCCCCCTCCCCGGCACTCGACCCCGCCCGCGCCCTCGACTCGCTCGACGCCCTCGTCTCGCTCCTCGCGCGCTCCGCCCCAGGCGGCTTCGTCCCCTCGGCCATGCCCGATGCCCCGCTCGCACAGGCGCACCTCGACCGCGCGAGCGAGCGCGCCCAGGCCCTCTTCCGCGACGGCGTCCGGGTGCGCGAGGGCGCAGAGGTTGTGCGCGCGGGCCTGAGCGGGTGAGCGGCCGGGCGGCGAGATCGGGCGAGCGTGCGAGCGACGACGAGCAAGCGGCTGGTCGGCGAGTACGGCCACGAGACGCACGCCGGCGAGAAGGGCACGTCGCAAGCGCGACAGGCCCGAGCGGCTCTCGCACGCACGGGCGGGAGCCCATCCTCGCTCGCCGCACAGTGACGGACGGCGAGCGCGTACGCAGCGCGTCCTCGAGGCGGCAGGCCCGTCGAGACGGACGAGCGAGCACAAGCGCGCGCTCTGCGCAGCGTCGAGACGAGACGAGCGCGGGCGCTTGTAGAGCTCGCTGCAAAGACAGATCCATCTCTCCCTCCTCTTGTCGCGACCGAGAGAAGGACCTCGTGAGCACGCTGCGTTCATGCACTCGAGAGAGCTACGCCGCGCCGCGCTACTCGACCTTCTTCTTCTTCTTCCTCGGCGCGAGCACGTTCACCTTTAGCGCCTCGCCGCCCGCACCCGTTGCGCCTGCTGCGCCCGGCGCACCCTCGGCCGGCCGCTTGTCGCCGACGACGGCAGGAAGCGCGTTGTCGACGCGCACCTCGCGCGCGACCTCGCGCTCGTAGCGCGCCCTCCACGCTCGCTCCTCCTCCTCCGCTCCCGCCGGTGCGTCCTCGCCCTCGTCCCTCGCCGTGCTCCTCACCGCGCGCTCGACGCCCTCGCTCCAGCGCTCGACGGCCCCGGCGAGCCTGCCGAGTGCCGCGAGCGCATAGTCAAAGTTGTGCAGGGTCGACCAGTGCTTGGTGTACTGGGCCGGGCGCAGCGCGAGCGGGTGGCGCTTAGGCGGGTGCGGGGCGTGCGTGCGGGAGGATGAGGAGGTGGACGAGCGGATCGGGGAGGGCGGGGCGGCGACAGAGGCGGAGGGTGAGGCGGCGGCGGTGCTGGACGAGGAGGAGGTGGAGGACGGCGCGGCGGCGGGCTCGCCGACGGCGACGACGAAGAAGCCGACGAGCTGCCCGGCGCAGCACTCCTGCCGGAACGCCATGCGCTCCCACCACTCGTCGACGCCGCCGGGCACGCCCTGGACGAGCCTCGCGCGCTCGCGCTCGACCTGGCGCTCGAGCTCCTGCACCTTTTGGAGCGGCGTCGCGCCGGCCGAAAAGGTCGCGCTTCCGAGCGCGGCGAACGCGTCGTCGTAGTCGCCGGCGGTGCCGCTCGCGGCGACGGGCGACGACGTGAGCGAGTGGAGGAAGCGCGACTTGGGGTCGTCGGCGAAGGCGGGCACGTGGTCGGGGAGCGGGTGCGCGGCGGGCGGGTCGGACGCCGGGTGGAGAGGAGAGGTGAGGGACGCGTACGGGTGGCCGTAGGTCCAGCCGGGCGCGGTCGAGGGGACGTAGGGGAGCGACTCGAGGTGGGCGAGGCCCGGGACGAGGTACCACTTGCGGATGTCGCGCGCCTTGCCCTCGTCGCCGCCGCCGACATCGCTGCCCTGGGCCATCGTGCTCGCGCGCTCGAGCGTCGCCTTCCACCACCGCAGGAGCTGCTTGTCGTCGAGCACGCGCTTGGTCGCCGAGTTGTCGGCGCTGCCCGGGAACAGGTACTGGCTCTGGGCGCGCGCAAAGACGTGCGCGCGCAGGCGGACGGCGCCGTGCGGCGGGTGCGCGAGGTGGTGGGCGACGAAGGCCGAGACGAGGGTGCGGGTGGGCGAGATGGGCGACGACGAGAGGCCGGTCGTGTCGACCTTGGAGATGTAGAGGAGGGCGCACGAGGTCGAGGGGATGAAGTAGAGCGAGGCCTCGAGGGCGGCGATCGGGACGAGGGCCTCGCGCGTCTGGCTGGCGGCGGTGGCGGGAGGTGCGGGCTCGTGCGAGGCGTGAGGAGGAGGAGGAGGTGCGGCGGCGGTGGTCGAGGTGGACGCGACGGGCGCGGTCGAGGTGGCCGAGGGCGAGTCGGCGCCGGCACCTGCGCTCATCGGGGCATCGTATGCGCCAGCTGCGGCGCTCGTCGGCGCGCTCGCGGCCGTGTCGCCGTCGAGCGGGACCTGTCGACGCTCGGAGAGGACGACGAGGGTCTCCTCGTGCCAGACCTTTGCGTGCTTGGCGTTTGTCGCGTGCGGGAAGAGGGCGTGAGAGCGCTGCGGCTCGGACCGGAGGACGTGGAGGGCGTAGCGGTGGTGGCCGGGAACCGAGGCGGCGAGTTGCGACGCGAGGTAGTCGGCGAGCGAGGGAGGAGGGGCCATGTCGGCGGCTGGGCGAGGGCTGGCGTGCAGTGGCGTGCTCTGCGGCGTGTGGTGGTGTCGCTCAAGCCGAGTTCTGTGGCTCTAGAGGGGCGAGTGGTGCAAGACGGAAGCGCGAGCTTGTCATCGCGGCGAGAGGTTGGTCCTCGCTCTCTGTCCTCACCCACACTCGGCTCGACCAGGCCAGTGTACCGTTCACACAGCTGTGCACACCATGCAGCCCCTCGACACCAAGCACGACGGCAAGGAGCCGCTCCTCCCGCTCCCCTCGTCGACCTCCACCCCTTCGCCATCCCCACCTCGGCCCACCTCGAGCACCGTCTGGCTCCGCGCCGTCCTCGCCTGCCTCGCCGTCGGCTCCCTCTACCTCCAGTTCGGCCCGGCCCACGACCCGCACCACTCGCCGCACGGCCTCGCGCGCGAGAGCGGCTACCTCGCCCGCCTCGGCGCACCGCGTGGTGGCTGCCCGCACCGCCAGCAGCACCCCGCCCTGAGCCACACCGACATCCTCGACACGCTCCTCGACGTCCCGACCGCCCAAGGAGCCAAGGCCGCCTCCAAGCTGTGCGTCCTCGCTCCCTCTCTCCCTCGTCCTCCTTCGCAGCACCCAGGTCGCTCACCCGCTTCCCGTCTCTCCCTCGCAGCTACACCAACCAGACCCACGTCGCCGGCACCGACGGCGACCACCGCATCGCACTCCTCCTCAAGTCGCAGTGGGAGGACCTCCTCGGCGCCGACGCCGACCCGCAGCACAAGCACGTCTACGACGCCGGGACGCCCGAGAGCCGCCGCGCGCTCACCGGCCACGGCGGCCACGAGCACAAGCACCGTCATGGGCACAAGCACGAGCATGGGCGCAAGGGCAAGGGCCACCACCGCCACCGTCACGGCAAGCACGGCCTCCTCGAACGCGCAAAGGACCTCGCGAGGCGCGCCGGCTTCAAGCTCTCGGGCCGCCACCACCATCATCACGAGCACCATGAGCACCGCGGCCACCATGAACACCGCGAGCACCGCGAGCACCACGAGCACCACCACCCCCTCCCGTTGTCCTCGGCCGCCAAGCCTCGCGTCTGGACCGACACGTACTACTCGCTCCTCAACTACCCGGTCTCGTCCTCGATCTCGCTCTTCCCCTCGTCGAGCGCGACCGAGCCGTCGTTCCGCGCCAAGCTGCGCGAGGACGTCTTCGCCGACGAGGACCCGACGAGCGGCGCCGGCGTCGGCATCTGGCACGGCTTCTCGAAGAACGGCTCGGCGAGGGGCCCGCTCGTGTATGCGTCCAAGGGCACCAAGGACGACTACGAGCTTCTCGAGAAGAACGGTGCGTCGCGCTGGCTCGCTTTCTCTGCGTGCCTCGAAACCCTTGTTGCGGCGAGACTGACCCTTCGCTCGCTCTCGCTCGCAGGCATCAACGTCAAGGGCGCCGTCGTCATCGTCCAGTACGGCGGCTCGTTCCGCGGCCTCAAGGTCAAGGCCGCCGCCGAGGCGGGCGCCGCGGCCTGCATCATCTACACGGACCTCATCGAGGACGGCGACATCGTCCCCTCGAACAACCACTCGTCGTACCCGCACGGCCCGGCTCGCGCCCCGAGCAGCGTCCAGCGCGGCTCGGCGCAGTACCTCTCGCTGTACCCGGGCGACCCGCTCACGCCGGGCGTGCCGTCGTACAACCCGGACTTGGCCGGCGCGCCCGAGCGCCTGCCGCGCGACGACCCGACGATCAACGTGCCGAGCATCCCGAGCCTGCCGCTCAGCTACGAGGACGCCGTGCCGCTCCTGAAGAGCCTGAACGGGCGCGGCGTGCGGCTCGAGGACGGGCGCGAGGGCAAGCCCGAGGGCTGGAGGGAGGGCGGGCTCGGCGGGCTCGGGGTCGAGTACTGGACGGGCGATGGGGAGGTCGAGGTCGAACTCGTTAATGTTGTCGAGGACAAGATCACGCCCATCTGGTGCGTCGGCCGGTCCTTCTTCCTCCCTCCCTCCCTCGTCCTCGCCGACGGTTTCTCGCTCTCTTCGGCGCTCGATCGAGCTGACGAGGATGTACCCCTATGCAGGAACACGTACGCGCTCATCCCGGGCCACCTCTCGGACGAGGTCGTCGTCCTCGGCAACCACCACGACGCCTGTACGTTCTGCGCCCGCTCTCTCCCGCCCCTTCGTCCTGCCTCTTCGCCTCTCGCCGACTCGCCTCTCGCCGACTCTGACTCCTACTCGCTCGCGCGCAGGGACCTTTGGCGCCGCTGACCCGTCGAGCGGCACCGCGTCGGTGCACGAGACGGTCCGAGCGCTCGGCGCCCTCCTCGACAAGGGTTGGAAGCCCCTGCGCACGATCCTGCTCGCCGCCTGGGACGCCGAGGAGTGCGTCGACCTCTCTCCTTTCACTCCTACCTCCTGAGAGATGGGCGCTGACGACGCACGGTGCGCGCAGGTACGGCCTCATCGGCTCGACCGAGTTTGGCGAGGACTTCCCCGACTGGCTTCAAGAGCACGTCGTCGCCTACCTCAACGTCGACGTCAGTGCGTCCCCTTTCCTCCCTCCCTCACATCGTGCGGTCGAGCGCGAGCTGACCGTCCCCTCCTGCAGGCGTCTCGGGCTCGCAGTACCAGCTCGGCGCGTCGCCGTCGCTCGCCGACCTCTTGCGCAACGTCAGCGCCCAGGTGCCCGACCCGGACGCCGAGGGCAAGACGCTCGCCGACCGGTACGGCGGCGACTTGCATGTCGGGCCTCTCGGGAGCGGCAGCGGTGCGTCGTCCTCTCCCTCGCTCGGCCTCTCGCTGCGGGAGTCGACGCTGATTCGTCTCGCTCGAGCAGATTTCACCGTATTCTTGCAGCGTCTCGGACTCGCCTCGGCCAACTTTGGCATGGCGCGCGGCAAGAGCGACCCCGGTGCGCTCCTCTTCTTTCTCTCCCTCGCCTCTTCGCCGCCGCCGCAGTCTCAGCAGCTGACGCCCCACCGCACAGTCTACATGTACCACAGCAACTACGACGACTTCGCCTGGCAGTCCAAGTACGGCGACCCGTCGTTCGAGCGCCACCGCGCCATCTCGCGCGTGCTCGGCCTGACGGCGGTCCGACTCGCCGACGACGCTGTGCTCCCGATCAACACGACCGGTGCGTCTCACACTCTCTCTCTTACGAGTTCTTTCTGCGCCTCGGCTGACGCGCACGACCTCGTCCTGCAGCTTACGCCGTCGAGCTCGGCAAGTACCTCGACAAGGTCGCCGGGCACCCGCTCGCCGCCCAGCTCGACCTCTCGTCGCTCTACGCCCTCGCGCACAAGATCCAGAGCGCCTCGAATGCGCTCCTCGCGCACGGTGCGCACCTGTCGTCGCAGCTCTCGAGCGGCAACAAGCGCTCGGCCAAGAAGGCGGCGCGCGGCCTGCGCAAGGTGAACGCTGCGCTGCGCGGGTTCGAGAAGGGCTTCCTCGGCGACGAGGAGGGCCTCCAGGGCCGCACGTGGTACCGGCACCTCGGCGTCGCACCCGGGCGGTGGCTCGGGTACGGCGCGACGACGCTGCCCGGCCTCGCCGAGGCGCTCACGCTCGACGGCGACGTCGCGCGCGCCAAGGTCGAGGTCGAGCGCCTCGAGAAGGCGTTCGAGATGATCCTGCGCGGGCTCAAGGAGGGCGCGCGCAAGCACTGAGGGCTGCGTCGGCGCCGGCGGGTGGGAGCTGAGACGGTCGAGGGGGAGAAAGGCGGTTGAAGCGCGAGCTGTAGCTGCTCGCCCAGTCTTCTGACAACGTACATAGTCTGTTCTGCGTGCTCGCACGGCCAGGGAAGCGAGAGCGACGGCGCGATCTTTGCCCCTTCACCGCCTCGACAACGTCAAGACGAGCGGCGAGGAAAGCCAACTCGCCGCGCTCCACCACGCTCTGCCGACGAGCCTTTGTGCAGCCGCACTCCCCCTGCTTTACAACAGCAGCACGCACGCCCCGCCCCGCCAGCACCACGCCCTCGCCCGACGCCGTTGCCACCTCTCGCCCTTCCTCATCTCCCTCCTCCCTCATCGAGCCAGGCCATGCTCGTCTCGTCCTCGAGGGACCCGCCCCCGCACCACGCCTACGCCCACAGCTACCACCACACTCCACTCGCGTCGCCCTCGTCCAGCCTGTCGCACCTCTCGCTCGCCTCGCCGACCGAGCGGCCGCAGATGGGACTGAGCAGGAGGAGCTCGAGCGGCGGCAACGGCGGCAGCGGCGCGAGCGCGCACCGGCCAGCCGTTAGGCGGAGCAGCAGCAGTGCCAAGGGCAAGGAGCGCGAGGACCAGGGCCCGGCCGCATCGCTCGAGGCGGCACCGCCCCCGCAGGAGGACGACGCCGCGCTCGACTCGTCGTCGCCCGCCGCCGAGCAGCTCCCGCCAGCGTTCCCGCCGTCACTCAAGGGCAAGCACGCTGCGGCAGAGCACGACGCCGAGGACGCCCGCACCGACGCCGAGGGCCACCCGCGCTTCGTCGGCAACCTTGCGATCCGGCGCGACCGCGACGAGCCCATCCTGCGCGAGACGCAGGACCGCTTCGTCCTCTTCCCGATCCAGTACCAGGAGGTGCGTCGACCGTCTCCCCTCTCTCTCCTGCCACCTCGGGCGGAGCTGACTCGGGACTTGTGCTCGCAGATCTGGGCGCACTACAAGCGCGCGCAGGCCTCGTTCTGGACCGCCGAGGAGATGGTGCGTCCTCGCCCTCGTCCACCTGCTCGCAGGCGCTTGCTGACTCCCGCTCCCCGCTGCGCAGGACATCTCGAAGGACCTGTGGGACTGGGACGGGCGCCTCAACGACAACGAGCGCCACTTCATCTCGCACGTCCTCGCCTTCTTCGCCGCGTCCGACGGCATCGTCAACGAGAACCTCGTCGAGCGCTTCTCGAGCGAGGTCCAGGTCGCCGAGGCGCGCTGCTTCTACGGCTTCCAGATCATGATGTACGTCCTCGCTCTCGCTTTCTACCTCTCGGTGCTTGCCGCCCATCGTTGACTCGCTTTCGTCTGCGCGCAGGGAGAACGTCCACTCGGAGGTCTACTCGCTCCTGATCGAGACGTACGTGCGCGAGGCGCAAGAGCGCACGAGGCTCTTCAACGCCATCGACACGAGTGCGTCCCGCCAAGCCCGCTCTGCCTCTCTTGCGCGCGCCCGAGCTGACTCCTGTCACATCCGCAACAGTCCCCTGCATCCGCAAGAAGGCCGACTGGGCGCTGCGGTGGATCTCGGACCCGCGCGCCGTGTTCGGCGAGCGCCTCGTCGCCTTCGCCGCCGTCGAGGGCATCTTCTTCTCGGGCTCGTTTGCGTCCATCTTCTGGCTCAAGAAGCGCGGCCTCATGCCCGGTCTCACCTTCTCGGTGCGTCCTTGCCCTCTCCTCTCGCCTCGTCGCCGCGCGTCGGCGGCAGGACTGACTCCTCCCTGCTCGCCCGCCCGCAGAACGAGCTCATCTCGCGCGACGAGGGCCTGCACACCGACTTTGCGTGCCTCCTCTTCTCGCACCTCGAGCGCCGGCCCGCCCCGCGGCGCGTCGCCCAGATCATCCGCGAGGCGGTCGAGATCGAGAAGGAGTTCCTCACGGACGCGCTCCCCGTCGGCCTCATCGGCATGAACGCGGCCCTCATGCGCCAGTACATCGAGTTTGTCGCCGACCGCCTCCTCGTCTCGCTCGGCAACGCCAAGGAGTACGGCGCCGAGAACCCGTTCGACTTTATGGACCTCATCTCGATGGAGGGCAAGACCAACTTCTTCGAGAAGGCGCGTCCCTCTCTCTCTCTCGCTCTCCGTGCGCCTCTCGCTCGACTCCGAGGACGCACCAAGCTGACTCTCGTACCTTCACCAACTCGCAGCGGGTCAGCGACTACCAGAAAGCCGGCATCATGTCGGGTCACGCCGCTCGGTCCGCCGCCGACAGCGCGGTCGGCGCGTCGGGCGCGAGCACGCCCCTGGAGGACTCGCACCTGCTCGTCTTTGACGCCGACTTCTGAGCACGTCGCCCTGCACTTCCCTCGCTGTACCACTCGTCCCTCGCCCTCGCACCCGCCGCACATCTCGCAACTCTAGAACCCTCGCACCCTCTCCGCTCCCCTCTGTAGCAGCCGCCTCTCTCTCCTCCCCGCTCCTCTCTGTGACACCCTCCTTCGCCTTTCACCCTCTGTCTCGTTGCTGTAGTCCTTACCGTCGTTCCCTTTCCTTCCTCGTCGTCGGCGCTCGTGCGCGAGCGCGACCTTGCTATCACCAGCCTCCTCTCCTCTCTCCCCTCGCTCGCACAGCGCTCGCACAGGAAGAGAGACACGATGGCACTGATAGAGAGTCTCAAACATTGCAACGACGTCTACGTCTGCTCGAACTCGCCCCGCCGGATCTCGTCGCACACGCTCTTGAGTACCTCGGCGCCGATCCGGAAGTCGTCGAGCTCGACGTAGACCTGCGCCGAGAGGCGAGTCCAGAAGCGGTCGGCGTGCGCGTAGATCGGCGCGAAGGTGTTGTTGGCCGAGAGGCGGGCGATCCAGAAGGAGGACATGAGGGAGAGGGAGGAGGGAGAGTAGGTGGAGGGAGGCGGGAGGGGGAGCTCGACGTTGACCTGCGCGCGCCGCATCGAGACGAAAGTCAGTCGACTGCGACCGTGAGCGTAGAAAGAGAGAGAGAGAGAGAGCGAGACGCACCATGCACGCCGTGAGCTCGCCGTCCTCCTCGCGCTCGTTCCGCAACACCTTGGTCCCGAGCCGCTCGGCGACGAGCGCGCCGCCCTCGAGCGCGAGCCCGTGGCAGTAGTCGTAGATGCGCTGCTCGCCGCCGAGCACGTCGCGGCGGAAGTCGAGCGCGGCCGTGACGGCCAGGACGGGCGACTGCGGGCGGGAGAGGGTCCGTGCGAGGGAGGAGGGGGTCGAGAGGCCAGTCAGCGAGCCTGACCTGCTGAGGAAACCTCGAGCCGAGGAGGAGCTGCTGACGAAGGGAGAGTGCAGGGGAGGGAGGGAAGCGACGCACCCAGTCGACGGTCCCGCTCCAGTTGAACTCGCGCGTCCAGTGTGCGTCGCCCTCGTCGCTCGGCTCGCGGCGCTTGTACGAGAACCCGATCGGGATCGAGTGCACGAGGTGCTGCCACCGCTTGGCGACATACAGCGCCGCGACCGTCCGCGGCGCGAGCCCCCACTTGTGCACGTTGCTCACCCAGAAGTCGGGCTTGCTGTCGCGCAGCGAGATGCGCGGGTTCTGCCCGAGCTCGTGCGCGGCGTCGACGAGTGAGAGGATGCCCCGAGAGCGGAAGAGGGCGACGAGCTGCGCCCAGGGGACGACGACGCCCGGGCTCGCCGAGATGGCGTCGATGAGGGCGAGGCGGACCGTGCGGCCCGTGCCGTCGCTGTCGGCGGCGTCGAGGACGGCGGCGACCTGAGCGACGAGGTCGGCGTGCGAGAGAGGGTACGTGATGGGGACGGGGAGGAGCGAGAGCTCGAGGTGCGGGTGCGTGTCGACGATGTACTGGAGCGTGCGCTCGCAGGCGTTGTAGCTGCGCGTTCGGCGGGGCGGCGAATCAGCGCCGAGCGCTCGCACAGCCTAGGTCGTCATCGGGACGAGCTGAACGAGCGGATGGAGAGGAAGGGCCGACGCACATCGAGGTCGGGAAGTACAAGAGCCGGTCGCCCTTCTTCCACTCGGTCGTCAACCCGCGCAGGACCGTGTTGACGCCCATGGTCGCGTTCGTGACAAACACGACGTCGTCCGTGTCGCACCCGACGAGCTCGGCCGTGCGCGCGCGCGCCTCGACGAGGAGCGGCTCGTACTCGACCTTCATGAACCGGTCGGCCGACGCGTTGCACTGGTCCTGGAGGGCCCGAGCGCGCGCGAGGACCGGGTGCGGCGCGGCGCCGTACGAGCCGTGGTTGAGCGGCGTCCAGCCGGGCTCGTGCGAGAAGTACTTGGCGCGCAGGGCGCGCCCGAACCGCTCGTACTGCTGCGGCGAGTCGCCGCCGTCGGCGTCGGCGAGGCGCAGCTTGGTGTCGACGACGTCGGCGAGCGCGGCCTCGGCGCTGACCTGCACGCCCCGGGGCGTGATGACGCCGCGCATGTGCCGGCGGCGGTCGACCTCGGCGAACTCGGGGTTGGCGTCGGCGCCGGCGCCGAACCAGCGGTGCGCCGAGTCGCGCAGGAACTGCTCGAAGGACCAGATCGAGGGCGTGAGGCGTGAGAGCGGGGCGGTCCAGAGGTAGACGGAGGCGGACGTGGGAGAGAGGAGGGTGTCGGCCGGGGAAGAGGAAGAGGAGGGGAGAGGGTCGACCGTGCACGGTGCGCGCGTGTACTCCTGCGAGGGGGCGGGCGTCAGGCCTTGAGTGAGGAGGCAGTCATGAGGAAGACGAGGACGGACATTGCCCTCAAACTCGTCGAGGAGAGCGACATCGTCGTCGGTCAAGCCCTGGACGAGGACGCCTCGAACGGCGGCCTCGTCGTCGGTGAGGGCGCGCCCGAGGACTCGGGCGCCGTCTTGCGCCCGAACGACGGCCGGATAGTCTGCAGGGAGGCGTATGTCAGCATGGCTCGAGGGGAGACTGTCAGAGAGAGAGAGGGACGGACCTTCGCCGTCGACATGAAGGCGGGCGTGGTCGACGAGGAGGGCGTCGTTGGTGGTTAGGTGCTCGCCCGGGTTGCCGATGACGCGTGCGAGGACGGCGGCGTGGCAGAGGGTGCCGTAGAAGAAGAGCGAGTGCGCCATGCGGCGCGACGAGGTTCAGGAGGGGGAGGAGGTGGGAGGCGTCGCTGCTGGTCGGGGATTGGATGGAGGAGTCGGCGATAGACGCAGAGAGAGCAGAGCGAGTGGCAGCTGGGCTTTGAGCGAGGTAGAGAGCGAGAAGCAAGAGCCACAGCTCGTCGTCGTCGTCGTCGTCCGTGTTGGCCGACTCCGGCTTGACTCTGGTCCTCTCGCACGAGTCAGGCTTCGCTCCCCCTGACTGTCCCACGGTCGAGCTACTACATGGCCACGCCGGCACGCCGGCCCCTCGAGCCACTCGCGCTCTCGGCCCTCGTCGCCTCGTCGTCGTCCTCATCGCCGCGGCACCTCGCCCCACACGGAGTCATCCGCGGCCGCCTCACCAGGATCCGCCCCTACTCGCCCCACACCCGCCTTGCACAGCTCACCCTCGCCTCGCTCGACCCAGCCGACCCGCCCGGCACCGCCCTCGACCTCGAGCTCAAGGGCGACATCGCCCTCCGCGCCTCGCGCCGGCTCCACAAGGGCGACACCCTCATCCTCTCCACCAAGGGCGCGTCGACTGCTCTCACCAGGAGCAACGGCGACAAGAGCGGCGACCGGCGGGCGGGCCGGGTCCGCTTCGCCGACCTCACGGGCTGGGTCCGGCGCAAGAACGGCGACGAGGAGTTCCTGCACTACGCCCGTGCGTCCTCTCTCCCTTGCCCTTCGGTCCCTGCACACAGAGCTGACGTGCCTCATTGCGCAGAGCCGGCCAAGCCGAAAGCACCGCCCCCTCGCCCTCTCGAGCCCCGACGACCCGCACCTCCTCCCCCTCCTCCTCGACCTGCACCTCCTGCGCTCGCCGTCGCACCGACAAGCGCCCCTGCGCCCTCGAACAAGCGTCCAAGAACGTCGACCCCGCCACCGACCGCGCCAAAGAAGGTCAGCCCGCCAGGAGAAGGCGCCCGGTCGCGCAAGCGGCTCAAGGCCGCAGCGGCTGCCGACGCGCTCGCCTCGTGGAACCTGACAGCGGTGCGTCCGACTCTCTCTCGCACTCTTCTAGGCGACGCTGACGCCCGCCTCGTGCGCGCGCAGGAGGACGGCACGCGCTACACGTCGCTCGACCAGCTCGGGTCGCTCGTCGCCTCGACGCCCAAGTCGAGCCTGCTCAACACGGTCATCAACGTCATCGCGCTCGTTGTGCAAGTCGGGAGGCCGTCCAAGCCCATGGCGTCCAACCGCGGTGCGTCGCTCGTCCTCTACCTCGCCCGCTCCGCTCGCACTCGCTGACGGCTCTCCCTCGACAGACTGGTACCGCCCGATCCTCATCGGCGACCCGACTCGGCGAGACGCACCGCTCGAGCTCCAGTGGTACGCCAAAACCGAGGCGGCGCTTCCGGATCTCGGACCCGGCGACGTCGTCCTCGTGCGCAACCTCGTCGTGCGTCGCTCTCCCTCCCTCTCTTCTCGCCGCGCGCTCTCCTCCCTCAGCACGCAGCCCTGACGCTTTGCTCCTCGCTCTCGCGCTGCTGCAGCCCAAGGCGACCTCGACCTCGACCGCGCCCATCCTCCTCGCGCGCGCCTTCGCCGTCGTCCCGCACGCACCCCTCCGCCCCGCAGCGCTCCTCGCCTCGCCGCCGACGCAGGACCCGCCGCCGCCGCGCAACGTGCACCGCCTCGCACACGACGAGCTCGAGTACGCTGCGAGGGTCGCCCGGGCGTGCGGCGAGGCGGCGGGCTCGGGCGGCGAGAAGGGCGCGAGCGCGAAGCCGATGCTGCCGCCAAGCCTCACTGGTGCGGCTCGGCCCCGGGCGAGCGGCGGCGGGGTGGGCGGCGGTCGGCCGCTGCTGCGCGTTGAGGAGATCTCGGAAGGGCGGTTCTGCGACCTCATCGGCATGGTGCGTAGCTCTCTCGCTCTCCTCGCGCTCACCCCTCCTCTCACAGCACAGCTCGCTCACGCTTTAGTCGTCCCTGCAGGTCACCAAGATCCACTGCCCCTTCTCGTGCGGCTCGGTCCCGCCCTCGAGCGCCGCCTCGCTCTACCTCACCGACTACACCCCGCACCCGCTCCTGCACGCCTACGCCTCGCCGCAAGCCGTCGGCCTCGCCGGCCAGCTCGTCCTGCAGGTGTCCGTCTTTGGCGCCCAGGCGCAGCCGCTCTCGGCGCTCCTCAACCCGCGCACGGGCCAGGCAAGAAGGGGCGCCGTCGTGCACCTGCGCAACGTGCGCGTCAAGACAGGCATGGGCGGGAGCCTCGAGGGGACGCTGTGGGAGGAGAAGGACGAGCGGTACAGGGATCGGCGCGACGTGACGGTCGTCGACTTGAGGAGGAGGGACCACGAGGAGCGGTTCGGGGAGATGGCGAGGGACGTGCAGAGGTGCGCTCGACTTTCTCTCGCTCTCGTCTGTGCGTGCACGTCAACGTGTGCTCGTGCTGACTCGAGACTCGGCTTGATGTCGCGCAGGCGCCACCGCGAGTACTGGGCGGCAAGGTCGAAGGAGTAGCTCACCTTCTGCAACTCGAGCAACCTCACCCTCTCTCGGTCTGCAGCCCATGCTCGAGAGCGACTGAGAAGCTCCACTGCTCGACGACTCGCTCGCTCTCTTCTCGAACGAGCTCTCTCGGCGCAAGTTGCCTCTCGCTCGAGCTCTCGCACGGACCCTCTCCTGCTCACGCTCTCGCTTTCACGCCTCTCTCTCTCCTCAGCGCGCGCTCTCTCGAGCTACGCACTTTCTCAACCTGCTGCTTGCTCGATCTCGCTGTTCAAGCCCGTGCTGCTCGAGCGCTCGAAGCGGGAGCTGTTCTCTCGACGAGACGAAGCGCGAGACGACGAGCGAGTGACATTGCGTCGAGCCACCTGCGAGTCGGCACGCTAGAAACCCTCGGCGCGCGCTGTGCATCCCCTACGCGCGCAGCACCCGCACGCTCCGCGGGAGAATCGAGCGCGGACAGACCACCAGCTCGATCCCCCGGCTCGCACAGCACGCCTCCAGCTTCCGCCACGCCTTCCTCTCGCCCTTCCAGAACTCGCTCATGTAGCGCGTCGAGTCGAACGAGCTGCCCGAGTCGGCCCACGACGAGCTTGAGCCTGAGCGCGAGTTCGAGCCCGACGGCGACGAGGTCGAGTTCGAGTCCGAGGCCGACGAGTTCGAGCTCGAGTCCGACGACGACGACGACGAGCTCGAGTCCGACGAGCTCGAGTCCGGGTCCGGCGACGACGAGCCTGACGACTCGACACCGGGAGGCGGGCGCGAGTTTGGCCGGTACCGGAGCGGCGTGACGCCGAATCGTTCGAGCCGCACGCCATTCGGGAGCGCGTCGAGGATCTTGCCGACGGCAGCGACCGTGGGAAGGGTGTGGAGGCCGGAAGTGTCGAACGTCTCGACGAGGAGGGTCTTGACCGTCGCCGGGAGGACCTCGAACGACGACATGAGGTTGGACCGGTCGGCCCAGCGGTCGAAGACCTCCTCGTTGAGCCACACCGTCGTGATGCGGTCGCACGCGCGCGCCAACGTGCGGAAGTGCTCGATGCCGTCGTTCCTCGGCCGCAGGAAGCTGAACGCTGAGTCGGAGAAGTCGTACTCGGCCGTGCACGCCTCGAGCGACCGGAGGGACGCGTACGAGGTGCGAAGGACGATGGCGAGAACCGGTCCGAGGGCCGGCATGTCGTGCACCGGAGCGAGGCTCAGAGTCTCGAGGTGGAAGGAGGGTGCTGGGAGGTCGGGGTCTATGTCGTCGATGACGACCGGCGGGCCGGGGAAGTAGAGGGCGAGGCGAACGAGGTTGGGCAGGTCGACGAGGACGTTGTACGTGTTCTTGATGAGCGGGACCTGCCACAAGGTGCGGAGGTTGGCGCACTTGCAGAAGCCGGCCAAGAGGCTGTGGGGCGTCCTGGTCGTGTTGATGATGAAGTGCTCGAGGTTGGTGCACCTCTTGAGGACGTCGAAGACCAAGTCGACCGCGCCGCCTTCGTGGCCCGTCGCGTAGTAGCTTTCGAGCTGGACGAGGCGGACGAGTGCCGCGGCTTGGGGCGAGGACCGGATCGCCGAGCGCCACGCGCGCGTCGAGGCTAGGCTGGTATCTTCTGAGGGGTTGATCCAGAGGATCTGACCGGCGTATAGCTGAAGCCGCGCGCGGGCGAAGAGGGCGCGCGAGGCGAGGCAACACCGTGCGAGGTCGGCGTGGTCGAGCGAGGTGTCGTCGAGGATCTTGTCGAGGAGCTCGACGGGGAGGGAGCCAGGCATGATGATGGACCTGTGGGAGCAGGTGTGCTGGTCAGCATCGTCCTGGGGCGGCTCGTTCCGGTGTACGACGAGGCGAGATCCTCGCAGCCGCAGCCGAGAGGACGACGGCGAGATCTCGCCCAGGGCTCGGGGGACAAGGACAGAGCGAGAGCAGTAGGCTCACAGTGCGTGTTGAGCGGTCTGAACGTGCGCTTGCTGAGGATGCGGCGAGGTGGAGAGAGCGAGAGAGCAAGGAGCTGAGCCGGGTCGAGGTCTGCCGTCCTTCCTCACGCTTCCCGCTCGCCATGGCTGCTGAAGCACCTGCTGCCAAGCCCTACTGGGAGACTGAGAACGGTGGGATTGCGCCGATCAAGCCAGAGTGCGTCGCTCGCCTTCCTCCATCTTTCGCCGCCTCATCTCTCTGGAGCGACTCGACCTCGTCCTGCGAGCTGACGACGACCTCGTGCGACCGTGCAGATTTGTCCAATGGCACAAGATGGGCAAGCACACCTCGACTGCGCCGCCGACCGTCAGCGACGACGCCGCCGAGGGCCGCGGCAAGTCGGAGCTGGACAAGCCGCTCGTCCGCTCGACCGACAACGTCTCGACCGCGCCTTCTGCACCCGCTGAGCCGGCTCCGACCTCCTCTGCCGACGTCCCGACCGACGCTCCCGCCGCCGCTGCGCCCGCTGAGAGCGGCGCATCCACCACGACGAGCGCCACTCCGGCCGAGGGCGGCGAGGGCGAGCCCGAGCAGAAGAAGGTGCGCCTGAGCGGCGCCCAGAAGAAGGCGGCGGCACGGCAGCGGCAGCAGGAGCAGTGGGAGGCCAAGAAGCAGGCCAAGCTCGACGCCAAGAAGGCGGCCGGCGAGGGCGAGGGCGAGGGCGACGAGGCGGGCGGGCGCAAGAGGGGCAAGGGCCAGAACAAGGTGCGCTCGCCATCTCGCCGTCTCATCCTCGAGCCTCTCGAGGATGTGCCTGACCCAGAAATGCGCACGCAGGGCCGCAAGTTCGACCACCGCGCCGGCACGCACGACGTCCGTCTCTGCAACATCGTCGGCCAGGGCCGACCGTGCGACCGCCCTAATTGCAACAACGACCACGACCTCGCCGCGTTCCTCTCGTCGCGCCAGGGCGACGTGCAGCGCACGCTCCCGACCACGCCCGACGACCTGACGCCGACCGAGTCGGCTCACACGTGCCCGCTCTACCTGTCGCTCGGCCGGTGCCCGTACGGCTTCAAGTGCCGCCTCGGCGAGAGCCATATGCGCAAGGTCGCCGACGGCGAGGGCTTCATGGGCTGCGGCTGGGAGCTTCTCGTCGACGAGGACAAGGTCAAGGCGGTCGAGGCGGCGGCGGCGGCGGCGGGCGACGGCAAGGCCAAGCTGAGCGCGCTCGGCGAGATGAACCTCATTACGAGCATGCAGATCAAGGCGATTCGCGGCGGCGGCAAGACCGAGGTGCGTCTCCTCGTTCGCCTTCGCCTCCTCCTCCTCTCGCCGCAAGCGGAAGCTGACCCTCTTCAACTCGCGCGCAGGAGAAGTTTCCGCTCTCGACCGAGTACCTCAAGTCGATCGGCGAGCCGCTCGACACGCGCGGCGACGACAAGGGCGGCAAGGGCAAGAAGCGTGGGCGTGACGGGCAGCAGAAGGCGTCGGCGCCCGCACCAGTACCCGCAGCAGCCGAGCCCGCAGCCGAGCCCGTCGCGCCCTCAGCCGCGGTGGACGGCACCGAGCCGACCGCGGCGGACGCCGTCGCTCCTTCGTCGAACGGCGCCGTCGCCGTCGCCGCCGCCGACGACCCTGCCGCGCCGACCTCGGCCGCCTCGGCCGCCGACGTCGACTCGCACCCGTCCCGCACCTACGTCCCCGACCTCGCGCCGATCCGTGCGTCCGAGAAGAAGCGCCTCGACTTTGCGGGCAAGATGTGGATGGCGCCGCTCACGACGGTCGGCAACCTCCCCTTCCGGCGGCTCGCCGTCGAGTACGGCTGCGACATCACGACGTCCGAGATGGGCCTCGCGCAAGAGTTCCTGTCGGGCAACGCCAACGAGTGGAGCCTCGTGCGGCGCCACCCGAGCGAGCGCACGTTCGGCGTCCAGATCTGCGGCTCGAAGCCCCAAGTCCTCGTCCCCGCCGCCGAGGCCATCGTCAAGAGCACCGAGATCGACTTCCTCGGTGCGTCCTCGTCTCTCTCTCTCTCGTGTGCGCCTGTGCCCTCGCTGACTGCCCTGTTCTCGCTCGCAGACATCAACTGCGGGTGCCCGATCGACCTCGTCTTCAACAAGGGCGCCGGCTCGGCGCTCCTCGCGCACGCGGGCAAGCTCGGCAAGTCGCTCGTCGGCATGAGCAAGGTGCTCGGCGAGGTGCCGCTCACGGTCAAGATCCGCACGGGCGTCAGCAACAGCCAGCCGACGGCGCACAAGCTCATGCCGCGCTTCCAGAAGGAGTGGGGCGTCAGCGCTGTAACGGTACGTCTCCTTCCCTCTCGCCTCTCATCGTTGCTGCGAGCGCTCGCTGACGCTCTTCTCTGAGCCTTGCAGATGCACGGTCGCTCGAGGCAGCAGCGCTACAAGGCGTTCGCCGACTACAAGTGTGCGTCCTCGCCTCGTCTCCTCCTCCTAGTCTCTGCGCTCGAGCTGACTCTCCTCTTCTCGCACGCAGACATCGGCGAGTGCGTCAAGGTCCTGCGCGACACGGCCGAGGACGAGGGCCTTGCGCCGATCCCGATCTTCGGCAACGGCGACGCGTACGACTGGCGCACGTACTGGGACAACGTTGAGGGGAGCGGCGTCGACGGCATCATGATCGCTCGCGGCGCGCTCATCAAGCCGTGGTGCTTCACCGAGATCAAGGAGCGCCGAGACTGTGCGTCCTCCTCCCCTCCTCTCCTCCTCTTGCTCCTCGACCTGACCCGGGCTGACGTCGTCGTGCGCAGGGGACATCTCGTCGCGCGAGCGGCTCGACATGATCGGCAAGCTGTGCGACTACGGCATGGAGCACTGGGTGCGTCCTCGCTCTCTCCTGCTCGTTCACCGCTCGGACCTCTTGCTGACGAGGAGCGCCGCCTGCAGGGAGCCGACCAGATGGGCCTCAACAAGACTCGCCGGTTCGTCGCCGAGTCGCTCTCGTTCACGCACCGCTACGTGCCTGTCGGCCTCCTCGAGCGCCTCCCGACCAACATGAACGAGCGCGCCTTTCCCTACAAGGGCCGCGACGAGCTCGAGGTGCGTCCCTCCCTGTCTCGCCCGGCCTCTAGATCTCCCTCTGTGCAGAGCTGACGATGAGCACGACCTGCAGACGCTCCTCGCCTCGGACCAGGCCAAGGACTGGCTCAAGATCTGCGAGATGTTCCTCGGCCCGGCGCCCGACGACTGGAACTTTGTCCCCAAGGTGCGCTCGCTTCTCTCTGCACCTCTCTCTGCCTTTCCTAACTGACCTCCTCCCCCTGCAGCACAAGGCGGCGTCGACCGAGACCGAGGCGCAGGGCTGAGCGGCGAGCGAGGATGTAGAGCAGGAGAGGAGGGTCCGAGGCGTGTTGTGCAACTGCGGCTTGCTCCACCTTGTTCTCTCTCGGCCCTTTCGTGCGTCTGCAGCTCAGAAGCAAAGCGTCTGTGTGCAAGCGTGTCCCTCCAAGCAGTGCTACGACAAGCTGAGAGGCGCTCGGGCCCCCTCTCCCTCCCCCTCCTCGCTCCTCGCTCCTGCTCAGCCTCTCGTCGCCGGACCCCTCCTCGCCGGCTTGCGCGTCGACTCGGGCGGCGTCAGCACGCCCTGCGCCGTCGTCTGCGCCTTGCGCTGCGGTCGCTGCGGCGGCGGCGCCGCCGCGCGCCCGACGGTCGAGCGCCTCGCAGGCTCGAGCGCACGCCTCGTGCGCGCTGCGACGGCGAGCGCCGTGTAGTGCACCTCGACATCGTCGTCGTCGCCTGGCGCGTCGTCGTGCTCGTCGTAGGCGTCCGACGGCGGGTGCGGGCGGTCGAGCGCGCTGCTGGGCGAAGGAGGTCCGAGCGCGCTCGTCGGCGGGACCTGCTCCTCATCTGTGCGCGCGCCGAGCTGCTCGGTCGGCAGGAGCGCCGGCACGTCATCGTCGTCGTCCTCCTCCTCGTCGGGCATCGTCGGCCCGACTGCGCTGACGCTCGGCTCGAGCGGCGGCGACGAGTACTGGAAGCTCGCGTACGGCGTGCGGAGCGGGATCGGGAGCGCGAGGCCCGAGGTTGAGGCCGAGCTTGTGCGCGTCGCCATGCCGGGGAAGAGCATGAGGTTGAGCGGGTAGTGCGCCTGGAGCGGCGAGGAGGCGGTGCCGTGCAGGGCGTCGAGGACCGAGCGGTCGAAGGAGGAGGTCGAGCTGGGGGAGCGCGACGGGCCGGCACGGTGCGGGAGTGCTTCGGGCTGCTGGGCGGGAGGGAAGGGGAGGGACGGCGTGACGAGGGGGAGAGGGCTCGTGCGAGGCGGCGTCGGCCCTGCGGAGCGAGCCGGTGCCGGGAGGGACGGCGTGTCGGCGTGCACGTCGCGGTACGAGTGCGACGACTCGTGCGCGTCCTCGTCCGGCCGCAGCTCCGACTGCGGCGTCGCCGGCGCGCCGACAACGGGCTCGAGCGTGCGCGGCGGCGGCGGCGGCGTCTCCTTGTCCTCGAGCGGGTCCGACTCGTGCCGCGGCGCGAACAGCGACACGCCGTACGTCGACATGCGGCGCAGTGGCCTGTGGCCGGCGAGGAAGACGTCGCTGCTCGACTGGGCGGCCGGCGCGACCGAGCTGGGCGTGCACGGGCGCCCTGCTGCGCGCGGCGTCTCCTCGGCGTGCTGCGCGTCGCCGCCGGTCCACCCGCCGAGGTCGAGGTCGCCCTCCTGGTCGTTGACGCGCGCCTTGCTCCTCGCAGCGCCGACGACGAAGCGGAAGCTCGACGGGCGCAGCTTGCTCGAGCGCGCGCTTGTCGCCGCCTGGTTGTGCGAGCCGACCTCCTCGACCGCCTCGCCGGCCCCGCCGTTGAGCACGTCGAGCTGCGCGCCCGATGAGTCGACCGTGACAGGTACAGGGCGGAGCGAGATGAGCTGGGTGGGCGGCGGGCGGCGGATCGGGGCGAAGCGGAAGTGGAGGGGTCGGGCGGCCGAGCGGGCGCCGGGCTTGCGGCGCGGCGGAAGCGGGACCGCCGTCGTGAGGTACAGGTGGGCCGCACTGCTTCGGGACGTCATCAGCAGGGGCTCGAGAGGATCGAGAGGGAGAGATACAGAGGAAGCGCTTGCACCGCTCGTCCAGCTCGCCGACATCGCCCGCCTCGTCCTCGGGCCCGAGCCGCAGCCTTGGCTTCCTCGTCGCCCTCGCCCTGCGCCGCACCGCCGCATCGACACCCTCGCGCGGCGCATCACGCAGCGCGCGCTCCTCGAACCGCGCACCAAGGTCCTGCACGCTTTGCAAGCGCACGCGCTCGCGCCGCACCTTGGCCTTGACGGGCGCCGGTGCCGGTGGTGCGGGCGCGGCGCCCGCAAAGCCCGTCTGCGCGACGCCCTCGAGGAAGATGCCCTTGGCGGCCTGCCCGGCTGCAAGGCGCGGCGGGCCTTCGCCGCCGCTGAACGCGTCGTCGCTATCGCCGAGCGCGAGGGGCGTGCGCCTGCGCGCGCCGCGCCGACGGCTCGCGCGCACCTCGACGCTCGGCGTAGGGGACGAGCCGAAGCTGAGGCGGGGCGCGCGCGGCGGACGGAGGAGCTTGTCGCGCGCGCGGGGCGAGAGGGCGCCGAGCTGGGCGGCGCCGAGGAAGTCCGGGCCGAGGTAGGCGTGCGGGTGCGGCTGGGCCTGGGTCGCGTGGCGAGAGAGCGGGTACTTAAGTGGGACGGTGCGGTCGGGCGGGGTGAGGTCGTGCTCCTCCCACGACGAGTCGGGGGGCGTTGGCGGGATGCGGCGCTTCTTGCGCTTGGGCGAGGAGGGGATGTCGGCGTCGGAGGCGCAAGACGGCGAGGGAGACGGCGTGTGGCGGGTCCTGGTCGTACGGGTGCGGGAGAGGGCGCGGCGCGTCTTGAGGAGGATGTGGGCGTAGAGCTCGTCGAGCGAGGTCGGGAGCGCGGCGTCGTCGTCGTCGCAGTGCGAGGTGGAGCGGCGGGCGTAGGTGCGGGCGCTGATTGTCGACGGCGGGAGGTTCTCGGCGTTGTCGGCCGAGCGGCGGCGGTGCGAGGCGTGAAGGGAGGAGGAGGTCGAGCGCGTGAGCGGCGTCAGCGAGGACAAAGGCTCGTCGTCGCCCTGCCGCGCCTCGATGCCGTGCGCCTCGACCTGCTCCTCCGGCCCGCCGCCGTACTCGTCCCACAAGAAGGGCGCGTCCCACGCCGCCGCGACGGCCGGGTGGAAGCCCGGCCTCGTCGCCTCGCCCCTCGCCTCGCTCGCCGCCGCTCCTCGCGCCTGCCGAGCCGCCTCGCCCGCACCGCGTCCCTGCCCATCCATCTCATCCGCACCCACTCGTCCCGCCGCGCGTGCCGCCGAGTTGACGAGGCGCCACTGGGTGAGGTCGGCCGGGGGCGAGGGCGCCGGGCGCTTTTTGCGGCGCTTGGCGGGCTGCTGGCGCTTGAAGGTCGGCGGCGAGGGGTTGCCGGAGGACTCCTGGCTCGGTGGCATGCGCTCGCGGGGCGCTGCGGTGGGTGCGAGGTGAGGGGTAGAGGGAGGGAGATGAGCGCGCGCGCCAAATGCGGGGGGCGCGACGAGGCGTGTGCGTCGGGCGCGACTACGAGCTTGAAAGGGGCGCGAGCACTGGCTTTCGAGCTGCAAGCTGCAAGCGAGGCCTTTGGGTGCAGAGTGCCGCATTGCACAGAGAGCGCAAGCTAGAGAGACGAGGCGCACAGACCGCCTCACCGCACCGACGTCCCGCCGAACCCAGTGCTCCTCCTCATCCCTCCTCCGCCGCCGCTCCCTCCTACGCCCCGATCCTCGTCGTCGAACCGCCTGCCGCCGAACCCTCCGCCGCCGCCGCCCCACCCCCTCCTCTGCGCCGCCGCCGCTCCTCCTCCTCGCCGCGCACCCCACAGGTCCCTCCCCTCCCCGAACGCCGCCGCATAGTCGAGCGGCTGCACCCTCTCCCTCTCGCGGGGCCGCGCAGCCCCAAGCAGCGCATTGACGGCCCACCCAGCGGCCGCGCCCGTCCAGAACCCGGGACGCCACGCCGCACCGCCGTCGTCGTGCGGCGGCGCGGGCGGCGGCTTGGGCGTGGGCGTGGGCGTGTACGGCGGGGGCGGGCCGCCGTGCGAGGGCCCACCGCCGCCGCCGCCGCCGCCACCTGGAGGACCGCCGCCGGGCCCGCCGCCGAGGGTGCGCCCGCCGGGTGGAGGCGGGCGGGCGGGGAAGAAGCGGCGCGCGAGCTTGGCGAGGAACGAGAGGGCGAGGTAGGCCGTCAGGGCGGCGAAGACGAGGTTGAAGGCGGCTGCGGGCGGGCGAGGGGCGAGTCAGTTCAGAGAACGAGCGCGAGCGGCGAAAGGAGGGAGGGGGAGGGACGCACAGTTGAAGAGCGAGCCGGACGAGCGCGGGAGGTACCCCCTCAGGCTCGCCGGGAGCGCCTGCTTGTACCCCGCGCCGTACCCGCCGCCAACGCCGTACGCATAGTCGTCCTCGAGCGCGGGCGCGGCCCTGACGAGCTCGTACTCGAGCGCGCACGAGCCGCGCAGGACGTAGTCGTCGCCGGGCGCGTCCCACCCCTCGCAACCGACCTCGACGGTGCCGAAGCGCACGCCGCGCGGGAGGTCGGCGTCGCACTTCCACTCGAGGCCGCCGAGCCCGGACGAGCCGACGGCGACGCACTGGACGACGGGGGGCTGGTAGGTGGCGCAGGGGGAGCCGCGGCAGGACAGCTGCGGGATGGGCGGGGTGCGGCGCGAGGCGGTGAGACGGTCGTGGTGGAGGGTGAGGGCCGTGAGGGAGGAGACTGCGTGCCCGCGTGCGAGAGGGGTCAGCTGGAGGAAGGAAGGGCGGGGAAAGGTGGCGAGGAGGAGGAGGAGAGAGAGGGGGACGCACGTGGGACGCGCTGAGAGCGGGTGCCGACCATGGTGCGGGGTCTCGAGAGCAGCTCTAGCTCGAAGAAGCAGAGCCTGGACGAGCGGTGCGAGGTGCGAGAGCAAGAGAGGGCGCGACTCGCTCGAGGGAGATGAGGACGACGAGGGCGACGTGGCACCCTCACGGGGCAACTGTGGTGCGGGTGGAGCGTGGAGCGTGGCTCGGTGTGTGCCAGTGCGAGGCTGAGCTGGTGCAGCACAAGGCAGAGCTGGTGGGAGGAGCGGGAGAGGGTTCGAGGTGGTTCGTCGTCGTCTGGCCAAGTCGGACCTCCGAGCCAGTCCAGCCCTCAGCTCAAGCCGGCCACCAGAGCCGAACCCTGCTCAGCTTAGCAGCACCACCAACAGCCAGCACCGCACCCCAGCCCAGCACCCCAACCCCACCGCGCCCGCTCGAGAGCACCCGCTCCTCCCCACCTCGTCGCCCTCCGCCCTCGATGGCCTCGCTCCTCGCCCACGACTACCAGAGCCTCGCAAAGGAGGCTGGCAGGAGGCACTCGGACGTGCGCGACGTGCGTCCACCTCTCCCCCGCACCTCTTCCCCCTCGAGGCGCCGTCCCCGCCATCGCTCAACCCCGGCTCACCCTCCCTCCCGCTCTCGCTCGCAGGCAGCAGACAAGGCCCACCAGCTCATCAAGGCGGGCAAGGACGACGCCCTCGCAGAACTGAGAGCAGGTGCGCCCACCATTCTCCCTCGCCCACCACCCCTTCTCCTCGCTCGCCTCGCTGACCCCTCCCCCTGCCGCGCAACGCAGACCCGCCGCTCGCACAGCACCCACTGTACCAGCCCATCTTCCTCGCGTCCAACTCGCGCAATGCCAAGGTCATCGTCCTCGCCGTATCGGCCCTCCAGCGCCTCATCCAGAGCGCCGCCGTCCCGCGCGCCTTCGTGTCGCAGATCCTCGACACGCTCGAGCAGGTCATCCCGCAGGGCGTCGACATCCAGCTCAAGGTCCTCCAGACGCTCGTCAGCCTCCTCACGACGAGTGCGCCCGCGCCAGGAGGAGCCCCAGGTCGCACGGTCCGCATCGTCCAGGGAGAAGACCTCGGTCGTGTGCGTCCCCTCCCTCCTGCTCGACCTCCCTCCCTCCCCCAGCGCACCCTGACTGACGCAGCAAATTCCGCCCGCCCCTCGCAGGCCCTCGAGCTCTCGCACCGCCTCTCGACGTCCAAGATCCCCGTCGTCGCCTCGACCGCCTCGGCGACGCTCCGCCAGCTCTTCATGTTCGTCTTTGAGCGCGTCCAGGACGAGGACGACCTCGTCGCCGCGTCGAGCGACCCGGCGTCGGACCCGACGCTCCCGAGGGCGACGTTCGACGTCGACGTGCCGCCGCTCGAGGAGGACCGCGCGGCGGCGCTCCTCGTCGGCAGCAGCCCGGCGCGCAGGGCGCGCTACATCGAGGGCGACACGCCGGCGACGCCCGAGGTCCCCGACTCGCCCACCCTGTCGGCGTCCCTCCCTCGACCGCCCTCGTCCTCCGCGCCCAACGCCGCCGACACCGACGAGCAGCGCGCACCCGCGCCGCCCGGCGCGACCTCGATCCGCCTGCGCCCCGCCGCGCGCGACGCCTACCTCCTCCTCGAGGACTTGTGCCTCCTCATCGCTGGCTCGGTCGACGGCGGGCCCGACGGCGAGCCGAGCTTCCTGCGGTGGGGGAGCCTGAGCCGGACGTTCGGGCTCGAGCTCGTCGAGAGCATCGTCAGCGGATTCGGCGACGTCGTGCGGGCGGTGCGTCCCCCTCTCCCTCGCTCTCGGACCTCTCAGCTCGACCGGCTCGACGCGGACCTGACGCTGACGCCGCTTCCCGCGCCCGCAGCACCCCGAGCTCCTCCTCGTGCTGCGCGCACACCTGTGCCCGCTCCTCATCCGGTTCCTCTCGTCGCCGCCGCACCACACGCTCTCGTCGTCGACCTCGTTCGCCTTCTCGTTCCCGCTCACGCTGCGCCTCACGCGCGTCGTCTTCCTCCTCCTCAAGCAGTTCTCGGACCTCCTCACGCTCGAGTCCGAGGTCTTCCTCACCATGTTTGTGCGCGTCATCGCGCCGGGCGACTCGGGCGGCGGCGCGAGCGGCGGCGCAAGCGGCGAGGGCGTCGGCGGGCACCCGACGGGCGCACAGGGGCAGCACAGCCCGCTGTGGATGCGCGTCCTCGCCCTCGAGATCTTCCGCGGCCTGTGCGCCGACTTTGCGCTCATGGTCAAGGTCTTTCGGCGGTACGACGCCCAGGCGCTCGAGGCCGGCGCCGGTGCGGGCGGCGCTCGGGCCAAGGGCAAGGGCAAGGCGCCCGGCGGCCCGGGCGGCGGCTCGACCGTCTTCAGCGACATGATGACGGCCTTGAACCGGCTCGCGACCGAGAAGCCCTCGGCGCTCGGCGTCGGCGCCGCCGTCGTGTACGGCTCGTCCCTCGGCCCGGTCTTCTCGTCCTCGTCGGCGTCGGCGTTGTCGCACGGCGGCGCCGGCTCGAGCACGGGCGCGCAGGCGGGCGCGGGCGGCGTCATCGACAGCGCGATGGAGATGGGCTGGGGCGTCGCTGCCGGCGTCGGGTCCGTCGTCGGGTCGTCGGTCGCCGCCGCGGCGGGCGCCGTCGGCGCCTCGGGCGCGCTCGGCGCGCCGCAGCCGAGCCTGAGCACGGCGACGGCCGCGATGAAGCTCCAGTGCATCGACCAGCTCGACAAGGCCGAGCCGCCGCACATCCCCGACACGTACCTGTTCCTCCTCGCGCTCCAGTGCCTCGCCGCGCTCGCAGACGGGTTCGCCGTCTTCACCCTGAGCGCGAGCGCCGACGTCGCGAGGCGGTACGGCCTGTCGTCGAGCACGGCGTTGACGGCGACGGCGACGGCGACGGCGGGCGCCCTCGACTGGGCGGCGCTCGACGCCAACGCCGACGCGGCGCACGACCCGCAGGTCGAGTCGCTCCGGGTCGTGCGCGCCATGGCCGAGTCGACCTGGCCGGCGTTCCTCGCGTCCCTGTCGTTCTTCATCGCGACCGCGCTCGGCGACGACCTCTTTGCCGACGTCGTGTCGTCGCTCCAGAACTTTACGAGCGTCCTCGGCGCGCTCGACCTCGAGACGCCCCGCGAGGCGTTCCTCACGTCGCTGTGCAAGTTTGCCATGCCGCCCCAGGTCGTCTCGCACCTCGCCTCGGCGCACGACCCGCACCACCACCACCCGCACCACCACGGCCACTCGGCGTCGCAGCACGGCTCGAAGCCCTCGTCGACCGCCGCCGCCGTCCTCTCGGCCGGCGCCGAGTCGCTCGCGCTCCTCGCGCACGCAGCAGGCGCCGGCGCCGCCCTCGGCGGGTCGCTCTCGTCGCTCCCCGTCGGCCTCTCGTCGCGCAACCTGGCGTGCCTGCGCGCGCTGATCGGCGTCGCGCACTACCTCGCCGGCTCGCTCCACGCGTCGTGGTTCTGCGTCTTCGAGACGCTGCAGAACGCCGACTTTGTCCTGCGCGCGATGAGCGCCGCGCGCGGGACCAAGAAGCGCGCGCCGGCAGGCGCTGCGGCGGCGACGGCGGCGACGGCGGGGCAGGCGGGCCAGCTCGGTGGAGTAGCTTCGAGCACGGCCTCGAGCGGCGGCGGTGCAGCGGGAGGAGCAGGACCCGGCGGCGAGGCGCCGCCCGTACCGGTCCTCCCGAGCGAGGCCGACGAGGTCGCCATTCAGCATGCCATCGCCGAGCTCTTCGACGTCAGCAAGGAGCTCGAGGACGGCGCCTTCCGCAGCTTTGTCGGCGCCCTGTGCCGGCTCAGCGGCGAGATGATCGGCCTCTCGATGAACGAGGACGGCACGGTCGTCCAGCAGGCCTCAGCGGCGGCGGGCGACGACCACGGTTCGGACGACGGCGGCACGACGACGCCGACGGCGCTCGACACGCCGAGTCGTCGCCGCTCGAGCGGCATGAGCTTCGGCCGGCGAGGCGGCGGCGGTCCGGGCGGCGGCCTGCAGGAGAAGTCGTTCGGCATCAGCAAGGTCGGCACGGTGTCGCTCCTCAACGCGGCGCGCCTCATCCAGCAGCCGCCGAGCGTCGGCTGGGACCTCATCACGGGCCACCTCCTCCACGTCGTGCACTGCACCGTCGCGCCGACGCCGATCCGCATCCAGGCCGCCGACGTCCTCGGGCAGCTCCTCGTCCTCGCGCTCAAGACGCTCGCCTCGCTCGGCAAGGAGTCCGACATCGACCTCGCCGAGCGCGTCCAGACGCAGGTCCTCGTCGCGCTCGCCGCCCAGGCCGAGCCCGGTCCACGGCTCCAGACCTCGACCGACGTCGACATCCGCCGCATGGCGCTCGAGACGCTCCTCAAGATCCTCGAGAGCAACGGCCACGCCTTCGTCACGGGCTGGGACCGCATCTTCCACGTCCTGCGCACGGCGTGCCCGTCGGCGTTGGTCTGGGCCGCTCCTCCCTCGCCCGTCCCCTCGGCAGGCGGCGGCGCCGCCGCCTCGCGCCGGTCGCTCGACACCATCTCCGAGTACGACGGCCTCGGGCACGGCGGCATGATGACGCCCCTCCGCGCCGACGGCGCCGGGTACTTTGCGCGCGACTCGATCAGCGGCGGCGGCGGCGGCGGCACCACCTCGGCGGCGTCGGCCAAGGGCGCCAAGACGGGCGTGCTCGTGCGCACGAGCTTCCCCTCGCTGCAGCTCATCTGCACCGACTTCCTCGACCCGCTCAACGACGACGAGATCCGCGACTGCATCGGCACGCTCGCTGAGTTCGGCAAGCAGGGCGAGGACGTCAACGTTGCGCTCACGGTGCGTCCCTCTCTTTCTCCTTCAGCCGCTCGCACTGAGATCCTTGACTGACTCGTGCACCCTTCTCCTTGCTCGCAGGCCGGCGGGCTCCTGTGGAACGTCTCGGACCACGTCCAGGCCAAGAGCCAGTCGGGCGACGGCGAGGCGGCTCACGGCGGCGAGCTCTGGATGTACCTCCTCCAGAACCTCCTCGCCCTGTGCCGCGACTCGCGCCAGGAGGTCCGCGACGCCGCCATCAGCAACGTGTTCCGCTCGATCGCCATGTACGGCAACACGCTCGACTCGCCCACCTGGGACGCCGTCTGCTGGGAGGTCATCTTCCCGCTCGTCGAGGACATCTCGGCGTCGATCCACCAGCACAACGTGCGCGGGCCCGACGACGACGACGAGCTCGGCGAGGCGACGGTCCCGCAGGCCAACGGTCCGCCGATCCGCCTCGTCGACAAGCAGTGGGACGACTCGAAGCAGCTCGCGCTGCGCTCGGTCGGCGACGTCTTCTTCGAGTACCTGCCGCAGCTCGTCAAGACGGACCGGTACGAGGACATCTGGCGCGCGTTCGTCAGCCAGGTCCAGCGCAGCTTCGTCCTCGACCGACCGCACGCGGCGACGGCCGCCATGCAGGCGCTCGACAAGGTCCTCACCGTCTCGCTCGACATGTCGAACGCGTCGCGCATCGCCTCGTCGTGGGAGGTGGCATGGTCCGCGTGGGACGAGATCGGCGCCGCCGTCGAGGAGAACGCGCGCGCCAGCTCGCCCGACGACGAGGCCGACCCGACGGCCAAGGTCTTCACGCAGGTCAACCTCGAGGCGTTCGTCCGCACCGTGTTGCCGATCTACACGCCGCCCTACATCTCGTTCGACCTCGCGCGCGTGCAGCGCCTCCTCGCCGTACTCAAGGCCGTCCTCACCTACGCCAAGAGCCCCGACTACCGGCCCGACGTCGACGGCCTCATGCCCCTCCAGTCCGTCATCCTCGAGGTCATCGCCGTCATCAAGCTCGACGAGATCCCGGGCGCGACGTCGGCCGTCCTGTCGGACCTGTCCGAGTTCCTCATGCTCGCCTTCACCTCGCCGTTCGAGAAGGCGTCGGCGCCGTCGGCCGGCGGGCGCACGTTCGCGCCGCAGCAGGTCACCTACGTCGCGCTCGCCAAGGAGGTCATGCCGCACGTCCAGTGGCTCTACCGCAAGTACGCCGACGACCCGCTCGTGTACGACCAAGGCGCCGTCGGCAAGATGCTCCAGGTGCGCTCAGGCCCCCTCTCCCTCTCGAGCTCGCCAAACCTCGACTGACGCCTTCACGCACTCACGCACAGGCATACGCTCTCCCGCTCCGCCTCAAGCATGCCTGCCCGGCACCGGCACGATTCGGCTCGGCAGAGCCGCTGTGGAGGACGGCGACCGTCAACTTCCTCAAGGCCGTGCGCGACGTCACCTCGGGTTTGCGCAAGCTCGAGCCTCGTGCGTCCTCTCGCTTTCTTCCTTGACCTCGTTGCGGTAACAAAGACCATGAGGCTGACGCCTGCTCATGCAGAACTCGCTCACGAGACGCACGAGGCGATCTGGACCGAGATCGTCGACGGCTTTGCCGGCGCGCTCCTCGCACCAAGGTGCGCTCCTCTCTCGCTCACTGACCTCGAGCGGCATGGTGCCGACGTCTCGATCCGCAGCTCGCAGGCAGCACGCTCGCTCGACGCGCTGTACGAGGAGGAGAACTTTGACCTCGCCCTTCTCAGTGCGTTCCTCTTCCCCTGCTCGCGCTCCCTAGTTCTCGGCCGACTCGCTGACCCTTGCTCGCGCAACAGTCTCGCTCGAGCGCGACGTCCTGCCGCACTTCGGCACGTCGCTCGTCCCCGACACCCTCATCCGCCGCCTCGGCAAGACGCTCCAGCTCGCGTCCCGCCTCCACCACCTCAACCTGCCAGCGCTCGACAAGGTGCATCAGCAGCAGAACGGTCATCCGTACGATACGCCGCCACCGACGCCGCCCGAGCCGCGCTTCGACCCGGACTTTGACCGGCAGGTCGTCGGCGAGATACTCGGCACGACGGTCGAGGTCACCGAGGCGCCTCGAGAGCGCTTTGCCTACTGGTGTCTCGATTTACTGTTCCATATGTGCGAGGGCGGCGAGCACGGTGAGCAGCATCCCTCTCGCCTCCTCTGAACGACGACCCGCAGCGGCTGACGAGCCTCCTCTTGCAGCCTCGCCCGAACGGCAGCGCATCGCCGCGCTCGTCGTACCGTCGCTCCTCAACCGCTGCGCCGCCGTCTTCCGCACCTACGTCGCCGACGCCGAGCTGCGCGGCAAGATGCCTTTCCCTCGGTCCGTCCCCTCTCGACCGCGCTCGAGCCCATCGGTCTCTCTTGCTGACTCGCTCGGTCTCGCAGGATCCGGCAAGAAGAGCTCGTCTACCTCTTGCAGCAACTCCTCGCCCTCCAGCTCGCGCCCAACACGCTGTGGGCCGCCTCGCAGCCGTCGCCGACCGAGGCAACCGCGTCACCCTCCCCCGCCGACGCCTCCCTCCCCTTGCCCGAGCTCGTCCGTTCCGCCCTCCTCCGCTCGCCTCAAGCTCACCTCTACGAGCTGTACCCGCTCCTCACCGACATCCTCCGCCTCTCCAACCTCGCGCCCTCGGTCACGGCTGCCTACGTCCCGCACCGGCGCCTCGTCGACTTTGACCACGAGACGGGCGAGCCGAGGTTCGACGGCCTGCCGGCAGGCTTCGAGGTCGGCGTCGTCGGACGTGCACGTCGCAGCGACGAGGAGAGCGGCGAGATGGACGTCGTTCGGCTCGTGTTGGCGTGCTTGGCGCGGGTCGGGCAGGACGTTGGGGCTGGAGCGCGATGGAGCGCATGAGGCGCACTCATCCACACCATGTTGTAGCTTCACTGCATCAGTACCTCTGTGAGCTCTCTCTACCTCTCGAGAGCGGCTCTCTGAGAGCCTCGAGCGGCAGCAGCGAGAAGAAAGTCGACTCTCGCTCGCAGCTCTCTTGCTCCTTCGTGCCGGCCAGCCGGCCGAGTGTCTATTCACAGTACCCTTCTCTATACGCTCAGAGCAGCGCCCACAGCGCACCGCTCGCTCCCGCTGCGACTGCGACTGCTGCAGCTGGGCGGAGCTGAGCGCACGGTCCCCCTCCCGACGCCGCATACGCAGCCTTGATAGGCGGCAGGCCGGTGGGGTCCATGCCACCGGTGCCCGTGGACTGGGTCGTGATGTCTGCGAGGGAGAAGAGCAAGGTCAAGGACGAGCGCAAGGGGTCGGACGAGCAGGAGGACGACGCACACTCTGCGACCTTGAGGATCCTGCCCGTTGAGAACGTCGGCGTCGGCGTTGCCGGCGTGCTGGGAATCCACGTTATCACTTGACCGTTCGTCGTGTAGACCGCTGCAGCGATGAGATGAGGAGCGAGGTCAGTGTGAGCTCAGGTCGCGAGGCTCCGTCGGCCTCCTGAGCGCAGGGCAGGACGGTGCGACGTACTCGGCTGGATGCTCGTCGTGACGACTTGGCCGCTGCGAGCGTTCGAGAGCTAGTCAGCAAAGGAGCACAGGGGCAGAGCGCAAGTGAAAGGTGGAGCGCACTTGTCCTCCTGCGTCAAGGTCGTCTCCTGCGCCCGGGCAGGGCTTGCCGCAAAGCCGAGCAGGGCTACGATCGCAAAGGCGAGAGCGAGTAGCGTCGAGCGGGAGGTGAACGAGGTGCGGTGCATCGTGCAACGGCGGCGACGGGTGCGGAGCGAAGAGCGAGAGCAAGATCCCTGTCTGCAGAGCACAGCTCGGATCGAGAGCCCTCAACGCATCATCGCGAAAGCAGGCGCTGCGAAGCAAGTACTTGCGCGAGCCGTTGAGGAGCTTAAGAGGGTGCTCGTCCTCGTCTTCGCGGTTGGCGAGGAGAGCGCGGGGCCCGGCGCTAGCGTTCCGCAGCAGCTGACGTCGAGGGACCACGCCCTCGCCCTGCCGTCGGGAGCGCGGCTTGCGAGCTGATGCAGCGGGAGACGCTCGCACGCCGCGAAGGCATGCGGAAATGAAGAGAGGGCGAGCGAGACGAGGACGGAGGACCGAGCGGCGATTCGGAACCGGACCGACGGCAAGCCGACTACGTCGAGCGAGCTGCGGCCCTCGTAGCTCTCCTCGCGCACAAGGCTCACGGGTGCCGAAAGCTCTGCGAAGCGTTGCAGATAGACAGCAGGGCGTGGCTCGACGGTCTGCGAGGCGCCGACGCAGTTCCTCAGGTGCGACCCTTCCTCGCCTTCTATGCGCCGACCGCGCCGCACAGGATGATGCTCGCGACGACGCCGCCCACGAGCACAAAGGAAATGCACGAGACGGCTGAGTGTGATGTAGCCGAGGTACCGATACCGCTGGCCGACGCCTCGGCGCTTAGGGTCGAGAAATCTGCGGCGCGAGAACGGGGTCAGCGTCGAGAGCGGGTTTGAGGGCTTGTCTGTGTCGCTCTCACTGCACTGACTCGCGCCTGCACTGCACAGCTCCGACAAGGAGGGGGTGCAGCTGCGCAAGAGCTACCGAGAGCGAGAGAGGGAAGAATAGGACGCACCCGCGCTTGCCGCCTCAACCTCGCCCGTCGACCAAGTCGGGACGGGTGTCGTCGGCGTGGACGCGTACCATGTCACCAGCGAGCCACCCTCAGTGTACACGGCTGCGAAGGGTCAGAGAGTCAGGTCTCGAGGGCCTCTTGAGCGAGAGGGAGCGAGAGGCGCGAGCGCACTGTACGAGGTCGTGTCGCTCGCGCTCGCCGAGGTCGTTTGGCTCAGGACGGAGCTCGACGAGATGAAGATGGCTATCACGAGTAGTAGAGGTCGTAGACTGGATCGTGCTGGCCGAGACGCTGCGAGGAAGCTGCACATTTGGTCGAGGGCGGAGCGAAAAGGGCTGCGGCGGGCGACGGTTACCAGGCTCGACGTGACGGCAAGCCGGGTCGCTAGGATGGACGAGCTACGAGCGAGCGCAAGAAGAGAGCTGATGCAGCCGGCACGGAGAGCAAGCAGAGCGAGCGCAGTCGCTGCTGCGCAAAAAGACCGAGCGTCTGCGCGTTCGGCACGGTCGCGCAGCTGCTTCGCCGCGTGCATGTCGTGCTGGTCAAGCCTCGAGGGCTGAGACTGCGCTCTTGCCGAGGCGAAAGAGAGCGCACGACGCGCTCTCGAGCGAGATAAGGAAGGACGCCCGGCGGCGAATCGGCTGGGAGACCGTCTCTCGAAAAGCGCGAGCGCTCGCCGCTGCAGGACGCATATCATCGATACAGGGTGTGTGTACAGCTAGAGGAGGGACAGGAGAGAGCGGACGGCGAGGTCGACGACGCCGAGAGCTCGAGGGAGAGTAAGGGTATGGACAGCGACAGAGGGGTATACAAGGGCGGGCGAGCAAGCTCAACGGGCCGGGACAGTCTTGGTGCGTCCCCACATCGACGAGCGCTTGCGCTTGAGCTCCGAGTTGCGGAAAATCGAGATGATGCCCGTCTCGTCTGCGCGCAGGGACCGGCAAGAGTCAGCACCGCAAGAAGGAGACGTCGACGACGAGCACGAGCACGAGCAAGAGAGAGGAGGACGCACCGTCTGCGACGACGAGAATGGCGTCGAGCGCTCCTCCCGCCGGCACCGTCATGCCGTCCCGGCTCGTGACCGGCACGAGCACCTCGCCGCCGAGCCCGCCGTCGCTGAACGTCGTGTTCCTCGTCATGGTGCCGACGAGGCCGAGGCTTGCGCCGCTCATCGTGCGCGAGAGGGGCGCCATGTGCGTGTGCCCGTCGGCGAAGACCGGGTCGCGAGCGGCGGTGAGGTGCGTGCGGGTCGAGGTCGGGGCGAAGACGGCGGCCGTGACGATGTGTGCGGGCACTGCGAGCATGGAAGGAGGATGAGCTCGTGCGCACAGAGAGTGTGAGGAAGGTGGAGGAGGACGCACTGGGGAAGTGCTCGTGCGGGCTCTCCTTGCCGCGCTTGCGCAGGTGGTACCCGCCGTCGGGTCGAGGGTCGAGCCCAGAGTCCCAGACTGCGCGAGCGACCGTTTGTGAGTCCCAGAACATGAAGGAGGAGAGAGAGGGAGAAGAGAGGAACGCACTGTAGACGTTGCGATCCTCGGAGCCCGAGACGATCCACCTCCCGTCGTCGCTGAAGCTCGCGCGGATCTGCGAGCTCGCGTTCTCGTGCCCGGCGTACGTCGTCTCGACGATCTTGTCGGCCGTATGGTACAGGCGCAGGCGCGAGTCGTTGGTCGTGACGAGGAGGCGCTCGCCCGTGCTCGACGGGAGCGGGAACGGCGCGAGCGACGTCACCTTCTTGCCCTTGGAGCTCTTGCTGCGCGACGACTTGGCGGCCACCTGCGAGTGGTACTGGAACGTCTCGACGAGGAAGAACATCTGCGGTCGAGGGAGAGAGGCTCGAGTCAGCTGGGTGCGCGCAGGGAGGGGCTCGAGCGCAGAGGAGGGTGACGCACGACGGCGCCGACGAAGGACCCGGCGATGGCGAGCTTGCCGTCGCGGGTGAACGAGACGGCCGTGATGAGCTCGGGGAGCTCGGTCCAGATCTGCAGGACGTCGGCAAAGGGTCAGCACGAGCGAGGTCGAGGAGGGAGTCGTGGACGAGGCCGAGCCGGACGCACATGCACGCGCTTCTCGGGGATCTGCAGGACAGGCAGCGCCAAGTCAACGAGAGCTCACAGACGAGGAGAGAGAGAGAGAGAGGAAGAGGGACGCACGTTCCACAGGCGCAGCTTGCAGTCGAGCGAGCCCGAGAGGAAGAAGCGGTCGTCCTTGGGGTGGAACGCGATGCTCGTGACAAAGTCGAGGTGCTGGAACGCGCACAGGCACTCGTTGCGCGAGACGTGCCACAGGCGGACCGTCTTGTCCATCGACGACGACAGGAGGAAGTTGTTCTGCTCGAGGGAAGGAAGGGGTCCGAGAGCGCGTCAGCGAGGTGTGCGCGCGCAGGACGAGGACAAGATGAGAGAGACGAGACGCACCTTGCTCCAGCTGAGGTCGAGCACGTCGGCCTCGTGCCCCTTGAACTCGTGCACGGGCCTGCTCGCAAACACGGGCATCGTGAACGGCGCCTCCTTGACCTTCTTGCCCTTGGCAGCGCCGTTCGAGGACGTCGCACCTGGTCGCACGCTCGACGGCGAGTCGGGCGAGGGCGAGAAGGCGCGGTCGGGGGCCGACGACGGGTCGAGCACGGCCTCGCGCGCTTCGGGCGTCGAGAGGACCTCCCAGACTGCGAGCGGCGTGCACAGGGCGTCAGCGACTCCGGTGTAGCATGCCGAGGAGAGGGAGAGAGAGAGAGACGCACCTCGCACGACGCCGTCCTTGCCGCCGACAGCGAGGTACCGCCCGTCCTCGCTGAACTTGACCGCCCAGACCGCCTTGCGCTTCTTGGCCCCGCTGCCCTCGTCCGCCGCCGCGCCGGCACCCGGTCCTGCGCCCGAGGCGCTCTTGGCGTGCGACTTCTGCGACGCGCCGTCGTCGGGCTGCGGCTGGGGCGACGACGGGTCGGCCGGGTCGGCGGCGGTCGAGAGCGCGGGCGCGCCCGACGACGAGATGACGAGCTCCTGCGCGAGGAAGAGGTGCGCAAAGTCCTTGTGCGACTTGCCCTTGGCCTTGACCTGCGCGCGGAGCAGAAGAGGAGGAAAGAGCCGTCAGTCGCGGAACGAGCGCAACCTGACGAGCTCGAGCTCGAGTCCTGGACGAGCCGACGCACCTTGGGCCGCGAGATCTTGACGCCCTTGTCGACGACCGTCTCCCTGACGCTCTCAGCAACGCCGAGCCCGCTGCGTAAGCTCGCCCCGCCGCTGCTCGGCGGCGTCCTCGCCCCGGCACCCCCGCCGGCGCCGTCGTCGCGCGAGCTCGCCTTGCTCAGCGGGCTCTGCGGCGCGCCGTGCTGCTCCCGCTCCCTCCCCTGCTCCTTCTCCCGCGCCGGCTCCAACTCGCTCGGCGCGCGCCCGCCGCCGCGGGAGAACAGGCGCCGGAACCCGCCGCCCTTCTTGCGCCCGACCGAGCCCGAGCCCGCCGTGCTCGTGCTGAGCGCTGACGACGCGCTCGAGAAGCCGCGCGCGTGGAGCGGCGGCGCGCCGGACCCGGGGCGGGTCAGGGCGGTCGAGGTCGAGATCGGCGCCGGTGCGGGCGGGCGGCCGAGCCCGACGCTCGAGGCGGGCCCGGGCGCGTCCTCGCGGTCGCTCAGCTGCGGCGGGCTCTCGCTCCACGGCGCACCGTCCTCCTTCACGACGCGCGCCGTCCCCGCCGCGCCCGGGCGCACCGTCCCCGCCGTATCCTCCCTCTCCCTGCGGCGCTCGGTCGCGCGGCGCGCCTCGACGACGCGCACGGCCTCGGTCTCCGAGTCGCGGCGCGCGATGGCGTGCAGCGTGAGCGGGTGGAGCGTGCCCGAGGTGGACGCTGCGGCGAACGCTGCCGAGGCCGCGGTTGGGGCTGAGGCGAGCGCGCGGGGCGGGGACGAGGTGGGCGCGGTGGAGGAGGGGGAGAGCGGGAAGGAGGGGGTGGTGGAGGGGAGCGGCGTCGAGGGCGCCGAGGGCGCGGGCGTGTCGCTGACGAGCGAGGGGCCGTCGGTCGCTGTTGGTGGGAAGGTCGAGATCGGGCGTGCGGCGGGTCGTGCGCGGGCGAGCGGCGGCGTCGTCGAGGCCGAAGGCGAGGTCGGCGTGCGCGAGGAAGTGGGCGAGGACGTGAGGGTGCGGCGGCGCGCGAGGAGGTAGGGGTGGTGCGGGCGGTCGGGGAGGAACGCGGCGACGAGGTGGTCGACGAGCGGGGCCGAGTGCGGGTGCGGGTGCGCGTTGGCGGTCGAGGTGGGTGAAGAGGGTGCCAAGGAGGAGGTCGAGGAGGGTGAGGAGGAGGAGGTCGAGGGCGACGAGGGCGAAGGCGGAGCGGGCGGCGAGCGCAGGAAGAACGTCGGCGAGGGAGGGCGAGGCGGGGCAAAATGGTGAGTCTGCGTGATCGACATGGCGCGGCGAGTGCGAGTGCGGAGGCTCTTCGAGGTGCGCGAGGCGCCGTCGAGGCGAGAGGAAGGAGAGCGAGCGAGCTGGCGCTCGCCCTCGCGCGTCCTCGTCCGGCGGAAACTCCGCGCACGCAGCGCGCAGCGCCCGTCCGTCCGAGCGTCACTCGGCGGACGCCTCGCCTCGCTCGCCGACTGCGGCTCGCCGGGCGCGGCCCGAGCGCCGGAGCGCATGCACTCGCGCACGACGAGGCGAGGCGCGGCGAGTAGGTCGAGCTTGCCGTGCAGGCGCAAGTGTGTGATGGTCGAGTGCTGAAAGGAAAGGCGACGAGCGGAGAGGGAGAGGGGAGGTGGAAGAGAGCGAGGGGAAGGAGGAACGCACCCTGCTCGATCCTGAGGTCCATGCTCCTCCTCAGCCCCTCCTCGCCCGCCGCTCCCCCGAGCCGTCCCTCCCCGCCCCTCTCCAACCCCCTCAGCCTTCCCTCCCCCTCCTCTCCCTCCTCGTCGCTCCCCTCGCCCTCGCCCTCGCCCTCGCCCTCCTCATCCGACGACGCCCACTCGCCCGCCGCCCTCGGCCGCATCTGGAGCGCCGACGCGCCGGGGAGCTCCGGGGGCGGGAGGAGCATGGCGAGGTTGCGCCCGATAAAGTCGGGCAGCGCCGTCGAGAGGGACGAGAGGAACGACGGCGCGCGCGGCGCGGCGTCGGGGGGCGGTGCCGGTGCGGCGGCGGGAGGGGGTGAGGAAGGGTGGGACGCGCTCGACGAGGTCGAAGTGGACGTCGTGCGGGCGTGCGACCCAGAGCGCGACGTCGTGCGCCCGACGTTGCCGAGGACCGGCTTGGCGCCCGCTCGTGCGGCGGCCGCAGCACGACCGACGGGCGGCGCGCCCTCCCGCGCCGCTGCGCCCTCGCCGCCCCTGCTGCCGCTCACAGCCACCTGCGCTCGCGGCGCGCCCTCGCCGCCGCCCGAGCGCGCACCCTCGGCCCTCGGGCCCTCGCCCGCCGTGCCCTCGGGCGCGGGCGCGATGCGCGGCGCGAGCTGCGTGGTGCGCGCTGACGGGCTCGCGGGCGAGACGAGGATGGCGGGGACGCCGGTGTCGGCGTCGGTGTCGAGGGGCGGGTTGGGGCGGTGGTCGGGGTCGAGAGCTGGGCGGGGATCCCGGGACGAGGAGGGCGCGGCGGGGTGCGCCATGGCGGGAGGCGCGCGGTGCTCTGCGCGGTATGCTGGTGTTGGTGGTGGTGGTGCTCGTGGTGCAGCTGGGCGTGCGGGTGGGTGCGGACGAGGGATGCCGAGGGTCGAGCTGGCTGATGGGGCGATGACACCGGCGCGGGAAGGTGCGTCGAGCTCGTGCTCGTGTGCTGGCTGGCTGGGCGTGCAGCTGCAGAGGCGGTGCGCGTTGTAGAGCGGCAGGGAGGGGCAGCAAGAGCGAGGCGGCCCCCGAGGCGGGTGATCGGGGACGAAAGGCGACAACGACCAGCGACGAGGCTCCGACGCTCCGGACGCTCCGCCGAGCGCGCCGCCCGCCCGCTCGCCCGGCTTCACCAGCTCCGTGCGCTCCGCCTCGCTCGCTCACTCGTTCTCGTGCGACTCGACGGGGCGACGCAGCCGTCTTCAGCGCCGTCGAGCTCCTCGTTCGCTGCGCTGCTCTCCCCCTCGCCGTCCTCGGCCGAAGCTCCTCCACTCGCTCTCTCAGCTCTCGCCCTCTCGCACGAGCCCTCGACCGCAACAGAAACACAGACCCCCGATCCACCTCACACCGCTCTACGCCTGCGCCCCACCGCCCGCCGCCTGCGCCTGCTGCGAGTTCAACAGGCCGAGGCCCAGGATGCCGCCCTCGGCGTGCACCTCTGCCTCCTTGCGGCGCTGCTCGAGCTCGCCCGCCGTCTTGGAGAGGTACTCGGACTTGATGCGCAGTGCTCGCGAGACCTGGCAGGCGTCGGCGCGGGTGCGGCGAGCGGGAGGAGAGCGCGAGAGAGGGAGACGGAGAGGTAGAGCGAGAGGCGAGAGGGCGAAGAGGTAGGGAGGGTGGGAGGGAGAGAGAGAGGATGAGAGGAGAGAGGAGAGAGACGACCGAGCCTCGTCAGTTCTGCGCCCACTCTCGAGCAAGAGAGAGAGCAAGAGTGGACGCACCTCCTTGGTGTGGTGCAGGCACTCGAGGTAGTCCTCCTTCTGCGCGATGCACTGCTCGGGCGCGTCGGCCCCGGCGTAGCACTTCTGGAAGTCTGCGGGCGGGCGTGTACCGTGTCAGTGCGTTGGGCTTCTTGGTGGTGCGTCGGTCGAGACGGAGCCGGGGAGGAGAGCGAGAGAGAGGGTGAGGGGCGACGGACCCTGCCAGAAGGGGAAGCACCGACTGCGTCCACCGGTGTAGCCGAATCCAGACTGGGTGCGCGGGCAGGGGCGGGTGCGGGTGCGGTGGATCGGGCGGGAGATGGGGACGACGAGGAGCGGGAGGAGGAGGAGGAGGAGGAGAGGGAGGACGGGGACAGGGCGGGTCAGCGGGTGGGTCGGTCGGGGTGGGCTGTGCGAGGGAGTAGAGTGCTCACAGCCATGGTTTGTGCAGGTAGCTGGTGAGTGCGAGGCCGAGAGGGTCCGTCTGCTCCTCCCCGGCTCGTCCTCGTCCTCGTCGTCCTCATCAGCCTCGAGCCAGCCCTCTCGCCTCTCCTCAACAGAGACAGCTGCACATCTACTCAGCTCTAGTCGCCACAGCCCGCCCACCGCACCCACCACCACCGCCGCCCGCCCTCGCCGCGCACTCGCCATGCCTGGCCCCAGCCTCCTCCGCCTCGCCGCCCTCTTGGCCCTCGTGTGCGCCCTCGCACGCGCTCAGGACAGCCTCCAGCTCGACGACCTGTACGCTCTCCTTCCTCTCCCTCGCTCTGTGGTCTGTGGTGCGCGGGTGCGGCGCTCCCGGGTCGCCGCCGACTAGGGCGTCGGACGATCGAACGACGACGAGGCGGCCGCACAGGAGCACACGGCGGCGCCTGCGCTGCGCGCACGCGCACTGCACCGCAGTGCCGGTCCAGCGGCGCAAAGCGCGCGCCGCCACCGCATCCCTCGGCCGCGCCGCACCGCGCTCGCCGCCTCGCCCTCCTCGCCGCACCGCAGCCCTCCCCTCCCCGCACCCGCACTGACGCCCTCCCTGCGTGCCCCCTCGTAAACAGCGGCAACACGGTCGTCGTCTCGGTCGTGACCGACGCGGCGGGCGTCGCGCTCGACACGACGATCCTCTCGACCCTCACGACGGCGACCCCGGACGCGCTCGACACGGCGACCGACGCGGCGGCGACGGCGACGGCGACCGACACGACGGCGACGACGACGCTGCCGACTACGACGGCGGCTGCGGCGGCCGAGACGACGACCGAGCCGAACAACCTGGGCCAGCCGGCGCAGGGTGCGTCCCGTCCCTCCTCGTCCTTGTCGTGCGAGCGAGCCGGTCGAGCCCCGACTGACTCTCTCGCTTGATCGTGCGGGCCGTGCGCACAGTCATCACGCCCGCCTCGCGCTGCACCACGGCCGGGTGCCCCGTCGCGCCGAGTGCGTCCCCCTCCCTCCTCCTCTCCCCTCCTCCTCCTCGCTCCTCGCGCAGCGGCTGACGCTCTCCCGGGAACAGCTACATACACCCAAAATGGCGCGATCGTGACGTGGTTTGCGACGACGCCGGCGACGCCGATCCCGCAGGTGACGAGCAGCGGCCAGATTGTCGGCGTCGGAAGCTGTGCGTCCGCTCTTCCTCTCTCCCGCCTCTCCTCAAACCTCCCCTCCCTGCCTTCCTCTCCTCGACGACGTCTCGACGCATCGTGCGCTCCTCGAGACCGCGCTGCGCACGCACGAGCCCCGCTGACCCGCTCCTCTCTCCTCCTCCCTCCTCGACCGCCCAACTCGCCCGCAGACATCTCGTCCGTCTCGACCGCGACGGGCAAAGCCGCCGCCGCGACCCCGGGCGTCAACAACAGCAACGCGCAGTCGGGCGCGCGCTCGGCGCGCTGGGGCAACCGCGGCGACTGGGCGCTCGCGGGCGGCGTCGCGCTCGTTGGTGGGCTTGTCGGGGCGGTCGCGGTGCTCTGAGTGGGTCGTGCGGCGTGTGTGCGTGTGTCGGAGCGGGAGGAGGGAGGCGTCTTTCCCCTCGCGATTCTCGGTTGTCCCTGTCCATGTTTCCGGTCTCCAGCCTTAGCCCATCTTACAGACACTGTCTTCCTCTCTCTTCTCTGTTTCTCTCTCGCTCTGCATACCCTTAAAGCGCTCTCGTCGACTAGCTTCTCGTCGGCGGGGAGAGGGGCTCGAGAGCCGCGAGGAACGAGCGAGGTCGAGCGCTCCGACGAGGCAGAGCAGCGAGCGAGGAGCGTCGAGAGCGCACGAGAGCGATAATCGATGCGTTGCAGCAGAGAGTACAGCAGGCTCAGGGTCCGAGACGACGAGCCGACGAGCCCGCTCGAACCGCCCTCGCTCACCTCGCCCGCCCCACCGCCCCTCGTTCTCCCTCGTCCTGCACGGTCCCAGCATCCTCCTCGGCCCGGAGCGCCGCCTCGACCTCGGCCATCGCGCCCCTGAACGCGCGCGCCGTGTCCGTCTCGTACGGCGCGCGCTCGTCGTCCTCGTCGCCGTCCCGCTCCTGCGCCCGCTGCGCCGCGCCGCCGCCCGCCGAGCCCGAGCCCGAAGAGGAGGAGGAGAAGGCCATGGCGGCGCCGACGGCGCGGATCTCGCTCGCGGTGAACCAGCCGTCGAGCGGCGGCGGCGCACCTTGCTCCTGCTCCTCCCTCTCCTTCTCCCTCGCTCCCTCCCTGCCCTGCGCCGTTCCACCCTGCTCCTCCTGCCGATCCCGCTCCCGCTCCCCGACGCCGCTCGATCCCTGCGCCGCGCCGCCCTCGCCCAGCGCAACCAGCCGGCTCGGCACGCCGCCCGTCTCGCGCACGCGCTCGACGCCGCCCGCTGCGCGGATCACGCTCGGCGTGATCTGCGGCGCGGGCTT
>Ga0308169_10000480_pt1 | contig 58881 bp, 54 predicted proteins | sample PhyBR1_2_FD_202139 | JGI IMG/M metagenome (GOLD analysis project Ga0308169, IMG submission 202139) | Phyllosphere microbial communities from UC Gill Tract Community Farm, Albany, California, United States - DLSLSB.R1 | ecosystem: Host-associated > Plants > Phyllosphere > Unclassified | place... | reverse complement strand
AGTTCTCCCGGATCCGGTCCGGGTTGGCAGACTTGGGGATGACGATGTTTCCGTTGGCCAGGTGCCACGCGAGCACCACCTGGGCGGTGGAGGCGTCGTGGGCCTGGGCAATGGCGGTGACGGCATTTCCATTAAGGTCGCCGCCCTGTCCCAGCGGGCTGTAAGCCTCGACGGCGACGCCCAGGCCCCGGCATTTTGCCGCAAGGTCTGCCTGCTGGTAGCTCGGGTGGAGTTCGATCTGGTTGACTACCGGAACCGTCTGGGCGGATTCCAGCAGTGTGTCCAGGTGCTCCGAAAGGAAGTTGGAGACGCCGATGGCACGGATCTCCTTGTTCTCGTACAGCCTCTCCATCTCCTTCCAGGCCTGGACGAAGAGCCCTTGGGAAGGGACCGGCCAGTGGATGAGGTAGAGGTCGATGAAGTCCAGGCCCAGTGCCTTGCGGCTGTTCTGGAACGCTTCCTGCGCCCGGCCCTGCTCGCCGTTGCGCAGCTTGGTGGTGACGAAGATTTCCTCGCGGGGGATGCCGGTGGCGGCAAGCGCTGCCCCGACCCCGGCTTCATTTCGGTAGGCGGCCGCGGTGTCGATGTGGCGGTAGCCGGCTTCCAATGCGTCCTCCACGGTCCGCTGGGTGTCCTCCGGCGGGACCTGGAAGACGCCGAAGCCAAGCTGCGGGATGGTGACGCCGTTGTTGAGTGTCAGCTCTGACATGGGTGTGCTCCTTGGAACGGTATGAGGCGTGGAACGGAAGATTGGCGTGGATGGGCGCCGGCTGCTCGACGTAACGAGAAAGCGGTTTCCGCTGGCTCACTCCTGAGCCTATGCACTTTTTGCCGCCAAGTCAGCAGGGGAAGCTGTTCCTGTTTTTCCTAGGACTGCCAGTCCTACCTTCGTTGTAGAGTGCCGCAGGCATCGCGGGCAGAATGGTCTGCATGGGTCAAAGCGCCGAGTTCGGAAAATTCCTCAAAGCCATGCGGTCCCGGTTGAGTCCGGAGGTTGCGGGAACGGGTCCCAGCACGGGCGCGCGGAGGGTCCCGGGGCTGCGGCGCGAGGAAGTCGCCCGGCTGGCCGGAGTCAGCACCGACTACTACGTCCGGCTGGAGCAGGGGCGGAATATCCATCCCTCGCGAACAGTTCTGGACGCAGTCGCCCGGGCGCTGCGGCTGGACAGCAGCGAACACGCGCACATGCTGGACCTCCTGGAGAACTGCGCAGCTGCACCCCGCGAATCCGGCGCCAACACTGCCCAGGGTGTCCGCCCGGCCTTGCGCCAGCTCCTCGATGCCGTGGGAGAGGTGCCCGCGATGGTTCTGGGCCGGCGGAGCGATGTGCTGGCGGGCAACAGGATGGCGTTCCTGCTGTTCGCGGATTTCCCGGCGCTGCCGCCGGCGGAGCGTAACCTGACGCGCTGGACCATCCTGGACCCCGCCGCCCGGGAACTGTTCAGGGACTGGAAAACCGTGGCCGCGGAAGCGGCGGGATCCCTCCGGCTGGACGTGGGGCGGCACCCCAACGATGCGCAGGCCAACCACCTCGTAGGCGAACTGGCAGTCCACAGCGAGCACTTCCGGCAATGGTGGGCCGGACACCGGGTGGCCACCAGGGCCGCCGGTACCGTCCGGCTGCACCATCCCGCGGTGGGGGACCTGGAACTGAACTTTGAAAACCTCGTCCTGCCCGAGGACCCCGACCAGACACTGCGGGTGTACTCCGCCAGGCCTGGGTCGCCGTCGTCGGATGCGCTGGCCCTCCTCGGCAGCCTCGGAGCGGTGCCCGGGGTGGACCTGGACCGCGGGACCGCCGCTGCGGCCGACAGGGGCGAAAGGGATTGAGCAGAGCGGACTGAGCAGGCCCGGCCCCCGTTCGTTCTGTACATTCGTCCAGCGCGGGCGGTGCATTCTGGCCATGCGCCCATTGGCGGAGGGGTAGGCGTTTCCTAGGGTGGGAGTACCAGCTTTCTTTGCCCAGTTTTTATCACCAGGATGGTCTCAACGATGAAACGCATCGCACTGTTGAAGGAACGCCAGGCGTCCGCCGGCAATGCCTCCACCGCCACCGGTTCGCACTGCCCGGCTTCGGGCCTGTGGAGCCCTGACCTGGACCCGCACACGGTCCTGTCCTTCTTTGAAGGCCATGTATTTCCCGCGTTCGACGGCGTGCCTACAGTGTGGCGGCGGCGCAGCCCGGGAACGGCAAACTAAAGCTCACTTAAAGCAGAACCGGCCCGCAGCCAACGTCGTCACAACGACGCTGGCTGCGGGCCGGTTGCTTTGTACCTACTGATCTTCCAGCCGGAAGCCGATCTTGATGGTGACCTGCCAGTCCGCGATCTTTCCGTCCTCCAGGTGGCCGCGGACCTCCTTCACCTCGAACCAGTCGAGGTTCCGGAGGGTCTGGGATGCCTTGGCAATGCCGTTGCGGACGGCGTCGTCCACGCCCTGGGTGGAGGTGCCGACAATTTCAGAAATGCTGTACGTGTGGTTGGACAACTTCGCTCCTCGTGATCATCGATGCTCCCGGTTGCGGGCCGTCCCTGAAGCCTAGTAGGACTCCGGGAGGGTTGAACAGAGGCGCCCGCAATTAGGCGCGGCAGCAAAAACCGGCGGGGGAGCAGGTTATTTGGCCTCAAGCACCAGTTGCTTCAGGTCGTCCAGGGTTTGCTGCATGTGGGCGTCCATGGCCTCGCGCGCCCTGCCGGCATCGCGGGATTCCAGGGCTTCGGCGATGTTTTCGTGATGGCCGATGGCGTGCTCCTGGATGACCGGGACGGCAGAGGTTTCAGTCCTGCGCTTCTCCAGCACCCGGTGCAGGGGTTCAAACAGGACTGACACGAAGACGTTCCCCGAGGCATGCAGGATGACGTCGTGGAAGGCAAGGTCCGCCTCCACGAAGGCCGCGACGTCGTTGATGCTGTGGGCGGCCTTCATTGCGGAAACGTAGTTGAAGAGCGCCGTGATGTCCTCTTCCGCGATCCGCCCGGCGGCGAGCTCGCAGGCGCCGGTTTCGAGCATGCGCCGGAGTTCGATCAGCTGGATGGAGGCGTCGGCGTCGTTCTTGCCCTCGGATGCGGCGCGAAGCACGGCTTCCAGGGACGCCCAGCGGCTCAAGGGATTGACGAACGTTCCCCGGCCCCGCTCCACACTGAGGATGCGCTGGGCCTGCAGCGTCTTCATCGCCTCGCGGACCGTCATGCGGCTGACTTCGTGGCGCGCGCTTAGTTCGTGCTCGCCGGGGACAGTGGAGCCGGGCGGAAACTCGCCCTCAATGATGCGGTCCAGCAACTCGTCGGCCACTACCCCTACCAGTGACTTCCTTGCCATTGTGCCCCCGATTCCTGCCCCCGCGGCATCAGTGCGGCGGATATGTCAGACAAGTGTACTTGCGCGTCCCTATGCCGTGTGCCACACTAACATTCAAATGCAAGATGTCAGACATCTTACAGTTACCTTTATATCTGGATCCGGAAGCCCGGATCGCTACACAATGGAGTGCATCGTGACGTATGAAGCAGACGTGCTGGCCGACTATCCTGCGGACCTTGAGATCCCGGCCAGGCTGGTTTCCACCGCGCTGGCCGCTTCCAACGCTGCGGTTCCCCGCGTCCTGGTAGTCCTCGACGACGACCCCACCGGCACGCAGTCCGTGGCTGACCTGCCCGTGCTCACCCGGTGGGACGTGCAGGACTTCATGTGGGCCTTTGCCCAGGGCAAGCCCGCGGTGTACGTCCTGACCAACACCCGCAGCCTGGACCCGGCAGAAGCCGCAGCCCGCAATGAGGAAGTGGTCCGCAACGCGCTGGCCGCGGCAGGATCCCCGGAATCCGCCGGGTCCAGTCTTCGACTGGGTTTCGTCAGCCGCAGCGACTCCACCCTCCGCGGCCACTTCCCCCTGGAACCCGATACCATCGCCGCCACCGTTGCAGAGGTCAGCGGTGAAAAGACCGATGGCGTCGTCCTGGTCCCCGCCTTCCCCGACGCCGGCCGCCTCACCATTGGCGGCGTCCACTACATGCGCGGCACCGGCGACGCCGCAGGCACCTTGGTCCCCGTCTCCGAGACCGAGTTCGCCAAGGATGCCTCCTTCGGCTTCAGCACGTCCGTCATGGCCGACTACATCGCAGAGAAGTCGCAGGGCAGGTTCCCCGCGGACTCCGTGATCGTCCTGGACCTGAACATCATCCGCGCCGGCGCCTCCGCCCAGGACCCGGCCATGTCCGCCAAAGCCATCGCCGACGCCATCGAGCCGGCCAGCGACTCCACTCCCATCGTGGCCGACATCGTCACCGAGAACGACTTCCGGGCCCTGGCCCTGGGCCTCGAAGAAGCCGAACGCCGCGGCAAGAAGCTCCTCTACCGCGTTGGCCCGCCGTTCGTCCGCGGCCGCATCGGCCAGGAAATCCGCACCGCCCTCACCGCTGAAGAGGCTTACGCGGGCAACACGCCCTCCGAAGCCGGCGGACTGATCGTTGTGGGATCGCACGTTGGCCTCACCACGCGCCAGCTTAACGTCCTCACCGCGGAACACAGCTCCGCGCGGATCATCGAGATCGACGTCGAGAAGCTTCTCGGTACCGAAACCGACGCCACCGCGCACCTGGACCAGACCGTGGACGCCGTCGTCGAGGCCCTCCACACCGGTGACGTCATCGTCCACACCAGCCGCCTCCTCATCAAGACCGATGACCCGGCCGAAAGCCTGCGGATCGCACGCACCGTCTCCGCCGCCGTCGTGGACGTGGTCAACCGGACCCTGAAAACCTTCCCCCCGCGGTTCGTCATCGCCAAGGGCGGCATCACCTCCTCGGACGTGGCAGCCCACGGCCTGGAAATCCGGCACGCGATTGTCCGCGGACCCATGTTGCCCGGCATCGTCAGCCTTTGGGAACCGGTGGACGGCCCCGCCAAGGGCATCCCCTACATCGTCTTCGCCGGCAACGTGGGCGACGACGACTCCCTGGCCCAGGTCACCCGCAAGCTCAGCAGCACTTTCTAATCCCCACCGGCTCCACGGGCCGGGCCCCCGCCGGCGAGGGCCGAGCAAATTTCAAGGAGAAACACCATGACCAGCAACTACACCGTCACCGTCCTGGGCCTGGGCGCCATGGGACTGCCCATGGCCACCCGACTGGCCTCCCAGCTGACCGTCCACGGCTTCGACATCGCCGAGCCCCGCCTGGAGCTCGCCCGCGAAGCCGGTATCGCCACCTTCGGCTCGGCCCGCGACGCCGCCAAGGGTGCCGACGCAGTCCTCCTGGCCGTCCGCAACGGTGAACAGCTCAACGACGTCCTCTTCGGCGAGAACGGCGTGGCCTCCGTCCTGGAGCCGGGTGCCGTCGTCATCCTCGGCAGCACCGTGGGCACGGACGCCATCCCCGCTACCGTGGCCAAGCTGGCCGAATACGGCGTGGACCTGGTGGACGCACCCCTCTCCGGCGGACCCAAGCGCGCCGGCGAAGGCGACCTGCTGATCGTCGTCGGCGCTTCCCCCGAAGCCCGCGAAAAGGCCGCCCCCGCCCTGGACCTGCTCGCCTCCACCCTGACCGTGGTGGGCGACAACCCCGGCGACGGCCAGGCCCTGAAGACCGTCAACCAGCTCCTCTGCGGTGTCCATATCGCTGCCGCCGCGGAGGCCCTGGCCCTGGCGGACGCCCTGGGCCTCGACCAGGCCAAGACCCTCGCCGCCCTCGAGGCAGGCGCGGCAGGCTCCTTCATGCTCTCCAACCGCGGCCCCCGCATCCTCGAGGCCTACAACGAGGAAGGCGCCGAGGTCCTCTCCCGCCTGGACATCTTCGTCAAGGACATGGGCATCGTGGGGAAGGCCACCCGCGCCGCCGGCCTGGCAGCACCCGTTGCCGCCGCGGCCGAACAGCTCTACCTGCTGGGCCAGGCCCAGGGCCTCGCGGCCGCCGATGACTCTGCGGTCATCAAGGTGGTCGCGCCTTCCAAGCGCACCAAGTAAGCGTCTTTCCCCAAACCGGTACGACGACGGCGGTCCCCCCTCCGCCGTCGTCGTACCTCCCAGCGTTGCCGGCGCAGTCCCGCAACGTTTCATCCCCACCCCACCATTCCCTGATGCCGCCCTGGCCCGGGACCGGCACGTCAAAGGAGATATCCCCTGTGAACCACCTGATGAGCCCGCTGATACAGCGGGCGGCCGATGCCCCGGCCATCAAGCCCGCCGTTGAGCTGGGCACCCCGGTACTCCTCACCATCGCAGCGGTGGGCATCGCCATCCTGCTGGTCATGATCATCCGCTTCAAGATCCAGGCCTTCGTGGCCCTGCTGACCGTCAGCATCCTGGTGGCCGTGGCGGCAACCATCCCGCTGCAGGACATTTTCACCGTGGTGTCCAGCGGCGTCGGAGGCACCATGGGCAAGGTTGCCATCCTGATCGCGCTCGGCGCCGTGCTGGGCCGCATGATCGAGGTGTCCGGCGGTGTCCAGTCCCTCGCCGACCACTTCACCCGCAAGCTCGGGGCCAAGCGTGTGGCCGTGGCACTGACTGCCGTCGGCTTCCTGGTAGCCATTCCCGTGTTCTTCGAAGTTGGCATCATCGTGCTGGTGCCCATCGTCTATGCCTTCGCCAAGATCGCCAAGGTCCACCCGGTCAAGTTCGGCCTGCCCATGGCCGGCATCATGCTCGCCATCCACGTGGCCGTTCCGCCGCACCCGGGCATCGTTGCCGGCGCCGGCGTGCTGGGCGCCGACATTGGGCTGATCGCCCTGATCTCCCTCCTCATCTGCATTCCGCTGGGCTTCCTGTCCTACTGGGTCGCATCCATCATGAACCGCAAGGACTACGAGCTGCTGCCCGCCGTGAAGGCCCAGGTGGAGGAGTTCGGCTCTGACTCGCTGGTCAAGGTGGGCCACGACGGCCCCGGTGCCGCGGCTATCGCACCGCCCCGGCCGGGGCTGATCATCTTCCTGATCGCCACCCCGATCGTGCAGATCCTGCTCGGTACCGTTGGCACGCTCATGATCCCCAAGAGTGACCCGCGGTACGGCCTCGCAGCCTTCATCGGCAACCCGTTCCTGGCCCTGCTGGTGGCCGTGGCGCTGTCCTTCTTCCTGCTGGCTGTCCGCCGCGGCTGGTCCTTCAAGGAGACCGGTGAAATCTTCGAAGGGTCACTGCCTCCCATCGCCTCCATCCTGATGGTGGTGGCCGCCGGCGGCGTGTTCGGCAACGTCCTGCAGGTTTCCGGCATCGGCGGGGCGCTCTCCAAGACCCTGGACACCCTCGGCGTTCCGCTGCTGCTGCTCGGCTTCATCATCTCGCTGGCCCTGCGCGCCGCCCAGGGTTCGGCCACCGTGGCAATCGTGACCACCACCGGCCTGCTGTCCGCAGCAGTCAGCGGCGGCGGCTACAGCCCGGCACAGATCGCAGTAATCGTGATCGCCATCGGCTTCGGCGCCTTGGGCCTGTCCCACGTGACGGACGCCGGCTTCTGGGTGGTGGTCCGCTACTACGGCCTCACCGTCTCCGACGGACTCAAGACCTGGACCGTCCTGACCACCATCCTGGGCCTTGCCGGCTTCGCGCTGACTTTCGTGGCATGGATCCTGGTGGGAGGACTGGGCGCCTGATGGAAACCCGCCTGGAGCAACTGGTCACTTCCGCCCTGCAGCAGGGTTCCGCAGTGCCGGCCTTCACCTGCTACGACTTCACCACCGCGCTGGCCGTGGTGGGTGCCGCAGAGGAATCCGGCAGGGGCGTGATCCTGCTGGTGGCACCCAGAACGGCCGCCACCGCGAACGGACTGCGGCTCATCTCGGCGCTGCGTGGACTGGCCGACGCAGCCACCGTCCCCGTCGCGGTGCAGCTTGACCACGCCTCCGACCTCAACGTCATGGCGGCAGCCGTCCAGGCAGGGGCGGATTCGGTCCTGGCCGACGGTTCCGCCCTCCCGTACGAGGACAACATCGCCCTGGTCCAGGCCGCCCGCGCGCTGCTGGGACCGGAAGTGGTCCTCGAGGCGGAACTCGGCGGCCTGGCAGGCGACGAGGACCGCGCGTTCTCCGCAGACCAGCCGGCCGGCCAGTCCGGCGTGGACGTGGCAGGGCTGACGGACTCGGCGCAGGTAGAGGACTTCGTGTCCCGCACCGGCGCCCAGCTTCTCGCCGTGGCTGTGGGCAACGTCCATGGCAAATACAAGGGCGAACCGCGGCTGCGCTGGGACGTGCTGCAGGACATCGCGGCGCGGATCCACGTTCCCCTGGTCCTGCACGGCGCCTCCGGAATCCCCGCCGAAGAGCTGGTCAAGGCCGCCGCCATGAACGTGGGCAAGGTCAACTTCAACACGGAACTGCGGACCGGCGTCCTGGCGACCCTCCAGGAGCAGCTTCCCGCGCACCGCTCCGACGGTGAAAACCTGCAGGGCCTGCTGGCCAGATGGAACGCGTCGGCGAAGGGTTTCGCCGCTGCCACGCTCCAAACGCTGGCACGGTAGCGGCGCCGGACGGCCGGAGGGGGCGCCCCCGAAGGGAGGCTAGGATCAAGCAATGATCCTGGCCTCCCTTCTTTTTGCCTTCCTCGCCGCCGCGCTGCATGTCTTCATTTTCACCATGGAGTCGCTTACCTGGACCCGGACCGCCACGTGGAAGCGCTTTGGCGTCGCCTCCCAAGCGGACGCCGAGACCACCAGGCCGCTCGCGTACAACCAGGGCTTCTACAACCTCTTCCTGGCCGTCGGCGCCTTAATCGGTGTGGGGCTCGTGGCCCTCGGCGGTGTGGGCGCGTGGCAGGATGTGGCAGGCTGGACGCTCATTTTCAGCTGCTGCGGTTCCATGCTGCTGGCCGCCGCGGTCCTGGCCTTCACGGGGCGAAAGTACCTGCGGGCCGCCGTAACGCAGGGCACTACGCCGCTACTCGCCGTCGTGCTGGGACTGCTGGCAGTGCTGCAGTAGGGGCAGAAGGGGCGTTTAGTCCTTAAAACAGCGGGAGCCCGGGGGCACAATGGTGCTGTGGACAACGCCAGGCGGTTATAGGTCCACCCATGCCGGGCACCAGCGGGCGGGGAACAGGAACCGGGGCGGACACGGCAGGCCGTGATCCGGTCATCGACCTTGTCCGCTTTATCTGCCTGGTTTTGGTGGTGGTGGGCCACTCCATGATGGTCAGCCCGGTCCTGCACCCTGACGGGACCGTGACAACGGAGAACACCCTCGCCCTGCAGGATTGGTTTGAACCGGTCATCTGGATCTTCATGGTGATGCCGCTGTTCTTCGTCACCGGCGGCATCACCGGCCTGCAGTCCTGGCGACGGCTCAAGGCGGGCGGCGGGACAGCCGCGCAGTTCATCAGGGCGCGCCTCCTGCGCCTGGTCCGTCCGGCCACGGCCCTGCTGGCGGCGATGGTGGTGGGCCTCTCCGTGGCAGCCCTGCTGGGCGTGGACCCGCAGGTGGTCCAGCTCCTCGCCGCCGGGGCGGGCATGCCGCTGTGGTTCCTCGCGGCCTACCTCGCGGCGCAATTGAACATCCCCGTCCTGGCGACGCTCCATGCGCGCGCTCCCTGGTTGGTCCTTGGCGTGCTCACGGCGTTGGTGGTTGCGGTGGACTGCCTACGGGGTGCCCTGCCGGACCTCGCCAACATCAACCTGGTGTTCGTGTGGTGCGCAGTGCAGCAACTGGGTTTCCTGGCCGCAGACGGCTACTTTTCCCGCATCACCCGTTCCAGCCTGCTGGGGATCGCCGTGGCGGCCAACCTGCTGCTGGGGCTTGTGACCGGGCTGGGCCTGTACCGGGGAAACATGCTGGTCAATCTCAATCCGCCCAACCTGACGCTGGTGATCCTGGGCGTTGCCCAGTTGGCGGTCATGGAACTGGCGCGGCCGGTCCTGGCTCCGCTCGCCGGGATCCAGTGGATCGACCGGCTCCTGGCCCTTGCCGGTGCCCGGTCCCTGACGGTGTACCTGTGGCACCTGCCCCTGCTGGGCGCCATGTCCGGGCTGCTGCTTCTGGCCCCGCTGCCCAAGCCTGGGTCCGGCACCGCTGAATGGTGGTGGTCACGGCCCCTTGTCGTCCTTGCGCTGGTCCTCCTGCTGCTGCCGGTGGCCGCAGCCTTTGGCAGGCTGGAGGAACGGACGACGGCGATGCGCGCTTCCCGCTGCCGGCCCGCCGTGGCGGGGGCCGCCGTCGTGGTGGTCTTCATCCCCGTGGCGGATGCCGCACTGAACGGGCTGTCGCTGGGACTGCTGGCAGGCGGCACCGCCTGTTTCTCGGTGGCAGTCCTTTTGCTTTCCGGGCTGCCGCTGCGGGCGCGCAGGAAGAGGGGGAGAAAGGGCATTGCCAGCGGGGTGAAGTAGTGCCAGTGTCGAACCATGACCGAGAACACCACCTCCGCGGAAGACAGATTCACCGCCAATGTTTCGTTGCGGCGCAATGACGCGGAGCACCGGTATGAACTACTGGTGGACGGCAGGCTGGCTGTGCAGGCCTTCTTCCATGACCTTCCCGGGCACATCGACTTCACGCACACGGAAACGGGCCAGGATTTTGAGGGCCAGGGGCTGGGCAAAGTCCTTGCGCATTTTGCCCTGGATGACGTGGTGGCCACGGGCAAGCGGATCATCCCGCATTGCCCATTCATCTCCAGCTACCTGCGCAAGCACGAAGGGTACGGCCAGTTCGTCGACTGGCCCCAGAACTGAACAGCGCCCGAACTGGCTGGCGCCCGAAATTACCGGCGTCGGCTGAGCACGAACGAGTGAGCGCACCACTGAGCGCGCTGCCGGGCAATGATCGAGGAGTTCAGCTGGCCAGGGCTTGATCGGTCACGGGCACGGCGGTGCCGGGATCGTCGATGGTGAAGCCGCAGGCGCAGCGGTAAGTGACCACGCTCTCCGGAACGGATCCGGGCCGCAGCTCAACTACGGAGTTCCCGTCAACGTACACAGGCTGCCGCACCGGCAGTTCGCCGTGGTCGACGCGCTGCATTGGCGTGCGGCAATGCATGCGGGAGTTTAGGGTCAACAGCAACCCTGCATCCACGGGTACGGTGGCGGTCAAGAGCTTCGCAGCTTCCTCGGTGCGCTCCCCAAACGCCGTCAGCTGGTCTTCCATTGCGGTGGTCATTATGTTCTTCCTTGGGCTTCTTTCACGGAGCCGCCAACGCTGGCAACCCCGCCGCGAACTGCTTGCGGAGGTTCATGTACCCCGTAAGCTAAGCACGCTTACTAATTACTGCACAAATTGAGGCCGGCTGGAATGCGGACGTGGAGGCAGTCCGCAGGCGTCTCCCGGGTCAGCCGCGCCGGCGTTGCCAGCGCCAGGCATGCCAGAGCAGCAGGATAACCACCGTGGCAATGCCGATGAGCACCAGTTGCGGGGCAAAGGTGAAGATTATGAAGGCGACGGAGAATCCGTCGCGCATGGGCGCCATGGCGATGGGCCCTTGGGTAAGTGCCGCCACCCCGCCCACCATCAGCCCCGCAGCCAATAGCCACAGCACTGCAATGAACGGGTTTGGTGCCGTCCCAAGCCTTGCTGCCGCTGCAGGCTCCGGGCCTTCACGTTCGGGCGGCACGGGATTTCCGTCCCGGTCCACCTCGCGGAATCCGACCACTCCGGACGGTTGCTGGTCCATATTTCCCCCTTTTGCCCCGGCAGCCTGATGTGCCTGCGACTCCATCAGCCTAGCCCTCAGGGTTCGGTTTAAATAATTACGGCACGGAAGTTTGATTAAAAGGGTCCCCTAAGTAAGGCTGTCCTTACTGACGATCCAAGTGAAGGAAAAAACCGTGCCGTTGATGACCCGCCTCGACCACACCAGCCACCCGCCGCAGCGGCCCGGAGGTGACCCGCAGCGCGCACTGCCACAGCAGGAACGCCAGGCGGGAAAAGATTTCGGTGATGACATCGAACTGGCGCTGGCTGCCGGAAACCACCTGCTCAACACCCGCAATTCGGCCCGGTACGTGGCGCAGGTGCTGCAGGGTGTCACCGCTGTGGCCACCAGGCTTGAGCGAACCACCGGGCCGTTCACCGGCGTCGAACCGGCGGCGCTACAGGCCCGCGTGGCCGCCGTGGACCTCGACAGCCCGCTGCCGGACACGGCAGCGGCGCTGCAGGAACTCGAGGAGGTGTACCTGCGCGACGCCGTCTACTTCCATGACGCCCGGTACGCCGCCCACCTCAACTGCCCCGTGGTGATCCCCGCACTGGTCGGCGAAGCCATCCTGTCTGCCGTGAACTCCTCACTGGATACCTGGGACCAGAGCGCGGGCGCCACCATGATCGAGCGGCGCCTCATCGATTGGGCAGCAGAGCGCCTGCACCTGGGCGACACCGCGGACGGCATCTTCACCTCCGGGGGCAGCCAGTCCAACCTGCAGGCGCTGCTCATGGCCCGCAACCATGCCGTGGCGGGGCTTCGCCGGGACCCCGCCCGCGCCGGACTCCGCCTCCCGGCCCTGCTGGACACCCTGCGGATCTTCACCTCCGCAGACAGCCACTTCAGCATCCGGAAGTCAGCCTCCATGCTGGGCCTCGGCCTCGATGCGGTCATCAGCATTCCCTGCACCGCTGACCACAAGATGGACCCGACGGCCCTCGCCGACGCCATGGCGGAAGCGCAGGCTGCCGGCCTGACCGCCATGGCCGTGGTGGCTACTGCCGGGACCACGGACTTCGGTGCGGTGGACCCGCTGGCAGACCTGGCCGCCCTCGCCAAGGCTTACCGCGCCTGGTTCCACGTCGACGCCGCCTATGGTGGTGGGCTCATGGTTTCAGGCCGCTACCGGCACTTGCTGGAGGGCATCGCCCTGGCCGACTCCGTCACCGTGGACTTCCACAAGACCTTCTTCCAGCCGGTCAGCTCAAGCGCCCTCCTGGTCCGCGAGGCCGCAATGCTGCGGCATGTCACCCACTACGCCGACTACCTCAACCCTGAAAGCGCCGCGCTGGCCGGGATCCCCAACCAGGTGGACAAGAGCATCCAGACCACCCGCCGGTTCGACGCCCTCAAGCTCTGGCTCACCCTGCGGATCATGGGCGCAGACGCCGTTGGAGCCCTGTTCGACGAGGCCATCGACCTTACGGCCCGGGCGGGCTCCCTCCTCGAGGCCGACGACGACTTCGAGCTCGCCGCACCGCCGCAGCTCAGCACCCTGGTGTTCCGGTACCGCCCTGCCGTGCAGGACGGCGTCCGCCTGTCCGAGGACGCTGCCGACGCGCTGAACCCCGCCATCCGGGCGGCGGTCTTCGCCTCCGGCAAGGCGGCGGTGGCCGGGACAAAGGTCGGCGGGCGCCACTACCTGAAGTTCACCCTCCTCAACGCCGAGGCAACGCTCGAGGACATCGCCGGGATCATTGGCCTCCTCCGCACCACCGGGGCCGGACTCCTGAAGGCCACCGCAGCATGAGCACCCCGGACAACGGCAGGATCTACGACTTCGCCGCAGTCGGCGTCGGGCCCTTCAACCTGGGCCTGGCCGCGCTCACGGGGCCTCTGGAAGGGGTGGAGGGCATCTTCCTGGAGCAGCGCGGGTGCTTTGACTGGCACCCGGGGATGATGCTTGAGCCCGCACACCTGCAGGTGCCTTTCATGGCCGACCTCGTGACCATGGCGGACCCCACCTCGCCGTATTCATTCCTGAACTTCCTCAAGCAGACCGGACGGCTGTACCGCTTCTACATCCGGGAGAACTTCTACCCCCTGCGCGCCGAGTACAACCAGTACTGCCAGTGGGTGGCCGGCCAGCTGCCGTCCGTGCGGTTCGGCACCACCGTGCTGGACGTCCGGTACGACGACGGCGTGTACCGGCTCAGCGTGGACGGCCCGGCGGGGCAGGAGGTACTCCGGGCACGGCGGCTCGTGCTCGGAACAGGCACCTCGCCCCACATCCCGGACGCCGGCGCTGACATCGCCGCTGCGGCGGCGGCAGGACGCGGGGGAATGGCCTTCCACAATGCTGAGTACCTGGCCCGGAAAGCCGAGCTCCAGCGGCAGCGCAGCATCACCATTGTGGGCAGCGGCCAGAGTGCGGCCGAGATCTATTACGAGCTCCTGCAGGAAGCCGACGTGCACGGGTACCAGTTGAACTGGGTGACCCGTTCCGGCCGGTTCTTCCCGCTGGAGTACACCAAGCTGACCCTTGAGATGACCTCGCCCGAGTACGTGGACTACTTCCATGCACTGCCGCAAGACCGGCGGGACCACCTCAACAAGACGCAGAAGAACCTCTATAAGGGGATCAACTCTGACCTGATCGATGCGATTTACGACCAGCTTTACGCCAAGAGCCTCTCCGGCATGGTCAACAGCCGGCTGCTCACCCACTCCACCCTCACCGGAGCGCACTGGGATCCGTCCACCGGCACCCACGCGCTGGAGCTGCACCATGGCGAACAGGGCACCTCCTACACGTTGGACAGCGAAGCCGTGGTGTTCGCCACCGGCTACGGCTACCGGGAGCCCGCGTTCCTGGCCGGCGTGCAGGACCGGATAGCCCGTGACAGCGCCGGGCGCTTCGCGGTGGACCGGAACTACAGCACCGGTCTGGTTCCCGGCGAGATCTTCGTCCAGAACGCCGAACTGCACACCCACGGGTTCGCCACCCCGGACCTGGGGATGGGCGCCTACCGCAACGCCTGCATCCTCCGGGAGATCACCGGCCGCGAGGTGTACCCCGTGGAGCGCAGCATCGCCTTCCAGCAGTTCGGGGCCCCGGCCGGCATTTCCCAGGAGGTCCCGGCATGAGGTTCACGTTCCGCTGCCTGGACGCGCACGCCGACGCCCTGCTGCTGCACGGCTGGGTGACCCAGCCGTACGCCGTGTTCTGGGGGATGCTCTCCGCCAGTGTGGCTGACGTGGTGGAGGAGTACGCCGCGATCCAGTCGAGCGGCCACCGCCACGCACTCCTGGGGCTCGACGTGGGTGTGCCCGCCTTCCTGATGGAGGAGTACCTCCCCGCCTCCTCGCCATTGGCGGCCGTCTACGCCGTCCAGCCGGGTGACGTGGGGATGCACCTGCTGGTGGGCCCGGCGTCGTCCGTTCCGGAGCCCGGCTACACCACCGCCGTCATGGACGCCGTCCTTGCCCGGCTGTTCTCCCGGCCGGACGTGGAACGCGTGGTGGTGGAACCGGATGTCAGGAACACCAGGATCCATGCGCTCAACGAACGGCTTGGTTTCCAGCCTGCCGGGGTGGTGGCCCTGCCGGACAAGGAAGCACTGCTGAGCTTCTGCACCCGCTCCGGCTACCTGGCCGCCCGGGCAGCACTCCTGCCAGCACGCCCACTCCCAACAATCCCCAACAGCATTCCCGAAGGAGCACTGTGACCGTCCACCTCGACCACCGACCCACCGGTGCCGCAGCGCAAGCCACGGCTCCTGGGGCCGCCGTTTCCCACCTGACACCTGCCCGCTGGGACGCAGCCAACCGGCACCTGCTCCGCAAGGCGCTCGCCGAGTTCTCCCACGAGCGGATCCTCGCTCCCGAACGCGTATCCGCCGCAGCCTATGCCGGCAGCTACCGTCTGGCCAGCGATGACGGCTCACACGAATACCGGTTCGCGGCCCGGATCCTCGAACTCGACCACTGGTCCATTGAGGCCGCATCCATCCGGCACCTCCATAACGGCACCGAAGCGCCCCTGGATGTCCTGGAGTTCATCACGGTGTTCCACGCCAGGCTGGGTATCACCCTGCAGATGCTCCCGGTCTACCTCGAAGAAATCAGCAGCACGCTGGCCAGCCACGCGTACAAGCAGGGAGGCCGCCGGCCGGCCGCTGACGAACTCGCGGCTGGTGTGACCGGCGGCCGGGACATTGCCGCCGATTTCCAGGCCGTCGAGCGGAGCATGACTGAGGGGCATCCCTGTTTCGTGGCGAACAACGGCCGCCTGGGTTTCGGCATCGGCGACTACCACGCCTTTGCCCCGGAAACAGGCGCACCCGTGCAGCTGCAATGGATCGCGGTGCAGCGGTCCCATGCTGTATTCACGGCGAGCGCCGGGCTGGACTACCGGGCGCACCTGGACGCCGAGCTGGGCCCGCTTGCCGGAAACTTCGCCAAGGAACTGCAGCTGATGGGCCTGGACCCGGACCATTACTTCTTCATGCCCGTCCATCCGTGGCAGTGGGAGAACAAGCTGAGCGTGACTTTCGCGGCGGAAATCGCCCGGCAGCGCATCGTCCACCTGGGCGCCGGGAAGGGCAGCTACCAGGCACAGCAGTCGATCCGCACGTTCTTCAACACCAGCCACCCGTCCCGCAACTACGTCAAGACCGCCATGTCCGTGCTGAACATGGGCTTCATGCGGGGCCTGTCCCCGCAATACATGAAGGCCACCCCGGCCATCAACGACTGGCTGCGGGGCCTCATCGAAGCCGACGGCACACTCAGCCGGCGGGGCTTCACCATGATCGGCGAGATGGCGGCGATCGGGTACCACAACGGGTATTACGAGGCCGGCTCGGCCAGCGCGTCGCCCTACCGGAAGATGCTGTCCGCGCTGTGGCGGGAAAGTCCGCTGCCGCTTTTGCGGGACGGGCAGCAGCTGGCCACCATGGCCTCGCTGCTGCACGTGGACGCCGCGGGCAAGCCAATGGCGTCAGCCCTCATCGAGCGGTCCGGCCTGGCCGCCGGCGCCTGGCTTCGCCACTACTTCGAGGCCTACCTGGTCCCGCTGGTGCACTGCCTCTTCCGGTACGGGCTGGCGTTCATGCCGCACGGTGAGAACGTGATCCTGGTGCTGGAGCACGGCGTGCCCGCCAGGGCCATCATGAAGGACATCGCCGAGGAGATCGTGGTGATGGGCGACCAGCTGGACCTTCCGGAAGAGGTGGCCCGCATCAAGGCCGACATACCCGATGGCGAAAAGGTGCTGGCAATCTTCACCGACGTCTTCGACTGCATCTTCCGTTTCCTCAGTGCGCTGCTGGATGAGGACGGCGTCCTTCCGCAGGAGGAGTTCTGGCGGACGGCGGCCGCCGCCATCAGGGATTACCAGGCGCACCATCCGGAGCTCGCGGCCGAGTTCGCCAAGTATGACCTTTTCGCTCCGGATTTCGCGTTGTCCTGCCTGAACCGGCTGCAGCTCCGCAACAACCAGCACATGCTGGACCTGGCGGATCCCTCGGGCGGACTGCAGATGGCCGGGCGGCTGGCAAACCCGCTGGCAAGGTTCGCGGACGGAGGCGCCCGGCCGTGACTAGGCTGGCAGCATGACGCCAACAACCTCCCGAACCACCGCATTGGTCACCGGTGCCAGCGCCGGACTGGGCCACGAATTCGCCAGGCAGCTCGCCGCCCAGGGGAATGACCTGGTCCTGGTGGCGCGCAACGCGGCCCGGCTGGCCGAAACAGCGGAGGACCTGCGCCGGCGCTACGGAATCACGGCGGAGGTGCTTCCCGCCGACCTGACGGACGAGGATGACGTCGCCGCCGTCGTCGAACGCCTTGAGGACAGCACGCGGCCGGTGGGGATCCTGGTCAACAACGCGGGGATCGGACTGCTGCACAACTTCGAGGAAAACCATGCATCCGACGAGAAGAAGCACCTGCGGCTGCACGCCGAAACCTCGATGGTGCTCACCCACGCGGCGCTGAAGGGCATGCTGGAGCGGGGCGGGGGCAGGATCATCAATGTGGCCAGCGTGGCCGCGTTCCTGCCCCGCGGTACGTATTCGGCGGCGAAGGCCTGGCTGGTGAGTTTCAGCCGCTGCGCGAACCTGGCCTACCGCAAGCGCGGCATCAAGGTCACGGCCGTCTGCCCGGGCTTCACGCATACCGAGTTCCACGACCGGATGGGGATGGACAAGTCGGTGGCGCCGTCCTGGACGTGGCTGCGGGCGGACCGGGTGGTCCGGGAGGGCTTGGCGGACAACGAGCGCGGCAAGGCTGTGTCCATCCCGTCCAAGCGGTACAAGGTGGTTGCGGCGCTGGCCAAGGTGGCGCCGACGCGGCTAATGGCCGGGCCGGCGCGGAAACCGAAATAGGGCCGGGCGCACGGCAGGCAATCCGGGGAAGCCGGTCCGGCGGCGTGAACCGGGCCGGCGGACAGCCACCACCACCAGGATGCCCATCAGCGCACCCACCAGCGTTTCCACTGCCCGATCGAGGATCAGGATGCGTGGTTCCGCCGGTGAGGCGAGCTGGGTCATGAGCAGGATAACCGGCGTAAACCAGACCATCGCCAGCCCATAATGCCTGGTCATGAACAGCTCGGTGGCGAATTGGAAGAGGACCACCAGCAGGGCCAGCACCTGCGCCTGGTGCACGGGCTCCTGGAATGCGGGGTAGAGCGCAGCCAGGGTCCAGGGCCCTGGGAGGAGCACGACGGCGGTCACCGCCAGGCCCAGGAACGTCCCCACAATGCGGTGGACACCCCGCCGGACGCTGCTGGGCAGGTCTGCTCCGGCGAGCGGTACCGCTGCCGCCGCCATGGCCCAGTGCGGGTGGCCGCTGCCGCTGGCCACGCCCACGGTCCCGGCAGCGGCAACGGCCAGGACGTAGCGGGCGGCATGCAGCGCCAGTTCCCGGGTCCCCGCTGCAGAACGGGGCGGCACGGTCCGGGTTGCCCCTGGTTCCCACGTCCTCCGGCGCATCCAGCCACTGAACCCGATGGCGATGGAAAACAGGGCGGAACCGCAGGCGATGAGCATGGCGGCGTACCAGGGGACCTGGGCGGGAACAGAGGCGCACGCGCCGAGTGCGAGGATGCCAAAGAACGGACCGTTGGGCTTCAGCCGTACCCGGTCCGAGTACACGGAACCCACACCCGCCAGGGTGGCTTCCACGGCCACCAGCCACCAGGAGTGGATGTGGTTGACGGACAGCGCCACCCCCACGGCAACTCCGGTGAGCAGCACAAGTGCGGCCTGGGCCTGGTGGCGCAGCCGCAGCTGGTGTGGTTCCGAGCGGCCGTACATGCCCGTGAGGGCACCGAAGACGGCATAGATGATGAGGTCGGTGCGGCCGGCGGCCAGCAGCAGCAGGGAGGGGACGGCGACGCTCAGTGCCACACGCAGCGCCGCCAGGTGGTCGTTGTTGGCCGGTTCCAACCGATGGAGCGCGCGAACCTGCTCCCTCACGCGCTTCATGTACCAGCCTGTCCTGTTGTGGTTCTCCTGCCGCGGCCCACAGCCTCTGGGAAAGTATCACCGGCTCCGCGGCAGAGTCACATGCGGCAGTCATAAGAGGTCATCCGCCGGCAACGCGAAGGCCCGTCCTGCATGCTTCCCCCAAGGAAGCACGCAGGACGGGCCTGCGAGCGTGGGCTACAAGGGTGCCCGGGCGGCCGGAGCTATGCCCCTGCCGGAACTTCGCGGTGGGCCTGGGAATCCGCGCCGTCAAGGCTCTCGAACGGCAGTTCATCCAGGTTGATCAGCGGGTTTTCGTCCTGGGTTGCCACCAGTTCCTTGGCTTCAGCGTGGCTGTCAACGCTGGGCATGGAGCCGGGGAGCGGGCGGTTGGCCGATTCCTTCAGGAAGTAGATCGCCACAGCGCCCGCCAGTGAGGTTGCCATCAGGTAATAGGCAGGCATCATGTCGTTTCCGGTGGCACTGATCAGTGCCGCCACGATGAACGGGGTGGTGCCGCCGAAGATAGCCACGGCGAAGTTATAGGCAATGCCCATGGCGCCATAGCGGCTGGATGTGGGGAACTGGGCCGGCAGCGCCGAAGCCAGGTTGGCCACGTAGAAGGTGACGGGGAAGGCAACCAGTGCCAGCCCGGCCACGGTGGACCAGATCTGTCCGATGCCGATCAGCATGAAGGCCGGGATGGCCAGCACGATGGTGCTGATGGCGCCGATCCACAGGACGGGCCGGCGGCCGATGCGGTCGGAGAGCTTGCCGGTGAGGGGAATGCACAACGACATCACCACGAGGACCGGAATGGTCAGCAGCGTGCCGTGCACCTCGTCATAGCCCTTGGACTCGGTGAGGTAGGTGGGCATGTACGACGTCAGGGCGTAACCGGCGGTGTTGGCGGCAGCCACCACAACCATGGCCACGATGATCGGACGCCAGTAGGCCTTGAGGATGCCCAGGGGTCCCTTGGTCGTCGCGACGTCTCCCGCGGACGCGTTCTTGGCGTTCTCTTCCTGGGCGTCAAGGGTGGCCTGGAACTGCGGCGATTCCTCGATCTTGCTCCGGAAGTAAACGGCGATCAGACCCAGTGGACCGGCAACGAGGAACGGGATGCGCCATCCCCAATCTTCCATGGTGTCCTGGCCAAGGGTCAGTTGCAGGACGGACACCAGGGCGGCACCGATGGCGAACCCCAGGTAGCTGCCCAGGTCCAGGAAGCTCGCGAAGAAGCCGCGGCGCTTGTCGGCGGCGTACTCGCTGACAAAGGTGGTGGCGCCGGCGTACTCACCGCCGGTGGAGAAGCCCTGGATGACCTTGAGGAGCACCAGAAGCGCTGCAGCCCAGAGCCCGATCTGGGCGTAGCCGGGCAGGAGGCCGACGGCGAAGGTGCTGGCCGCCATGATCATCAGCGTGGCCGCCAGGATCTTCTGGCGTCCCATTTTGTCGCCCAGCCAGCCGAAGATCACGCCGCCCAGGGGACGTGCGATGAAGGTGGCGGCGAACGTTCCCAGCAGGAACAGCGTCTGCGTGGTGGGATCGGATTCGGGAAGGAACACCGGGCCCATGGTGGTGATGAGGTAGCCGAAGACGCCTACGTCGTACCATTCCATGGTGTTGCCCACGATGGTTCCGCCCAGTGCCTTTTTGAGCATCGGCTGGTCAACGACGTTGACATCTGATTCCTTGAGCCGCCGGCGTGGCAGCAGCCGTGGCTTCTTGGCAGCCGCGGGGGCTGCCGGGTCGGTTCCGCGGGCGTTCCTGGCGCCTGCTGAAGAGTCGGTCATGCTTCGGTCTGTGGGCATTTGGGCAACTCCTGTGGAGGTCATTTGCTTGCGACTTGTAGCTGCCCCGCTCTGGGCAGGCCTTCAATTTTACGGGATTCCCCTAGCCCCGGGGCAGTTTGATGGCGTAGCATCCTCCCTTTTGGGCGCGATATGGGGCAGGTTCCGAAATTTTTTACCCCGGCTTTTCCCGCGTTATCACTGGGAAGCAGGCTGATGAGCGGTGCCGTTACCAAAAATTTTCCAAATTGCTCCGTTTCAAGCCGCTTTCCGCGGGAAACCGGCCGCAAAAAGTGACCACGGCCACGGTCCCCGAGGGGGTTCCCAGCAGCCTCGGACGTGCCTATGGTAGAGCAGTGAACACACTTCTTTCCGGGCAGTAGTCCGCGCGCCCGGGCGCTTTCGTTGGGATTCGTTTCAAGGAAGAACGAAGGAAAGAAGGGAAGAACCACATGCGTGAAGAGTCCAACCAGTCCCACATCAAGCCTGAGGTGGCGGACCACCTTACGGCGGCCATGGATGCCGCAGCGGCACCGGGTCCCGCGGCAACCGGTGCCGTCCCCATTGCACAGCAAAGCGGATGGCCGGACGGCTACGGAAAGAGGCGGCATCCAAAGGACGATGCCGGGATCCACGGACGGATGGGCCACGAAGCCGCCGTGACGGCTGTCCACCGCACCGGCCGGCCGCAGATGCCGCACTCCTCGTAGCTGTCGGCGGCGCGCGGATCCAGCATGGCGACGCGCGCTGTCCATATCGACACGGAAATTACCTGGCGCCCTAGACGTATGGGGGCCGCCAGGTAATTTGCGCGTCTGGGATCCACAAGCTCGTCGAAGAGCGTGCGGCCCGCCCGGCTTACCCTTCCCGGACCACGTCCGACGGGTCCTTATCCACCCGCCAGCCGCGCCACCGGGGATGCCGCAGCCTTCCCGGGCCGGTCCACTCACTGTAGGTCACCTCGCCCACCAGCTCCGGCGCCACCCAGTGGGCGTCCGCCGCGTCCGGGCGCGGGACCTCATGGAAGGGCGAGGTCTTCCGGCCGAGCCGCTCCACCGTCTGCCGCAGTTCCTCGAGCTCACGGGTGCTGAAACCAGAGCCAACCCGGCCCACGTACTGCAGCTTGCCGCCGTCGGGGATCCCCACCAGCAGTGAGCCCACGGTCTCCTGGCGGCCCCCTTTGCCGGGACGCCAGCCGCCCACCACCACTTCCTGGGTCTGCTCGGTCTTGAGTTTGATCCAAGTGCGGGTCCGCTGGCCACTGACATAGCGGCTGTCTGTCCTCTTGGCCATCACCCCTTCAAGACCCAGTTCCTGTGCGCTCTCCAGGAGGAGGTCAACGGGCTCGTCCAGCACCAGGGAGAGGTCCACGGGGCAGTCGGAGGGGCGGAAGAACTTTTCGAGCCTGCGGCGCCGCTGGCTGAGCGGCAGGCGCCGGAGGTCCGTTCCGTCGAAGAGGAGGTCGAACAGCATCAGCTGGACCGGGATGGCGGCGCGGGCTCTGGCGACGTCAGCGGCGCGGGTCAGCTTCATCCGGCCCTGCAGGAGGCCAAAGTCGGGCTTCCCACCCGGCCCGACGGCGATAATCTCACCGTCCGCCACGAAGGGCTGTTCGGGCCAGCACGCCCTGTCGGTGAACTCGGGGTAGGTCCTGGTGACGTCGTTGCCGTTGCGGCTGAAGATCCTGACCTGGTCCGCATCCGCCACAAGGATGGCCCGCACACCGTCCCATTTGAGTTCGTACTGCCATTTACTGCCCTGCAGGTCCCCGGTGGTCCCGGAGGTTGCCATCATGGGCCGGTACTCCAAGGGGTCCGCGGACGTGTCGGGCACGGGTTCGGCACTGCTGGGCTGATTCGCATCCGGCCCTGTTTCCCCTTCGCCGGCGCCCTGTGAAGGTGCCTTCGCCGCCGGTGCCGCCTGCCGTCGTCGTCCGCCTCCATGTTCCTGGTCCATCAGGTGGATCAGCCACTGGTTCCCGGCGTCCTTGCCGGTACCGCGCCCGGTATGGATCAGCGCGACCTTCCTGGTGCCGCCCAGCCCGCCGCCCTCGGACCCGGCCAGCGTGACGATGACTTCCTTGCCGTTGATCCATTTGTGCAGCTCATAGGTGCCGGTATCCCAGATGGTCATCTCACCGGCCCCGTAATGGCCTTCGGGAATGGTGCCGTGGAAGGTGAGGTAGTCCATGGGGTGGTCCTCGGTCTGGACTGCCAGGTGGTTTTTCTCTCCCGACTCCGGTACTCCCTTGGGCAGGGCCCAGGACACCAGGACCCCTTCGTGTTCCAAACGGAGGTCCCAGTGCAGCCGGCTGGCGTGGTGCTCCTGAATGACAAAGCTGTTGCCCCCAGCGGGTATGCCCGCGAATGGTTCGGGCGTTTCCTTGGGGTCGCGCATGGAGCGGTACTTGCCCAGCCGGGGGTCACCGTCGTGCGTTTCCTCCTGGGCCGCGGTGCTGCCGGCAGCACCCGCCGCAGCATTGACGACGGCGGCGAACGGGTCTTTGCCGTCCCGCACCCGCTGCAGAACCTCCTGGTAAGCCAGGTGCTTCAGTTTGGGCGACTCGATTTCCCGCCAGGTCCGTGGCGCGGCCACCATGGGTGTGGGCCGGCCGCGGAGCGAGTAGGGGACCACCGTGGTTTTTGCCGCATTGTTCTGGCTCCAGTCCACCAGCACCTTGCCCTTGCGCAGCGACTTCTTCATGTCGCTGACCGCGAGGTCCGGATGATCGGCTTCCAGCGCGCGGGCCAGTTCCCGGGCGAAAGCGGAGATCTGCTCTGAGGTCTGGGTCCCGTCTAAGGCTGAGTAGAGGTGGATTCCCTTGCTCCCGCTGGTGACCGGGACCGGGTCCAGGCCCACGTCCTGCAGGATGGCCCGCGCCAGCAGGGCCACTTCACGGCATTCGGGCAGCCCGGCACCCTCGCCCGGATCCAGGTCCAGTACCAGCCGGTCGGGGTTCAACTGGTGGCCGTGGGCGTCCACCCGCCACTGCGGCACATGGACTTCCAATGAGTTGATCTGGCCGAACCAGGTCAGCGTGGCCGCGTCATTGACCATGGGGTAGTGGATGGTGCGGTCCTTGTGCGTTATGGCAGCCCGGGGGAGCCACCCGGGTGCGGAGTCTTCCAGGTCCTTCTGGAAGAACACCTCGCCCGGCTTGTCCGCCGTCCCCACCCCGTTGACCCACCGCTTCCGCGTGGCCGGCCGGTTGGCCGCCGCCGGGATCAGCACATGGGCCACAGCGGCGTAGTAGGCCAGCACGTCCGCCTTGGTGGTGCCGGTCTCCGGATAGATGATTTTGTCCAGGTTGGTCAGCGTCAGTTCCCGTCCCGCAACCCGGACACGTTCCTTACTCCCGGCCACGGGTCTTCACCTCCGGCCCGCTCTGATGTTGACTGTAGGAATGAGAGCCATCTGGAAAGGTGCCATCGCGTTCGGGCTGGTCAACGTGCCTGTGAAGGTCTACAGCGCCACTGAGGATCATGACATCAGTCTGCACCAGGTTCACAATGCCGACGGCGGCCGGATCCGCTACCAGCGCCGGTGCGAGGTGTGCGGCGAGGTGGTGGATTACTCCGACATCGAGAAGGCCTTCGAGGAGGACGGCCGGACCGTGGTCCTGTCCAAGGATGAGCTCAAGTCCATCCCCGCGGAGAACAGCCACGAGATCGAAGTGGTGCAGTTCGTTCCGTCCGAGCAGCTTGAACCCATGATGTTCGAGAAAAGCTACTACCTGGAGCCGGATTCGAAGTCCCCCAAGGCCTACGTGCTGCTGCGGCGGGCGCTGGAGGATACGGACCGGGTGGCCGTCGTCCAGTTCGCGCTCCGGGAGAAGACCCGGCTGGGGGCCCTGCGGATCAAGGACGACGTGCTGGTGCTGCAGTCGCTCCTGTGGCCGGACGAGGTGCGGGAGGCCAACTTCCCGTCCCTGGAGGCCGACATCAGGATTTCCGCCCAGGAGCGCGACATGTCCGCGGCGCTGGTGGAATCCATGGCGGCCGACTTCGACCCCGCCGCCTTCACGGACGAGTACCAGGTGCAGCTCCGCCAGCTGATCGACGCCAAGCTCGAACAGGGCGAATCGCTGGACACGGAGGAGACCTTCGGCGTGGAAGCAGGCGAGGGCGGCAAGGGCGAGGTCATCGACCTCATGGAGGCGCTCAAGCGAAGCCTGGACCGGAAGCGCGGTGGCGGGGACGCGGCCGCCGCCGGGGGAACTTCCGACGACGAAGCGGACACCGGCGGCGAGGAGGACGGGCAGGCAAAACCGGCCCGCAAGGCTTCCGCAAGCAGGACGGCGGCTTCGAAGGCGTCGGCCTCCGATACGACAGCTTCGAAGACGTCCGCCTCCAAGGCAACAGCGAAGACCGGCACGGACGATGCGAAGCCTGCCGCCAAGTCGGCGGCGGCGAAGTCCAGCACATCCAGAACCTCTGCATCAAAGTCCACCGCATCAAAGACCACCGGATCAAAGTCCACTGCCTCGAAGACCTCGAAAGCCAAGCCCACGGGAACCAGGACCGCGGAAAAGCCGGCGGCCAAGACCACCAGGGCGCGCAAGCCAGCCTGAGCCCCTGCCAGCCGCCCCCCACCCTTTACAGGCGCTTCCAACGCGCCCACAATGAGTCGCATCGCAGCCTCCGCTGTGCCAACAGCGTGCTGTCATCCATCCTCGGACGGACATGTAAAGGGGCGCGGAGATGAGCGAGCAGACAGGCGTGGCGGAGGCGGACCGGGAGCTGAAGCAGAAGCACCGGGCCATGTGGGCGTTGGGGGACTACCCCGCACTGGCTGACGAGATGCTGCTGGAGCTGGGCGCCGTCCTGGTGGAGGCCTGCGGCATCAAGTCCCGGCAACGGGTCCTGGACGTTGCCGCAGGGACCGGCAATGCGGCCATTCCTGCGGCAATGATGGGCGCGAAAGTGGTGGCCAGCGACCTCACCCCTGAACTTTTCGAGGCGGGGCGCAGGGAGGCGGCCAACCGCGGAGTCAGCCTCGACTGGCAGGAGGGCGATGCCGAGGCCCTGCCGTTCGCCGACGCGGAATTTGACGCCGTCATGTCCTGCATCGGCGTGATGTTCGCACCCCATCACCAGGCTGCTGCCGACGAATTGTTGCGGGTCTGCAAGCCGGGGGGCTCCATTGGCCTGCTGAGCTGGACGCCGGAAGGATTCGTCGGTCAGATGCTGGCCACCCTGAAGCCGTTCGCCCCACCGCCGCCGCCCGGCGCCCAGCCGGCACCGCTGTGGGGCAGCGAGGACCATGTCCGCAGCCTGCTGGGCGACAGGATCACTGATGTCCGGACCCGAAAGCGGACCCTAACCGTCAGGAGCTTCCACCAGCCGGCGGACTTCGTCCGGTATTTCAAGTCCCATTACGGGCCCATCATCTCCGTCTACAAGTCGCTCGCGGATGACCAGGACAAGGTGAAGGCGCTGGACCAGGCCCTCACCGACCTCGCCGACTCTTTCGGCGACGCCCACGGCGATTCCCCATTCCAGATGGAATGGGAGTACCTGTTGTTCACCGCGAGGAAGGCTTGAACCATGCCGGAGAACCATGTGGCCACGTCCACCGCCACCATCGACGCACCAGCGGACCGGGTCTGGGGTGTGATCACCGATCCGGCTGCCGTCAAGGAATTCATGTTCGGAACAGAACTGGAAACGGACTGGAACGAGGGGAGTCCCATTACCTGGCACGGGGAATGGGAGGGGAAGGCGTTCCAGGACAAAGGCGAGATCCGGCACGTTGAGCCGGGACGGAAACTGGTCCACACCCACTTCAGCCCACTTTCGGGCCAGGAGGACAAGCCGGAGAACTACCACACCCTCGAATGGACCCTGGAGGACCTTGGCGGCTCGACCCGCCTGACCCTGGCCCAGGACAACAACCCCACCGAGGAGGCCGCCGCGCATTCGAAGGCCATGTGGGACAAGCTGGTGGCTGACGTCAAGCGCATCGCCGAAGCCCGCTGACCGCCCCCCTGAACGCCCGTTAAACGCCGCGGCCGCCGTCGGAATCCTCCCGGTGGGGAGGCATCCGACGGCGGCCGCGGACCGAAAGCCGCTACTCGGCGTCGTGATCCGTTTCCAGGATCTGCACCAGGCGCTCCAGCGCATCGTCTGCACCGGCACCTTCGGCGCGCAGGACCACCACGTCGCCGTGGGAGGCACCAAGGCTCATGAGGGACAGGATGCTGGCGGCATCCATGGCCTCGTCGGCCGGCTCGCCTTCACGGGCGATGGTGATGTCCAGGTCGAACTCTCCGGCAGCCTCTGCGAAGATGGCGGCGGGGCGGGCGTGGAGGCCCACGCGGCTGGCGACGGTTGCGGTGCGTTCTGGCATTTTTGCTCCTTTGTCTTTCGGCGTACTGATGGTTCAGCGCCGGGAAGGTCTGTGGCTAAACCGGCTCAGACGGTTACGGGAACCGGTTCAACCGTATCAACGGTCTTCTTGACTGCCCAGCGCTTGAGAGCGATGACCGAGAGGGCGGTAACCACCACGCCAACGATGATCGAGACGACGAACATCAGGAAGTTGTCGATGGCGAAGAAGACGAAGAGACCGCCGTGGGGTGCCTTGGATCCGACGCCGGCAGCCATCGAGATGGCTCCGGTCACCGCGCCGCCCAGCATGCTGGCGGGGATAACGCGCAGCGGGTCGGCTGCGGCGAACGGGATGGCGCCTTCGGAGATGAAGGACGCGCCCAGCAGCCAGGCTGCCTTGCCGTTTTCCTGCTCTGCGAGGCTGAAGAGCTTCTTGTTCAGGACGGTGGAGGCCAGCGCCATGGCAAGCGGGGGAACCATGCCGGACGCCATGACGGCTGCCATGATCTGCCACGGTGCCTGGTTGTCGATGGTTGCGGCGCCGAGGCCGGCAACGGCGAAGGAATAGGCCACCTTGTTGACCGGGCCGCCGAGGTCGAAGCACATCATGAGGCCCAGGATGACGCCGAGGGCGATGGCGCCGGCGCCGGTGAGGCCGGACAGCCAGGAGTTCAGGCCGTTGGTGATGGCGACGATGGGGCCGCCCAGGATCACGAACATCAGGCCCGAAGCCACCAGGGAGGCCAGCAGCGGGATGATGACAACCGGCATCAGGCCGCGGAGCCAGCGTGCCACCTGCAGGCGGCCCACCACGTGGGCAATGTAGCCGGCCAGCAGGCCGCCGACGATGCCGCCAAGGAAGCCCGCACCCATGAAGCCGGCAACTGCACCGGCCACGAAGCCCGGGGCGATACCCGGACGGTCAGCGATCGCGTACGCGATGTAACCGGCCAGGGCCGGAACCAGGAACCCGAGTGACAACGCGCCGATCTTGAACAGCACCGCGCCGAGGTAGGCGCCGAGCGGACCCCAGGCGTTGTCGGGGAACTGGGTGGGCAGGTTGAACAGGCTGTTCTGGACGACAATCGTGTCCGCGTACTTGGTGATCAGGTAGCCGCCCATGAGGAACCCGAGGGCGATCAGCAGGCCACCGCCGGCCACGAACGGAATCATGTAGCTGACGCCGGTCAGGAGGGCCTTCTTGAGCTTCTGCCCAATGTGCTCGCCCCTTTCCTCGGCCTCGTGCTCGGCCTGTTCCTCGGCACCGAAGTGCGGGACGCGCCGGGCGTGGGGGTTGTCGGCCGCGGCGAGGGCTTCCTGGACCATCTTGTCCGGTTCATCGATGCCGCGCTTTACGGGTGCATTGATGACGGGCTTGCCGGCGAAGCGCTCCTTGCCGCGCACGTCCACGTCGACAGCGAAGATCACGGCGTCCGCCGCTGCGATGACGGCGGGGTCCAGTGCCTTGGCGCCGGAGGAACCCTGGGTCTCCACCTGCAGGTCAACGCCTACCTCCTTGGCGGCTGCCACGAGGGAATCGGCTGCCATGTAGGTGTGGGCAATGCCGGTGGGGCACGCGGTGACGGCTACCAGGCGCTTGGGTCCGCGGGCCGCGGAACCTGTTGAAGCCCCTGCGGGGGCACCTACAGCAGTGGCGCCGGCTGCGCCTACTCCGGCGCCGACCGGAACTGCATCAACCGGGGCTGCAGCGTGCGCCGCAGGCTTGTCCGCCAGGGCGCCGTCCACGAGTTCCACGATCTCCGCCTCGGAGGCGGCATTGCGGAGGGCCGCGGTGAAGTCCTTCTTGATGAGGGACCGCGCCAGCTTGGAGAGCAGCTTCAGGTGCTCCTGGTCTGCCCCGTCCGGAGCGGCGATGAAGAACACCAGGTCGGCCGGGCCGTCCTTGGCGCCGAAGTCCACCTTCGGGTTCAGACGGGCCATTGCCAGGGTGGGTACGGTGACGGCGGCAGAGCGGCAGTGCGGAATGGCGATGCCGCCGGGGATGCCCGTGGCCGTCTTCTGCTCGCGGGCGAAGGCGTCCGCGAAGAGGCCTTCAACTTCAGAGGCGCGTCCGGTGGCAGCTACCTTGCTTGCCAGATGCCGGATCACCGACTCGGGCGCGTTGCCCAGGTTCTGGTCGAGCTCGACCAGTTCCGTGGTGATGAGCTGGGTCACTGTCAATCCTTTCGAAGGGCCGTGATGGTTACGGCATCCGGGGTGGTTTGGTGTACTGCCGGAACAGTGGAACCCGGCAGCGAGGCAGCGGCGGCACCATGGGCCACCGCCTGACGAAGGCAATCGGCAGGGGCGGCGCCCCGGCCGTGGGCGAGCAGGTAACCGGCAAGCGCGGAGTCGCCCGCACCCACCGTGCTGACCGCGGCGACCGGCGGGTGCGTGGCCAGCCACGCGCCGTCGGCCGTTACAAGGACAGCTCCCCTGGAACCGAGAGTTGCCAGCACAGCACCCACACCGGAACGCACGACGGCGGCGGCGGCAGCGGCTGCAGCCGCCGGGTCCGCTTCCAGTTCGTCACCAGTGGCCGGGGCGAAACCGGCCGCTGCGGCCAGTTCTGCCAGTTCTTCGGCGTTGGGCTTAAGGAGGTCCGGTTTGCCGGAACCAGTAGAGGTTCCGCCGGTCCCCGTTCCGTCGCCGGTGAGGGCGGCGGCGAGGGGAGCCCCGGAGGAATCGACGGCGATCAGCGGCGTGGTGCCGTTGCCCGCCTCCCGGATCCGCCGGGCCACCGTGGCGTAAAAGTCGACCGGGAAGCCGGGCGGCAGCGAGCCGGCCAGGACAACCCAGCTGGCACCGCGGGAGCTTTCCAGCAGCAGCTTGATGAGCGCTTCCTGCTGGTCGGCTGCCAACACGGGGCCGGGTTCGTTGATCTTTGTGGTGACGCCTCCGGGCTCGGTGAGTGCCACGTTGGTGCGCAGCGGCTCATCGATGGGAAGCGAAACGAAGGGAACGGCGCTTTCGCGCAGGCCGGCAAGGACTGGGTCGCTGTCCGCCCCGGGCAGGACGGCCAGGGATTCCAGGCCGGAGGCCACCAGGGCGCGGGAGACGTTGACCCCCTTCCCGCCGGACTCCTGGCGGACGGACACGGCACGCTGAACCTCGCCGCGTTCCAGGGGGCCTGGCAGCGCGACCGTGCGGTCCAGGCTGGGGTTTGCGGTGAAGGTGACGATCATGCGATCACCACATCGACGCCGGCGTCTTCCAGCGCGGCTGCGAGCTCAGGTCCGGGTTCACTGTCTGTGATCAAGGTATCCAGATCTTTCAGGGAGGCGAACTGGACCAGGGTTTCCGTGTCCAGCTTGGAGGAGTCGGCCAGCACCACGATGCGGCGCGCCGACTGGACGAAGGCTGCCTTGACGGCTGCTTCTTCAGGATCGGGAGTGCTTATGCCAAAGGCTGGGTGGATGCCGTTGGTACCGATGAACGCGATGTCCGGCCGCAGCCTGGCAGCTGCGTCCACGGTTGCCTGGCCGACGGCCACCTGGGTAATGCCGCGCACCCGGCCGCCAAGGATCTGCAGGGCCACGCCGGGAACGTTGGAAAGTTTGCTGGCAATGGGTACTGCGTGGGTGATGACCACCAGCTCGTGGTGTGGTCCCGTTCCATCAGAGGGTTCGACGGCGGTGCGCCGCGCCAGCATGTCTGCCAGCACCTCCGTGGTGGTTCCGCCGTCCATCAGCACGCTGGCGGACGAGTTGCGGGGGATCAGGGCCAGGGCGGCTTCGGCGATCCGGATCTTTTGGTCCGGCCGCTGGATGGCCCGTTCGTTGACGCTTTCCTCAGTGGTGCTGAAGCGGTCTGCCGCTACCGCGCCGCCATGGACGCGCCGGACAGTACCGGCATTCTCCAGGGCAGCCAGGTCCCGGCGGACTGTCTCAGTGGTGATGTTGAAGCGCTCAGCCAGCAGGGTCACGCTGACCCGGCCGCTGCCGGCTACAAGCTCGGCAATCTTTTGCTGGCGCTCCTCGGCGAACACATACCCTCCGTTGCGTAGGTCCTGCTGCTGGTGAACTGTCCCCGCCCGGTCCGGAGGGTGACTCGCATCACATTGATGTTGAGTTACTTGACTTTATCTTTGCTTGTGTTGGTTTGTCAATGGAAACCAACACGAAACAAGATTCCGCGGTTTTTCGGTGGCCTCTCCAGGAACGAAGAAGCCGGGCCGGACGCTGCTGGTCCGGCCCGGCTGGGCGGGTCTCATAATGCTTCCTCGGGATCCTTTCCCGGCTTCACTATTGCTAAATGCCGCCGTCGCGGCTTTCGCGGCGGGTGATGCGTTCGCCCGTATTGGGGTCGACAACGGAACGGGACTCGCTGGCGCGGCGACTGCGGCCGGGGGAGGCGAGGATGAGGGATGCGATCAGTCCGATCACGCCCACGGCCATCAGGATGTAGCCCACCAGCTGCTGGTCCACGAATGGAATCAGCCCGGGGGCCACGGCCCAGGCAAGAATGGCGCCAAGTGCGATAAGGAAGATTGACGAGCCGATTCTCATGACTTGCTCCTTACGGCCGCATCCTGTGCGGCGCTGGTTGGGCGTTACGGGAGGGTGGTGCGTACTGCCAAAGCTAAGCCTGCTGTCTTTCAAGCGTCACGCTACCTCCGAGCTATTCCGGATTCAATGACCCGCCCGGGGCGGCGGATTTGTCTCGCTAGGCTGGACCGGTGGAAACAGTTGTGTGGTCAAGGCCGGAAGAGCAGCGCGCCGGCACCCCCTTGCTGGTGATGATGCACGGTTACGGCACAGATGAATCACGCATGGTCCGGCTGTTCGAGTACCTGCCGCACGAGTTTACTTTTGCGGCCCTCCGGGCCCCCATGCCGATCGGCGACCACTGGGGCTGGTTCCTGCTCGACTATTTCCTAGCCAACGACTTCGCGGACGTCATCTCCGCGGCCAATGCTGTGCAGGCATGGATCAACTCAGTCAAGCACCGGCACAGCAGCGTCACCCTGATGGGGTACTCCCAAGGTATGGCGATGGCCAGCACGCTGCTGCGGCTGCATCCGCACGACTACAAGGCGGTGGTCGGGTTGTCCGGTTTCATCCTCAACAACGAACTCCTCTCGGTGATGGATTCCTTCGAGACCAGGCCGCCCTTCTTCTGGGGACGGGACAAGGCGGACCTGGTGATCAACGACGACGCCATTGCCTATACCGCCGAATGGCTGGAACAGAACACGCTGCTGACGGCCAGGACATACCCCGGCATGGGGCATGCCATGTCGAAAACCGAGATGGTGGACGTCAGCGCGTTCCTGCGCCATTACGTGCTGCGCTGACTTCGGGGCCTCAGGCAAGCCACATATAAAAAACAGTTGCAAGTCAAATTTGTAAGCGCTTACACTCGTCTACGGCCATGATCGGTCCTGCAGTGGGCGGACTGGGAGACGATGCCGTGTGCGTAAAGCACCGCATCTTCCTCCCCGGCCCTCCCGGCGGGGCCGGCTGTCCACGAACCGAGAGGACACCGCACTGCCGATGACACACCAAACTGCCGCTGATACGGCCGCCTGGACCGGCGCCGCAGCAATCCTGTTTGACCTGGACGGGGTGCTGACGCCTACAGCAACCGTGCATGAGCGTGCCTGGCAGGAACTCTTCGATGGTTACCTGGCCTCCCGCGCAGGAGTCGCCGGCTACAGCGAAAGCGACTACTTCGACCACATCGACGGCAAGCCACGCTTCGACGGGGTTCGCGACTTCCTGGCGTCCCGCGGCATCACCCTGCCGGAAGGGCCCCTGGACGACCACCCCGGCAACGAAACCGTCCAGGGCCTGGGCAACCGCAAGAACGCCATTTTCAATGACATCGTGAGCACCGGCGTCGAACCCTTTGAAGGCTCGGTGCGCTTCCTCAAAGCCGTGCTCGAGCGCGGACTGAGGGTCGCCGTCGTTTCTTCCTCCCGCAACGCCCCCGCCGTCCTGGCGGCAGCCGGGCTCAGCCACCACTTCGATGTGGTGGTGGACGGTGTGGTGGCCGCCGAACAGGGCCTGCCCGGAAAGCCCAGCCCGGCGACCTATGAATACGCGGCGAAACTGCTGGACCTGTCCAGCGCCGAGTGCGTGGTGGTGGAAGACGCCGTGTCCGGCGTGCAGGCCGGCCATGCAGGATCGTTCCACTCGGTCATCGGCGTGGACCGCGGCGCCGGGCGGCAGACGCTCCTGGAAGCAGGCGCCACCCTGGTGGTCAATGACCTTGGCGAGCTCGTTCCCTAAACCCCAGCCGAATCCCGGTTGCCGTCCCGGGCAACCTGCTGCTTCCCCCGGCAGCACCCAGCCGAATACCCATCCCCCCGAATTCCTGCTGCCGGCCAGGCCGGCAGCACAGCAAGGCCAAAAGGACCCCGACCATGGCACTGATCACCGCGGACCGCGAACGGTTCCCCGACACCCCCTGGCAACTCATCGAAACGCGGCACGAGGCCGGTGCGGCGGGAACACTGGAGACCCTGTTTGCCCTGGGCAACGGGCACCTTGGCATCCGCGGCGCCCATTGGGCGGCAGCGGACGCCGAACTGCCGGGCAGCTTCATCAATGGACTGCATGAGATCTGGGACATCAAGCACGCCGAAAACGCCTTTGGGTTTGCCCGGACGGGGCAGCGGATCCTTTATATCCCGGACGCCAACAACTTCACCGTGGTGGTGGATGGCGAGAGCCTGTCCCTCGCCGAATCCGAGGTCCTGGACTACCGCCGCAGCGTGGACTTCAGCACCGGCATCTATCAGTGCCGGATCACCTGGCAATGCCGGTCGGGCGCGACGGTGACCACCACCGAGCGGCGGGCCGTAGGGTTCGAGTCCCGAGGCTGCCTTGGCATCTCGCTGGAGGTGGAGACCAACCGTCAGGTCTCCCTGGACGTCACCTCCTCCGTGATCAACAGGCAGGACCAGCCCGTGGAGGACCACTCGGTGCATGATCCGCGCCGCGCCGGCCGGCACGCCGGCCGCGTATTGGTCCCGGTGCGGCTCGACGGCGGCGACGGCTCGCTGCGGCTGTCCTGGGAGGCGGCCGAGTCCAAACAGCGGGTCGGCATTGCCGTGGACCACTGGACCTCGGCAGGGCACCAGCCGTTCGAGACGCTGGTGGACCAGGACGACAGCAGCGTCCGGTATGTCCTGGCCGTGGACGCCGATCAGCCGTTCCGGCTGGAAAAGAGCGTCAGCTACGCCGCCGGCCGCACCATCCAGGACCCGGACGTCGATGCGGCAGCGGTGGCGGAAGAGGCGCTCCGGCCGGTGGACGGTATCTTCGCCGAGAGTGTGGCCCACTTCCGCGGCTACTGGGCGACGTCGGACGTTGTGGTCGAGGGCGGCAGCCCTGGGCTGCAGCAGGCCATCCGCTGGAACCTGTTCCAGCTGGCCCAGGCCACGGCACGCGCCGATGTAGCCGGTATCCCGGCCAAGGGCGTCACGGGCTCGGGCTACGAGGGGCACTACTTCTGGGACCAGGAGGTGTACCTCCTGCCATATCTGACCTACACCAATCCCGACGGCGCCCGCCAGGTCCTGGAATTCCGCCACGGCATGCTTCCCGAGGCGAAGATCCGGGCCAAGGAGCTGAGTGTTGACGGCGCCCTCTTCCCGTGGCGCACCATCAACGGGCTCGAAGCCAGCGCCTACTACGCAGCGGGCACGGCCCAGTTCCACATCGCGGCGGCGATCGCCTTCGCCACCAACAGGTACCTGTGGGCCACCGGCGATTCCGCGTTCCGGGAAGGAATGGGCGCTGAACTGCTGATCGAGACGGCGCGCATGTGGATCTCCCTGGGCTTCTTCGGCAAGGACGGGCTCTTCCACATTCACGGTGTCACCGGGCCGGACGAATACACCGCCGTGGTGAACGACAACCTGTACACAAACGTGATGGCCCGCTTCAACCTGCGTGCCGCCGCCGCCCTTGAGCATGCAGGAATCACCCAGGAGGAGCGCCAGCTCTGGGAGGCTGCGGCCAAGCGCATGCAGCTGCCGTTCGATGAGCGGATGCAGGTGCACTCCCAGGACAACGACTTCATGACCCTGGAGGCCTGGGACTGGACCACGCCCCGGTCCAAGTACCCGCTGCTCCTGCACTTCCACCCGCTGGTGATTTACCGGCACCAGGTCCTGAAGCAGGCGGATACCGTGCTGGCGATGTTCCTGCAGTGGCAGGATTTCTCGGCGGAGGAGAAGCAGCGCGCCTTCGACTTCTACGACCCCATCACCACCGGCGACTCCACCCTGTCCGCCTGTGTCCAGGGGATCATGGCCGCCGAGGTGGGCTACTCGAAAGAAGCACTGGACCACTTCACCAACGCCGTGTTCATCGATTTGGACGACACCCACGGCAACACCATCGACGGCGTGCACATCGCCTCCACCGGCGGTGTCTGGAGTTCGCTGGTCTGCGGCTTCGCCGGGATGCGCGACCAGGGGCCGGTGCCGTTCTTCGATCCGCGCCTGCCGGCTGAGTGGGACGCCCTGTCCTTCCACCTGAAGATCCGGGGCCGGCTGCTGCTGGTTCGGCTGACGGGTGATGCCATCACGCTCACCATCCAGGAGGGCGGCCCGCTGGAGATTGACGTGCGCGGGACGCGGGTGGCGGTGGCGGGCGAACCCGTCCGGGTGCCGCTGGAGCCGGTCGCGAAGCCGGAGCCCACGGTCTTCCCCAGCGGACTTCCGACGGCAAGCATCCCCGTGGTGCGCGGCAACAGCTAAAGCGGTATGCCCGACGGCGGCCCGGCGTTCAGTTCCGCCGGGCCCCTTGGCTTCCTGCCGCCGTCGCCGTTCAACCACCGGTAAGCCCGTCGAAACCTCCGTCCGCCTAGCCTGCCAGGAGGGTGGCGGCCTCCTGGCGGGTGGTGCCGGAGTCCTGGATGCCGTCGGCGATGTGGGCGAGTTCGGCGGGGATGTCGCGGCCTTTTTTGCGCATGGCGGTGGCCCAGAGGCGGCCGGCGCGGTAGGAGGAGCGGACCAGGGGGCCGGACATGACGCCGAGGAAGCCGATGTCCTGGGCTTCGTGCTGGAGGTCCACGAATTCCTGGGGTTTGACCCAGCGGTCCACGGGCAGGTGCCGTTCGGAGGGGCGCAGGTACTGGGTGATGGTGATCAGGTCGCAGCCGGCGTCGTGCAGGTCGCGGAGGGCTTCGCTGATTTCCTCGCGGGTTTCGCCCATGCCCAGGATGAGGTTGGATTTGGTGACCATGCCCAGGTTCCGGCCCTGGGTGATGACGTCCAGGGAGCGGTCGTAGCGGAACGCGGGGCGGATGCGCTTGAAGATCCGTGGCACGGTTTCGACGTTGTGGGCGAAGACTTCGGGTTTGGAGTCGCAGATCGCGGCGATGTGGTCGGGTTTGCCGGAGAAGTCCGGGATGAGCAGTTCCACGCCGGTGCCGGGGTTCAGTTCGTGGATCTTGCGGACGGTTTCGGCGTAGAGCCAGACGCCTTCGTCCTCGAGGTCGTCGCGGGCCACGCCGGTGACGGTGGCGTAGCGCAGCTGCATGGATTGGACGGAGCGGGCCACCTTGGTGGGTTCGAACCGGTCCAGGGGTGAGGGTTTGCCGGTGTCGATCTGGCAGAAGTCGCAGCGGCGGGTGCATTCGGAGCCGCCGATCAGGAAGGTGGCTTCCTTGTCTTCCCAGCATTCGAAGATGTTCGGGCAGCCGGCCTCTTCGCAGACGGTGTGCAGGCCTTCTTTTTTCACCAGGTTCTTCAGGCCCACGAACTCCGGGCCCATCTGGACCTTGGCCTTGATCCATTCCGGTTTGCGCTCCACCGGGACCGCAGCGTTGCGCTGCTCGATCCGCAGCATCTTCCGGCCTTCAGGTGCCAGCGTCATGATTGTTTCCTTTGTTCGTGGTGTTGCCGTTGGTTGAGCATGCCGCTGCTGTGGGTGCGGGGTGTCAGCATTCGACGACGTTGACGGCGAGGCCGCCCATGGCGGTTTCTTTGTATTTGTCGCTCATGTCCTTGCCGGTTTCGCGCATGGTGATGATGACTTCGTCGAGGGAGACCCGGTGCGTGCCGTCGCCCCAGAGCGCCATTTTCGCGGCGTTGATCGCTTTCGCGGCGGCGATCGCGTTCCGCTCGATGCAGGGGACCTGGACCAGGCCGCCGATCGGATCACAGGTCAGGCCCAGGTTGTGTTCCATCGCGATTTCCGCGGCGTTCTCCACCTGCGCCGGTGACCCGCCCATCATCTCCGCCAAACCCGCAGCGGCCATCGAGGACGCCGACCCGACCTCGCCCTGGCAGCCGACCTCGGCCCCGGAGATCGAGGCCTGTTCCTTGTACAGCACCCCCACCGCGCCTGCGGCCAGCAGGAACCGCACCACCACATCCTGGCGGTCCCGGCCGGACGCGTTCTCCATGCCCGGGGCGAAATGCAGGGCATGGAACAGCACCGCGGGAATGATCCCGGCCGCCCCGTTCGTCGGAGCCGTGACCACCCGGCCGCCGGAGGCGTTCTCCTCGTTCACCGCCAACGCCACCAAGTTAACCCACTCCTGCCAATACCGCTGATCGAACGGCCCCGCATCCCACGCAGCATCCCCGTCTCCGTCCAGGCTGGTGGCAGGGTCGCTGTTCCGGTCCCGGTCCTGGTCCTGGTCCTTGCCGTCCGGGCCGGTGGCGCATTCCTTCTTCAACCGCTCAAACCAGTCCGGGGCGCGGCGGCGGACCTTCAACCCGCCCGGCAGCACCCCGTCCCGTTTCAGCGAGGTAGCCACGCACGCCTCCATCACGGACCAGATATGCAGCAGCCCGGCCCGGATCTCCTCCTCGGACCGGGAAGCCTTTTCATTGACCAGCATCACGTCCGCGATCCCCAGCCCGGTCACCGCGCAGTGCTCCAGCAGTTCCGCCGCGGTACGGAACGCCAGCGGCAACTCCTCTTTGGACGCGTCCAGTTCCTGCTGCGCCGCGTCCTCCTCACCCTCCCGGACGATGAACCCGCCCCCGACCGAGAAAAACGTCGCCGCATGCAACACCGCGCCGGCCTGGTCCGCCACGGTGAAGGTCATCCCGTTCGTATGCCGGGGCAGGACCGTCAACGGCCGCAGCACCATGTCCTTCACCCCGTACGGCAACGGCACCACCCCGGCCAGCTGCAGCACCCCGCTCTCCGCGATCGAGGCCAGCCGCTCCTCCACCTCCGCCGGTAGGATCAGCTCCGGATGGTAGCCCTCCAACCCCAACAGCACCGCCGTCATCGTCCCGTGCCCATGACCCGTCGCCGCCAACGACCCATACAAATCCACCCGCAACGACGCCACCTCCCCAAGCTTCCCCGAGGCCTTCAACTCCTCCGCGAACACCGCAGCAGCCCGCATCGGCCCCACAGTATGAGACGACGACGGCCCAATACCGATCGAAAACAGGTCAAAGACTCCGACTGCCATGACAATTCCTTACTAAAACAGTGGTTGGGGGGTGGAGCGGGCAGGACATCCTCTGCGGGCTCGGTCGCGAAGACGCCCGCTAAGCGGACGTGACGCAGTGGCCGGGTTGGGTGCGCGCCTGACCGGATTCCTCCGCGTGCTCGGTCGCGAAGACGCCCGCTGGGCGGACGTGACGCTCCCTTAGACGCACGTCTCCGGAATCCGCCCAGTCGCCAACGCACGTCACCACAGCGACGCGGCAGCAGGGAACGACGTACCCGGCATAGGTTCGGCGGCGCAAGGAAAGTTCACGCACCTCGTCCGCCTACTTTCTCAGCCCGGGCCGCGGGCCATGTCCTCGCACAACTGAAACCTCCGCACAAGGGGCCGGCGGAGCCGGACTTTTCGAAAGCGTGCGTCAAAGCGACGAAGGAGCAGCACGCGTGAAAATGTCCGGTCCGCCGGTCCCGAAGGTAACCACGGCCGAAACACTCAGGCGAGGTTCGCGATGCCCGGGTAGAGCGGATGCGCCGAAGCCAAGGCCTCGACGCGGTGACGGAGCCCCGAAAGGTCGGCGTCGGCGTCGGCAATTAATGCCTCAGCGATGATGTCCGCAACTTCACGGAAGGCGTCCTCGCCGAAGCCGCGCGTCGCCAAGGCGGGGGTGCCGATGCGTAGGCCTGAGGTGACCATCGGCGGGCGGGGGTCGAAGGGGACGGCGTTGCGGTTGACGGTGATGTCGATTGCGGCGAGCCGGTCTTCGGCCTGCTGGCCATCGAGGTCGCAGCTGCGCAGGTCAACGAGGACCAGGTGCACGTCGGTGCCACCGGAGATGACGCTGATGCCCTTGGCGGTGACATCCGGCTGGACCAGGCGTTCGGCCAGGATCCGGGCGCCTGCAAGTACGCGCTCCTGACGCTCACGGAACTCTTCGGAGGCAGCGATCTTGAATGCCACGGCCTTGCCGGCGATGACGTGCTCCAGCGGCCCGCCCTGCTGGCCGGGGAACACGGCCGAGTTGATCTTCTTGGCGATGTCGGCGTCATTGGAGAGGATGATGCCGCCCCGCGGACCGGCGAGGGTCTTGTGCGTGGTGGACGTGGTGACGTGCGCATGCGGCACCGGCGACGGGTGCAGCCCGGCGGCCACGAGGCCTGCGAAGTGCGCCATGTCCACCATCAGGTACGCGCCCACGGAGTCGGCGATGCGGCGGAACTCAGCGAAGTCGAGCTGCCGGGCGTAGGCCGACCAGCCAGCCACGATGAGCTGCGGCTTGTGCTCCTGTGCCAGCCGCTCCACCTCGGCCATGTCGATGGTGTGCGTGTCCTCCCGGACCTGGTACGGGACCACGTTGTACAGCTTGCCGGAGAAGTTGATCCGCATGCCGTGGGTCAGGTGGCCGCCGTGGGCGAGGTTGAGGCCCATGATGGTGTCGCCGGGCTTGATCAGCGCGTGCATTACCGAGGCGTTGGCCTGGGCGCCGGAGTGCGGCTGGACATTCGCGAACCCGGCTCCGAACAAGGCCTTCACCCGGTCGATGGCCAGCTGCTCGATCACGTCCACGTGCTCGCAGCCGCCGTAGTACCGCTTTCCGGGGTAGCCCTCGGCGTATTTGTTGGTCAGCACCGACCCCTGCGCCTGCATCACAGCCGCTGCCGTGTGGTTTTCGGAGGCGATCATTTCCAAGCCATCGCGCTGGCGGCCCAGTTCGTCGTCGATCTTCGCCGCAACTTCGGGGTCCAGGACGGACAGGTCGGCGTTCAGGCTGGGGGAGGCCACCTGCTCGAAGGCGCTCACTTCCACCGGGGCGCTCACAGCTCGCCGCCGTTCGCTGCTGCGTATTCTTCGGCCGACATAAGGGGGCCTTCCTCGGTAACGGCCACCTTGAAGAGCCAGCCGGCGCCGTAGGGGTCGCTGTTGATCAGGGCGGGGTCCGAGACCACGCCGTCATTGATCTCGATGACCTCACCGGTCACCGGAGCGTAGAGGTCCGAGACAGACTTGGTGGACTCCACCTCGCCGCAGGTCTCGCCGGCCGTCACGGTGGAGCCGACCTCGGGCAGGTCAACGTACACGATGTCGCCCAGGGCATCTGCAGCGACGGCGGAAATGCCGATCCCGGCAGGCCCGGAGCCGTCAACGGCAACCCATTCGTGCTCGGCGGAGTACTTCAGTTCAGAAACGACTTTGCTCATGATTCTTCCTTTACGTGTGGAAAATTTGCGGGTTTAGTTTTGGCGCTTGTAGAACGGGAGGCTGACCACTTCGAAGCGCTCGGGCTTGCCGCGGAGGTCGACGTCCAGGACGGTGCCAATTTCGGCGAATTCGACGGCGACGTAGGCCATGGCGACCGGGTAGCCCAACGTGGGTGACGGCTGGCCGGAGGTCACTTCGCCCACCAGGGTGCCGTCCTTAAGGACGGGGTAGTGGCCGCGGGCGGCCCGGCGGCCGGTCCCTTTGAGCCCGACGAGCTTCTGGCCAATGGTGGTTCCCACGCCGGCGGCCTTGAGGGCGGCTAGGGCTTCCTTGCCCACGAAGTCGCTTTCCTTGGCCAGCGACACCACGGGGCCCAGTCCGGCGGCGTAGGGGTTGCCCTGGCGGGAGAGTTCGTTGCCGTAGAGCGGCATGCCTGCTTCGAGGCGCAGGGAGTCGCGGGCAGCGAGACCGGCGGGGATGAGCCCGTGGCCGGCGCCAACTTCCAGCAGCGCTTCCCACAGGCCGGCTGCATCCTCGTTGGGAACGTAGATTTCGAAGCCGTCCTCACCCGTGTACCCGGTCCGGGCCACTAGGAGGTCCTGCCCGTTGATGGTCACTTCGACGGCGGCGTAGTACTTCAGTTCCGTCACCAGGTGGTGCTGCGCGGCCGGGACGAGCTTCAGGAGGATCGCTTCGGAGTTAGGTCCCTGAACGGCGATCAGAGAGGTCTCCGCCGAGGCATCCTCAACGGTGACGTCGAAGTTGGCGGAGCGCTCCAGGAGTTCCTTGGCCACAACCGCGGCGTTGCCCGCATTCGGCACCACCAGGTACTTGTCCACGCCCTCCTCTGGGGACGGCCTGCGGTACGAAATGAGGTCGTCGATGATGCCGCCGTCGGCGTCGCAAATCAGCGAGTACTTCGCCTTTCCCACCGCCACCGCGGATAGTTTGCCGGCCAAGGCATAGTCCAGGAAAGCGGCTGCATCGGGGCCGGTCACCCAGACCTCTCCCATGTGGGAGAGGTCGAACAGGCCGCCGGCGTTGCGGACGGCGTGGTGCTCGGCGAGCTCGGACTCGTACTTGAGCGGCATCTGCCAGCCGCCGAAGTCGGTGAAGGAGGCCCCGGCTTTCTTGTGCTGATCATAGAGCGCGGTGTAATTCTCGGTCATTGGAAGTCCTTAGTTCTCAAATTCAGAAAGCGGCGGGCAGGAGCAGATCAGGTTGCGGTCGCCGGCGGCGCCGTCGATCCTGCCCACGGGCGGGAAGTACTTGTCCTGCCGCAGCGAGGGCACCGGGAAGGCTGCCTGCTCCCGCGGGTAGGCGCGGTCCCAATTGGAACTTACGACGGCGGCTGCCGTGTGGGGTGCGCGGCGCAGGGGTGAGTCCGCCACGGCGAAGTCCCCGTTGGCCACCTGGTCGATTTCCTTGCGGATGGTGATCATGGCGTCGATGAACCGGTCGATCTCGGCGAGGTCCTCGGACTCGGTGGGCTCCACCATCAGCGTCCCGGCGACGGGGAAGGACAGGGTGGGGGCGTGGAACCCGAAGTCGATCAGCCGCTTGGCCACGTCCTCGGCCGTGACACCGGTCCTGGCGGTCAGCTCGCGCAGGTCCAGGATGCACTCGTGCGCCACCAGGCCACCCTCACCGGTGTACAGGACGGGGAAGTACTCGTTCAGCCGGGACGCGACGTAGTTCGCGGCCAGCAGCGCGGACTTGGTGGCCTCGGTCAGGCCCTCGCCGCCCATCAGCTTCACGTAGGCCCAGGAAATCGGCAGCACACCGGCGGAGCCGAACCGGGAGGCACTGATGGCAACACCATGGCCTGCCTCGTGCGCGGCCTTGTTCGCGTCACCGGGCATGAAGGGGGCCAGGTGCGCCTTGGCTGCCACCGGCCCGACACCGGGGCCGCCGCCGCCGTGCGGGATGCAGAAGGTCTTGTGCAGGTTCAGGTGCGACACGTCGCCGCCGAACTGGCCCGGCTGCGCCAGGCCCACCAGGGCATTCAGGTTCGCACCGTCGACATACACCTGGCCGCCCGCGGCGTGCACCGCGTCGCAGACGTCCCGGACATCCCCGTCAAAGACCCCATGGGTTGAGGGGTAGGTGATCATGATGGCCGAGAGCACGTCCTTGTTGGCCTCGATCTTGGCCGTGAGGTCATCGTGGTCGATGGTGCCGTCAGCAGCCGTGGCTACCACCACCACCTTCATGCCGGCCAGGACGGCCGAGGCGGCGTTGGTGCCGTGCGCGGACGCCGGGATCAGGCAGATGTTGCGCTGCTGCTCGCCCCGGGAGTGGTGGTAGCCGCGGATCGCCAGCAGGCCCGCGAGTTCGCCCTGGGAGCCTGCGTTGGGCTGGATGGACACCTGGTCGTAGCCCGTGATCTCCGCGAGATCCGCTTCCAATCCAGCGATAAGTTCACGCCAGCCCTCGGTCTGGGAGTCCGGAGCGAACGGGTGGATGGAGGCGAACTCCGGCCAGGAGATAGCCTCCATCTCGGCGGTGGCGTTCAGCTTCATGGTGCAGGAGCCCAGCGGGATCATGGTGCGGTCCAACGCCAGGTCCCGGTCAGAGAGCTTGCGGATGTAACGCAGCAGCTGGGTCTCTGACCGGTGCGTGTTGAACACCGGATGCTGCAGGTATGCGGACGTGCGCAGAACGGCTTGGGGCAGTTCGAAGCCCCGCGCGTCACCAACCGGACCGGCACCAAAGGCGACGGCAACGGCGGACAGTGTTGCCGCCGTCGTCGTCTCATCAATGGAGACGCCAACGGTGTCCTGGTCAATGAACCGCAGGTTGATGCCGCGCGCCTCGGCTGCGGTGACCACCTTGGCGGCTTTGCCCGGCACGCGGACGGTGAGCGTGTCGAAGAAGGAATCGGTGACCAGTTCACGGCCCATGGACGTTAGTGCTGTTGCCAGCACCCTGGCCTTGTGGTGGGCGGTCTCGGCGATCGCCTTCAGCCCGTCGGGGCCGTGGTAGACCGCGTAGAAGGAGGACACGATGGCCAGGAGTGCCTGGGCGGTGCAGATGTTGGACGTGGCCTTCTCGCGGCGGATGTGCTGCTCACGGGTCTGCAGCGCCAGGCGGTACGCCGGTGTGCCCGCGTTGTCCTTGGAGACTCCGACGATCCTGCCCGGCAGCGTGCGCTCCATGCCCTTTTGGACGGCCATGTAGGCGGCGTGCGGCCCCCCAAAGAACAACGGCACGCCAAAACGCTGGGTGGAGCCGACGGCGATGTCCGCGCCCTGCTCGCCCGGAGGAGTAATCAGGGTCAGGGCCAGCAGGTCGGCGGCAACGGTGACGAGCGCCCCGCGCTCCTTGGCTGCGGTGATGACACCGGACTGGTCCCAGACCCGGCCGGAAACCCCCGGCTGCTGCAGGACGATGCCGTTGATGTCACCTTCCGGCAGGCCCTTGGACAGGTCGGCCACCTCGACCTCGAAGCCGAGCGCCTCGGCGCGGCCCTGGACGATGGCGATGGTCTGGGGGAGGCAGTCGGCGTCGAGTACCGTCCGGCCGTCCTTGGCATTCTTGTCCTTGTTGGCACGGCGCATCAGCAGCACGGCTTCGGCGACGGCGGTGGCCTCGTCCAGCAGTGACGCGTTGGCCACGGGGAGGGCCGTCAGGTCCTGGACCATGGTCTGGAAGTTCAGCAGCGCCTCGAGCCGGCCCTGGGAGATCTCCGGCTGGTAGGGCGTGTAGGCCGTGTACCAGGCAGGGGATTCCAGGATGTTGCGGCGGATCACCGGCGGAGTGACGGTGTCGTAGTAGCCCTGGCCGATCATCTGGACGGCGGTCTTGTTCCTGCCGGCGATCCGGCGCAGCTCGGCAAGGACTTCAACCTCGCTGAGGGCGTCCTGCAGGCGGAGGGCAGATTCCTGGCGGATGGAGGCGGGTACGGCAACGTCAACGAGGCCGTCCACGCTGTCATAGCCCACGGCTTTGAGCATGGTGTCGACGTCGGCCTGGCGGCGCGCGCCGATATGGCGGTCAACAAACGATGTTGGAAGCGATTGAATCGTCAAGAGGAACTCCAGTTCTGGCCGGCCTGGGGTGGCACGGCATGGGATGGGTTCCTCCCCGCTCTGTATTGGACCTGAGAGATTCCGCGTGGCCTGCTCTTGGCAGGGGACCGCTTGCACCGTCGGTGAACCGGATTGAAGCCCGGTTGCTTTCCAGAGTCGCCTCGCCATGACGGTACGTGGGCCTGAGAGATTCCTGGGGAGGATTTGCTCCTACGGCGCCTGCCCGGTGGATGCCGGGAGGACTCTCCCGTCACAGCTCGAAAGGCTTATTCAAATGTGGGTGATTCGGCTCACAAGGTATCGGGATTAGCGGATTAAGGCAAGTCGGCAGCTGCGCCGAGCATCGGGGGCGGAGCCCAAAGAATGCGGATAACCCGTCTTTTGCCGGGAGGCGTTTGACATTCGATCGTGACCGACGCCACACTGAACCCCGGGATTGGCGCCGCCGCGGCTGGCTCAACATATCCGGAGCAGCCGACTGCCGGCGCCGTTCCCATCGCACTAAGGCCGCAGCCCGGAAGGCAGCGGCGTCCAACTGAATACGCCTTTGACCTGCGGCGGGAGAGCCTGCCGGGTACATCCAGCAGGCGCCGTAGGAGCAAACCCTCCCCAGGAAACTCTCAGGCCCACGTACCGCCGCGGACAGGCAACTCTGGAAAGCAGCCGGGCCTGATCCCGGCTCACCGACGGTGCAAGCGGCGTGGCTGCGAAAACTCTCAGGTCCACAACAGAGCGGGGAGGAACCAAATCTTTTGCGGCACGCAAATGCCGCTTTATCGATGGAGTTCCTCATGGCGATTCATCCCCCTACGTCCAACAGCGAACCCGCCGGCAACGGTGCCGGCGCGGCAGTCCGCAGCGAGCCCCCGCACCTGGAGCGGCAGCTCACCAACCGGCATATCCAGCTCATCGCCATCGGCGGGGCGATTGGCACCGGCCTCTTCATGGGCTCCGGAAAGACCATCTCCGCCGCCGGTCCCTCCGTGATCTTCGTGTACATGATCATCGGCTTCATGCTCTTCTTCGTCATGCGGGCCATGGGCGAACTGCTGCTGAGCAACCTGAACTACAAGTCCTTCAGCGACTTCGCCGCCGACCTCCTGGGCCCGTGGGCGGGGTTCTTCACCGGCTGGACCTACTGGTTCTGCTGGGTCATCACCGGAATCGCGGACGTGATTGCGATCGCCGGCTACTCCCGGGAACTCTGGCCCTCACTGCCGCTCTGGATTCCGGGCCTGGCCACCGTGGCCATCCTGCTGCTGCTGAACCTCGCCACCGTCAAAGCCTTCGGCGAGACCGAGTTCTGGTTCGCCCTGATCAAGATCGTCGCCATTGCCGCGCTGATCATCGTGGGGCTCTTCATGATCTTCACCGGATTCCAGAGCGACGCCGGAACGGCCAGCTTCACCAACCTGTGGAGCCATGGCGGGTTCTTCCCCAACGAATTCATGGGCTTCGTGGCCGGATTCCAGATCGCCGTGTTCGCCTTCGTGGGCATCGAACTGGTGGGCACCACCGCCGCCGAGGCCAAGAACCCCGAGCGCACGCTGCCCAGGGCCATCAACGCCATCCCCGTCCGCGTCCTGCTCTTCTACGTCGGCGCACTGATCATCCTGATGGCGGTCACCCCCTGGACGCAGTTCGCCGCAGGCCACAGCCCGTTCATCGGGATGTTCTCGCTGGCCGGCCTCGGCGCCGCCGCCACCGTGGTCAACCTGGTGGTCCTGACCTCGGCCATGTCCTCAGCCAACTCCGGCATCTACTCCACCTCGCGCATGGTCTTCGGCCTTGCCCAGGAGGGTGACGCCCCGGGTATCTTCAGCCGCCTTTCCACGAGGAAGGTGCCCAGCAACGCACTGTTCCTCTCCTGCGTCCTGCTGCTCTCCGGCGTCGTCCTCATGTACGCAGGCCAGGACGTTGGCAAGGCGTTTGAAATGGTGACCACGGTGTCAGCCGTCTGCTTCGTCTTCGTCTGGTCGATCATCCTTGCCAGCTACATCGCCTTCCGCCGGCGCCGGCCGCACCTGCACGATGCGTCGAAGTTCAAGATGCCCGGCGGCATCCCCGCAGTATGGGTGGTCTACGCGTTCTTCGCCTTCGTCCTCTGGGCCCTGACCACCCAGCCGGACACGCTCATTGCCTTGCTGGTGACGCCCATCTGGTTCGTCGTCCTCGGCGTGGCGTGGGCCATCCTTCGCCGACGCCCCGCACATCTGGCCCGCTTCGAGGTCTTCCGGGCTGAGCTTCGTGCTGACGAGGCTGCCGCCGGGCGCAGCGGTGGCCAAGCCCCGGGCGTGGCAGAAGAGGTCCAGCAGTCCAGGAAGTAACACTCGACGGCGGGTTGCGGCGCAGGCGTCTGGGTCCAGTTACCGTTCCTGCCGCCGCAGCCCGCCGGTCGCATCGTGCAGACCTAAAGTTCAGCATGCTTAGTGTTTATCCACATAGGATGGAAAAGCACGGCAGCCCAACCGCTGCAGGTCGATTTGAATGAAGGTGACCATGGCCCGGCGCAGCAACCCCGCAGTACGCATCGCACAGGAAACCGCCCACAATGCAATGTTCGACGCCGAAGGCAAGCCCAAGCCCGGCGTCCACAACACGCTGCTGAGGGCAGTGCAGATCCAGCGGCCCCTGGTGGTTGCCTACATCCGCAGGCTCCAGAAGAGGCATCCCCGGGCCACCGCCGCCCAGTTGGCCGATATCGCAGAGCGTGATTACCTGCGGGCGGTGGCCGGCGGGGGTGCCCTGGTGGGCGCCACCGCCGTCGTTCCCGGAGTTGGAACGGTCGCCTCGCTGGGGCTGTCCGCGGCCGCCACCGTCGGCTTCCTGGAAGCGACGGCACTTTACGCAACGTCGTTGGCGGAACTCCACGGCATCCGCCTGACCAACCCGGAAAAAGCCGGGACCATGGTCATGGCCATCATGCTTGGCGAGGAGGGCACGGCCCTGCTGGGCACGCTCAGCGGCCAGTCATCGGGCGGTGCAACCACCACCTGGAGCAACGCCCTTTCCAAGTCGATGGTGGTGCCGGGATTCGGCAGTGTCCGCAAGCGGATCCAGCAGGCCTTCCTCAGGAACATGCTCAAGCGCCAGGGAACGGCGCTGTTCGGTAGGGCCCTCCCGTTCGGGATAGGTGCCGTGGTGGGTGGAGCCGGTAACCTCGTGATGGGCCGTGCGGTGGCCAAGAACGCCCGGGAGGCGTTTGGGCCAATGCCGGACACCATCCCCGGGGAGCTGACTGCCGCCGCCGGGCCGGACAACCTGACGCTGGAAGGCAACACACTTGGATCTCAACGCTGACGTAGGGCAATCGTTCGGCTCCTGGACCGCCGCCGGCGACCCGGCAATGTTCCAACTGGCAACCAGCGCCAACGTGGCCTGCGGCCTCCATGCGGGCGACCCGGTCACCATGCTGGACAGCTGCCGGGCTGCTTACGAACTCGACGTCACCGTTGGCGCACACCTGGGCTACCGCGACCTGGCCGGCTACGGCCGCCGCAGGCTGGGGATGAGCTTCGACGAACTGTTCGGCGATGTGCTGTACCAACTGGGAGCGCTCGACGGCGTGGCCCACGCCGTGGGTGCGTCCGTGGACTTCGTGAAGCCGCACGGAGCGCTGTACGACACGGTGATCCACGATGCCGACCAGGCCTCAGCGGTGGTGGCGGCTGTGAACGCCTATGACCCTGGACTTGCTGTCCTGGGCTTTCCCGGATCCGAGCTGCTGAAGCAGGCCAAGGAGGCCGGCCACCCGGTGTTCACCGAGGCTTTTGCGGACCGCGCGTACTTCGCAGACGGCAGCCTGGTCCCGCTCTCGGACGAACGCGCCCTGCTGCACGACATCGACACGGTCGTCGAACGGGCCGTCCGACTGGCGACCCAGGGCGATGTCGTTGCCGTCGACGGGACCGTGGTCAGTATTCGTCCCGATTCCCTGCGCCTCCTGAGCGGGACGCCCGCAGCTGTTGAGATGGCAGCGCGCGTGCGGGCAGGACTTGAGGCTGCCGGTGTGCAGCTGGAGTCCTTCGCATAGGTCAATACCGTTCGTGCTGCGGCGACCTCGGAAGGCTGGCTTCACGGTGCCAGGGCGAATGGCTCGGCGGCGAAGAATTCGGCCCAGAGGGGATCGTCGGCTGATAGATATTTGAGGTCCACGTACCTGTCATTGTCTGGTCCCCATATTGGGAGGTCTTCGACGCAGGCGTCTTCGCCATGGAAGCAGGCGGATAGCGCAGCACTACTTCCCGGGAGAATGCCTGGTGGCCAATTGGTTGGTTCGGGGGTGGGGCGTTCGGGTTTGTAGTGCCGGCCGGTGGGCGAGGTCCAGCCTGGTGATTCGTTTGGGGTTGCGGCATCGGGGGTCCAGTGGCTGTTGTGTTTGAGCCGGTGGTGTTTGGGGCAGAGCTGGGCCAGGTTGCTGATCCTGGTGCTTCCCCCGTGTTCCCAGGCGGTCCCATGGTCGATGTCGTTGTCCGGGGTGTGGTTGCTGCAGCCGGGGAAGGTGCATTTCCGGTCCCGCATCCTGATCCATTGTTTGATGGCCTCGGTCAGCCGGTAGCGGGTGCGGCCGATCTCCAAAGGTGCCCCGTCGCGGGGGTCGACCAGCACCCGGTAGAACGAATCCGCACCGTCCGCTACCAGTGTCCGGGCCATCGATGCCGGGATGGGACCGAAGCCGTCCAATTCCGCAGGTTCATCGGTAACACCGAGCAGAGCGAACACCGGCACGGTCACCAGGACATCGGCCCGCGGGGTGGGGACTTTCCCGATATTGCTGGTGTTTCCCTCGGTCTGGCCCTCGAGTGTGCCCTCGCCGAGCAGCAAGGATGCTGCGATGTCGGGGCGGAGTTGGGTGAGGGTGCGTGGCTCGTCGGGGCTTTGGAGTCCGCGTGCGGTGGCGGTGGTGCGGTTCCAGATGGCCGATGCGGTGTGTCCGGGCAGGTAGAGGGCGACCCAGGCCATGCCGTCGCGGTCGGGCGTGTATTCCATCCGCCTGTCAGCGACCCCCTTTGCGTGGCGCTTCTCGATCGATTCCGGGTGGTGGCGTTCCCGCCACCCACGGACCTTGGCCCGGAACCGGGACGGGACGAGGTCGCCAGGAGGTGCGCCGCGGGCCGGGCTGGGAGCGTCGGGGTCGAAGAAGTGCGCCACCAAACCCGCGGCGCCGGCAGGGGTGAGTCCCTCGGTTTCGTCCGCCACGATCTTCGCGTGCTGCCAGGACATTACGCCCGCGCCCAAGGCGTTCATGACGAGCGGCAGGGAACAGATCCTGCGGGACTGCTCCACCAACGCCCCCGCGGCAGCCGAGCTGACAGTAAGGATCCCGGCGATCTCCTCCACCGTAGACATCTCCGCGTAGGTACGGTCCTGAACGGACGCATCCGGCGGTGTCAGGACCTGCTGGAGTTCGACGGCCTGGGCAGCCTGTCGGGACTTTAGCGCCGCGAGCTGCGCTTCCAGCCGGGCCGTAAGCTCCAACCCTTCCAGGCACAGCTCATACCGCCGCTGCAGCACGTCAATATCTCCAGCCGCTGCAGTCAGCGCAGAATGCTCTAGGTTCTGGTCTTCAAGAGCGAGTGCATCGAGGGAAGTAACGCAGGCGTGAATGCCCTCCAACACCGCCCCACCACCGCTGCTGTTTCCCATACCCACATCATCCAGCCAGGGTCTGACATTTAGACCTGCCGCTGAACCTGTCGCGCCGGCCCCCGGTGGGTCGCTGTTCAGGCGCGGTGTCGCGCGGACCCAAGCCGCCGCCGTCGTAAACCGGAACTCAACTCAGCCGAAGAGCAGCTGCGCCACCGTGAAGATCGCCAACCCGGCCAAGGAGCCCACCACGGTACCGTTGATGCGGATGAACTGCAGGTCCTTGCCCACCTGCAGTTCGATTTTCTGCGACGTTTCCTCGGCATCCCAGCGGGCCACGGTATCGGTGATGACTCCGGCGATGTCCGAACGGTAGGTCCGGACCAGATACCGGGCGGCGTCACCAATCCAGGCGTTGACCTTCCCGGCAAGTTCGGGATCCTCCACCAGCCGGGAGCCGAAATCGCGCACCGCTGCCTTGAACTTGATGGTCAGATCGCTGTCGGGATCGTCCACGGCGTTCAGCAGGGCGTTCTTGACGGTGCCCCAGGTGCGGGACGCCAGTTCGCGAACCTCGGGATCGCCCAGCACCTGGGCCTTGATGTCCTCGGCGCGCGCGATCATCGCGGGATCATGCTGAAGGTCCTGCGCAAGGTCGTTGAGGTACTTGTCGATCGATTGCCGGACCTGGTGGCGGGGGTCGGCCTGGACAGCCCGGACAAACTTCAGGATTTCGAGGTAGACCTTGTCACTCACCAGTCCGTCCACGAACTGCGGCACCCAGGTGGGGGAGCGGTCGGCAACCAGGCGGGTGACGGTTTCGTGGTTGTCATCCACCCAGTCCGCGGCGCGGTCCACCAGCAGGTCCACCAGCGTGTGATGGTGCCCGTCATGGAAGATCCGCTCGGCGAGCCTGCCCACCGGAGGTCCCCAGGGCGGCGTGAGCAGGTGCTTGCGGACCATGCCTTCGATGACGGCTTGGACGTCGTCGTCATTCAATACCTTGAAGGCACCGCGGATGACGGCGGCACCCTCCTTTGCCACCCGGTCGGCGCCGCCCGGCGCGGCCAGCCATTGGCCTCCGCGGCGGGCGATGTTGACGCTCGCCAGCTTGTCCTGCACCACCTGTTCGGAAAGGAAGTTGGTCTCCACGAATTCACCCAGGGAGGCGCCGATCTGGTCCTTGCGCCGCGGAATGATGGCCGTGTGCGGGATCTTGATGCCCATGGGGTACTTGAACAGGGCCGTCACGGCGAACCAGTCGGCAAGCGCACCCACCATGCCACCCTCAGCGGCCGCGCGTACGTACTGCAGCCATGGATAGTCCTTCTGCAGCGCGAACGCGAAGACAAAAATCACTGCCATCGCGATCAGAAGGCTCAGCGCCAGCAGCTTCATTTTCCGCAGCGCTGCCGCCTTTTCGGCGTCACCGGAACCGGGCTGTTGGCGTACGACGGCGCCTTCCGTCCGTGTGCCCGGATCCACCTTTTGCGCGGCGCCGGCGGGTGCTTCCTGCGTGGTTGGCCCAGTAGTTGCCTCAGAGTTCACCTGCATGTGCCAAGCCTAGCCCCGAAGGCGGGGGCCGGTCGGCTACCGTGTGTCCATGACAACTGACGAGTCAGTGCCGCAGCGGCCGCTGGTCTTTGCCCACCGCGGCTCAAGCGGCGCCTATGCCGAACACACCCGCGCCGCCTACCTGCAGGCCCTGGCTGACGGTGCCGACGGCGTGGAATGCGACGTCCACCTGACCCGGGACCAGCACCTGGTCCTCCTCCACGACGCAAACCTGGACCGTACCTCGGACGGAACGGGACCGGTGGCGGAGCGGACGCTGCATGAGCTGCGCCAGCTGGACTTTTCGTCCTGGAAGGGCGTCCGGATCCCCGAAAGCTACGGAGCGCGGTCGGAACAGCTCCTCACCCTCCCGGAACTGCTGGACATCCTCCGCGGAGCAGGCCGGCCCGTGAAACTTGCCATCGAGCTCAAGCATCCCAGCCCGTACCAGCTGAAACTCGAGGACCGGGTGCTGGAGGTGCTCCGCGGCGAGGGCTGGGACCCGCAAAGCTCAACGGTGGACAACGTGGCGGTGAGCTTCATGAGTTTCAGCCCGGATTCGGTCCGCCACCTGCTCGGTTCGGTCCCGCCCCAGTACATCTGCCAGCTGGTGGACGACCTCACCATCCACGAGATCCGCGGCGGACTGGGCCTGGGACCGATTACCGGCAGCGCCGTCGCCAACCTGATGAAAGCCACGCAGCTGGAAGGTGAACGGATCCTGGACGACCGGGAAGTGGGCATGGCCGGCCCGGGGATCGACTATGTCAGGGAGCGGCCGGCCACGGTCCGCCGCTGGCTGGAGTCAGGCCGCCGATTCAGGGTGTGGACCGTGGACGCGCCGGAGGACGTTGCCCTCTGCCGGGAGCTGGGGATCCACGAGATCACCACCAACGTGCCGGCCCGTGTGCTGGACCAGCTCCGCCTGGCCTCGCCGCAGGCTAAGTAGCGGCGGGCATGGACGCCACGGGCCGGAGGCCCGGCCACTACTCGCCGCGCCGGTGGTGGGCCGGCCCGCTCGACGTCGAAGGCCTGGCCCTGTACTCCGTGGCTGCGCTGGCCGGTGCCCTGGACCGGTACACGGCTGCGCCTGGCCGGTTCAGCACCGCCCCCGCCCTTGCTGGCGCAGCCTTTGATTCGTTCGGGCACCTGCGGATTTCCGGGCGCCGGCCGCAGGGTTTCGCGCCCCTCTCCGGCTTCCGGCGAACCCGCGACGGGTGGATCCGGCTCCACGCCAACTATCCGCACCATGAGCAGCGGCTGTTGCGGGCCCTGGGAGCCTCCTCGGCAGCAGGCGCGGAGGAGACACTGCGGTCCATGACCGCCCTGGACGCCGAAGCCACCATCCACGGCCAGGGCGGGATTGCCGCCGCCGTCCGGACACGCGATGACTGGCTGGCCTCCGCCATGGGCGGGGCAGCCGGATCGGGCCCCTGGATCTCGCTGGAGTCTGCCGACGGAGCAACATCAGGCCTGGGGCTGCAGGAGCTTGCAGCTGAAGGAACTGCCGCTTCGGGCGCCGGTGCCGGTCAGGAAGCCGGTAATAGTCAGGAAGCCGGGAATGGCCTGCCCCTCGACGGGCTGCGGGTCCTGGACCTGACCAGGGTGATCGCAGGACCCGTCGCCACCCGGCTGTTGGGCGCGCTGGGGGCCGACGTCCTGCGGATCGATCCTCCGCAATACCCCGAGATCGAAGACCAGTTCGTGGACACCGCATTCGGCAAGCGGAGTGTGGAGGCCGACCTCACCATCCCGGAGAACCAGGAACGGCTGAAACAACTCCTGGCCGCCGCGGACGTCGTGGTCATCGGCTACCGGCACGACGCGCTGGACCGGTTCGGGCTCACCCCGCGGGAACTGCTGGCGGCACGCCCGGGGCTGGTGGTGGTCACGCTCAACAGCTGGGGGAGCGCGGGCCCGTGGGGCCATCTAAGGGGTTTCGACAGCATCGTCCAGTCGGCCTGCGGAATCGCCCACCTCTACGGCAAGAAGAATGACGACGGCGCGTGGCACCCGGGTGCCCTTCCGGTCCAGGCGCTGGACCACGCCACCGGCTACGGCGTGGCCGCGGCTGCTGTCCGGCTCCTGGAGCTGCGGCGGCAGACAGGCACGGGCGGTGCGGGGCACCTCTCGCTTGCCCGGACCGCAGAAGAACTGTTTTCCCTGCCGCCAAACACGGAGAGCGCGGCAGAACTGCCACTGCCCGCGTATCGGTCAGTGTCCAGCAGCTACGGGGAGCTGCGTTATGTCGGGCCGCCCTTGATGGATGCGGGCCGGCCGCTGGATTATCCGTTCCCGCCACCGCCGTACGGAAGCTCGCAGCCCGCCTGGCTGTGACCGGCACCCGCAACAGCACTCCAGCCTGGGCAGTTTCCTTGCTGCCACCCCTGGTTCCGACCACCGGTTCGGGACTCGGCTTTGGCTGTGGTTGAGTTGTTCCATGTCTTTTCCCTGGCCCGGTCCTGCTCCCAAGGGCCTGTCCATCCATCGTCTGTCGATTCACAGCCTGCCGCTTCAAGGCCTGTCCGCTGCGGCAATGGCGGCGCTCCTGCTGGCAAGTGCCGGCAAGCATTTCCGGGACCCCGGTTTCTACCGCGATGTCGTCCCGGGGTACCTGTGCCGCCGGGATCCTGAATCCGGCCAGGGCAACACGCGGCATGAAAGCAGCCAGCAGGACGACATCCGCCAGGACACCCCGGCCCAGCACCCCCTGGCCGTCCTGTCCCGTGATGAGTGGATCGCCGTAAGCGGCCTCCTGGAACTGGCCGCCGCCGTCGGAATCCTCCTCCCGCCTACCCGTAAACTGACCGCCACGGCCCTCACCGCCATGTTCACCGCGTTCCTTGCAGGACATGTCGACGCCCTTGCCAGGGCGTACGGTCCAGAGGGAACAGCCCTCCGGCGGAAGATCCACACTGCCAGGCTCCCTCTCCAGGCCCCGCTGATCCTCTGGGCCTGGAATCTGCGCAAGCCGGCCCGGCCGGGACCTGGATCCGGAATCCGGGCATGAAGCTGCTGGCTTCGCCGGCCGTCCGGGTGGGCATTTCCATCAGCATCGCCACCGGCCTCTATGGTGTCTCCTTCGGAGCGCTCGCGGTGACCGCCGGGCTCAACTTCTGGCAGACCATGGCCCTGAGCCTGCTCCTGTTCAGCGGTGGTTCGCAGTTCGCGTTCATCGGCGTCGTGGCAGGTGGCGGTTCGGGCATCGCCGCGATGAGCGCCGCAACCCTGCTGGGCATGCGCAACGGCATCTACGGCATGCAGCTGAACGCACTGCTGCGGCCCACCGGCTGGCGGAAGTACGTCGGTGCGCAGCTGACCATCGACGAATCCACGGCCACCAGCACCGGCCAGACGGACCCCGATGAGCAGCGGCGCGGCTTCTGGACGGCCGGAGCAGGCGTCTACGTGCTGTGGAACCTATTCACCGCGGTCGGGGCCCTCGCCGGAAGCGGGCTGGGCGACCCGAAGCAATGGGGGCTTGACGGGGCCGCCGTCGCCGCGTTCCTGGCGCTGCTCTGGCCCCGGCTCAAAGGCCGGGAACCAATTGCCATCGCCGTGGTGTGCGCCGTGGCCACGGTGGCCGCCGTTCCCTTCGTGCCCGCCGGCATACCCATCCTGGTGGCCGCCCTGGTGGCCGCGCTCATGGGCTGGTTCAGTCATGGACGCCGCGACGAAGGACTCGAGCCGGACATCGAGCCGTATGGTGCTCACCAGCGCCAGGACGCCACCGAAGCGCGCCGGCCAGGAAGGCAGCGCACGGAAGGCCCGGATCCCGGGGAGGGCGTATGAGCCTGTGGATCTGGCTGCTGATCGCATGCGCGCTTGCCTACGGGTGGAAGCTGGTGGGCTACTTCGTTCCCGCACGCTTCCTGGAGGACCCACGCACATCGCGCATCGCGGGCACCATGACAATAGGCCTGCTTGCTTCGCTGACAGTGGTGAATGCCGTGGTCTCGGGCCATGGGCTGGCCGCTGACGCCAGGCTTGGGGCGCTTGCTGCTGCCGCACTCGCGCTGATCCTGCGGGCTCCTTTCCTTGTGGTGGTCATTGCCGGCGCCGGCACGGCGGCGCTGCTGAGGATGCTGGGCTGGAACTGACGGTGCAGGACTTTACCCGATTGTAGTGACTGGCGTCACATGGTTGGGCGGGTCCCGGCGGTACTATGAAAAAGGCTTATGCAGTTGGCCGTGGCATTCGCATTGAAACGGCAACCATGGAAAATCAGCTGCATCCCGCGGGGGGCTTGACTGGCAGCCCACGGCACAAGAACGGGCGACGCCGCGCCGGCCTGCCAGCCAAACGCTTCTTTAAGCGTTTTACCGGTTTCTCGGACGTACCCGAAGAGGATCTGGAGCTGCTCTCGACGAGGCTCCAGCAGGCACTCGACCTCGAGCCGTCGTCGTCCGTTCCAGCCCTGCAGGCAATGGTGCGCCGGGAAATGCGTAAGCGGGGAGAAGCGGGCGACGCCTGACTGCCCGCCATTCCGGTCGCCGGATGTGGTGCACTGGAACAGAGGCCGCCACAAGAGAGGCGGCCAGCAAGGAGGAATCGAGATGGACGAACAGTCACGGCCTGCCGCCCCGCACAGCGCCCGCGGCGACGGGGAATCAGGGGCGGGCGCTGCCCGTGAACAGGGTTCCGCGGTGCCTCCGGCAGAGCAGACAGGGAAGTTGCGCCCTGCCTACCTGGATCCGTCCGGCTCTGAGGCGACCAGGGAACTCCGGGACACGGCGCGGCGTCGCCGGGAGGCCGAGGAGAAACTCCAACAGCACCTGATGGAGGCGAAGGACCACGTCCCCAACGAGTTCCACGAGCATGGCGCTCATGGGCCTTCCGGGCACGGGCATTCTGTGCAGGGGGACCCCGAACATGGACATTCAGGGCAGGAGAAATCCCGGGCGGGTCTGGATGAAGCGCGCCATCCTGGGGACGGCGAGCCTGAAGCCAACGGCCCTGATGGAGAACGGCGGGCCTGAAGATGAAGGGCGGGCCTCAATAAGAACGGGGTGGGCCTGACACGGGACAGGATGCTTACTGCCGGGAGTCAGGCCCAATGTTGTAGGGGTTACGCCACGCCGTGCGCGCTGCCGCCCGGGGAAAGGGCCCTGCGGCACGTTTCTTCCACGCCCATTTCGTACCAGACCTGCGCGCCGAATTCAGGTTCGGGGGTGTCGAGGTTCTGGAAGAGGGCGTCAAGCAGTTCGACGAGTTCCGCGGGGCTTAGCGTCGGCAGGATTTCTTCCGGGCCGCGGGGATCGTTCAAGTAGTGGAGAAGCTTTGAATGTGTCATCGCCGTGCAGCCGTTGAACGGGGGAATGGCACCAATGGATTCATGGGTCGCTCCAGCTGGAAGTACTGAGGCTGGCTGCCTAACCCCGCTCTGAGTTTATTGCACGTGGTGTGTGCCGACAATGGCGCCGCCCGGAAGACCTGCCGCGGCGGGGGCAGGGACGGGGACAAGCGCGGGAAGCGGGCGCGACGGGCGGACCGTCCGGATGGCGTCCTCCACCAGCGCCAGCGGCCGGCGCCAGGCATCCGAGCCCGGTTCCATGGTGTCCACCACGCCGATCAGCATCGCGAGCAGACGGAACATGTCCGTCATGGTGATGTCGGTGCGCAGGCTTCCCTGGCCCTGCCCCCGCGCCAGCAGGATACTGATCGACTCCATCAGGGAGCCGGTGATTCCGGTGAGCAGCTCACGCCGTCCCGCCACGGCGCACAGAAGGTTGGCGTCGTCGCTTGCGGCTGCCATCAGGGTCTCGAGGACACGGAGCAGTCCGGCAGCGGCATCGATGTCGGCCAGGGCGCCGTCCATGACCGGGTCCACGGTGAGCCGGAGTTGCCGGTTGAGCGCTGCCAGGACCAGTTCTTCCTTGTCCGCGAAGTTGCGGAAGAGCGTCGCCGGGCCCACTCCGGCCGTGGTGGCGATGGTCTGGAGGGGCACTTCCGGGCCGAACTCGCGGAAACACTGGCGCGCCGCCGTGATGATTTTGTCCACGTTCCGCGCTGCGTCTGCGCGGAGGGGTTTTCGGGCGACTGCGAGGCTCATGCCCAAAAGGGTAGCAATGGAGCCTTCCGCGGCCATGGTTACTCCGTGGTAGGGGCTTATGTGACGGCTGACAGTCGTTTCCGGCCCCCGGCCGCAGGGAACAGCGTGGGAGACTTGGGGCATGTTGCTTGCATTTTCTGTTGCTCCGTCAGGTGTCCCCAGCGAAGGCTCCAGGCCCAATGACGCCTCAGTGCACGACGCCGTTGCCGCCGCCGTGAAAGTCGTCCGGGAGTCGGGGCTGCCCAACCAGACGGATTCCATGTTCACCACTATTGAAGGCGAATGGGATGAAGTATTCGACGTCGTAAAGCGCGCCACCGAGGCCGTGGGACGCTACGGCAGCCGGGTTTCGCTGGTGATCAAGGCCGACATCAGGCCCGGCTACAGCGGCGAACTGACGGCCAAGGTGGACCGGCTGGAAAACGCCCTGGCACAGGAGCCCTAAGCCTGCCGGGAGGGGGGCAAATGTCTGGACCGCCGGTTGGTTGCGTGCCAAACTGTGCCCATGTTCGAGCACAAGCCGCGTCCGGAATGGATTGCCGCGGAGGAGTTCTTGTCCCGGACCGTGGTGCACCCGGATGCGGCGGTCCAGCAGGCCATCCACAGCGCAGCGGAAGCGGGAATGCCCGCTATCGAGGTGGCGCCTAATGCGGGGAAACTCCTGAAGCTTTTGGTTCAGCTGACCGGAGCCCGCCGCGTCCTGGAGATCGGGACGCTGGCGGGCTACAGCACCATTTGGATGGGCCGCGGGCTTCCGCATAACGGCACGCTGGTCACCTGCGAATACCTGCCGCAGCATGCCGAGGTGGCCTGGGCGAACATTGACGCCGCCGGCCTGGGCGAGAGGGTGGAGATCCGGCTGGGCCCGGCGCTGGACACCCTGGCTGCCCTTGAGGAGGAGGAGCGGGAGCCCTTCGACTTCATCTTCATCGACGCCGACAAGCAAAACA
>Ga0308169_10000477_pt1 | contig 59162 bp, 49 predicted proteins | sample PhyBR1_2_FD_202139 | JGI IMG/M metagenome (GOLD analysis project Ga0308169, IMG submission 202139) | Phyllosphere microbial communities from UC Gill Tract Community Farm, Albany, California, United States - DLSLSB.R1 | ecosystem: Host-associated > Plants > Phyllosphere > Unclassified | place... | reverse complement strand
GTCCTCTCAGTTGTTTATTTTGTGGTGATTTAATCATACTAGAGAACGATATGTTTTTTAATACCTAAAATGAAAATGGGACTGAAGAATCAATTTTGATTCATCAGTCCCATAAATTATAGAGCCATTATTTTTGAGTACATGGAAGTTGATAACTAATCAATTATTTTATTTGTATATCGTTTTATTTCTTTACTAATTTTATAAGGGAACCAATTTGAACATTTTCTAATTATTTGATTGATGCACTAAAAATTCTAGGTAAAACAATATCAAGTCTCTTTATGTTTAGTGAGATAGTTTTATAGATTCTTAACAGCTTTTTCTATTACAATTTGGAGCACTCAGCACCCAAATCTTATTATACTTGATAAATTGTATTGTACTTAAATTGGATGACACACAAATCGTTATTTAGTCTGTAGTGATGTGCTGTTTAGTAGAATTTTTTTGATTAATAGGCTATCGCTATTTTAAGAATATTTAAGGTTTCAAATAAAAAATTATTGCACTAATTAAGGGTAATAGTTCACAAATTTATTTGATTTATTTCCAATTTTGCAAAAAATTTCCAGCTATTGATAGGTAGTATAGATTATATATCTAAGTGACAGTAATTCAGTATCTTTTCAGTTAGTATGTAAATATCGAGGCAAAGAGTATAGAAAACAAGTGTTTTTTAATCTTTATATAGAATTAACATAAACACAGAATAGTAGATATTTTTTAAATTATATTATGTTAAATAGATAGTATGATACCAGTTTACAAATTTTAAATAATGAGATAATTTTCACAGGTTCAATAGAAGGTGCAAATAATGATTTTTATTTGAAGTATATTTCGGATAATATAAATAAAAACATCTTTAAAAAATATTTTTTTGAATATTAAAAAGATAAGGAGTGAAATGAGTCTTGAAATTTAGATAACGATTGCTTATCGATGTGCATTATTATGCATGAATCTTTATTATTAAATTTAACCAGTAGAGTCATATTATTCAATTCTTTTTTCTATAACAATCTAGATAATTTCTATTATTTGATATTACAAGGTCTTACTGTAAACAAACTATTGTCGTTTTATTTATTCTTGAATAAATAGGAAGCGCTTACTTATAGGTGTTACACATGATAATAAATAAAAATTAAACAAATTTAAGAATAATATATCGTAGTGTCGCAGTAACGATTTCAATAGGGGATTATCAATACTTTGAAGTTTCTAGTTTGGTATTTCAATGGAAATTTTTTTAAAAAGATCAATGAATATACTTAGAAAGAGGAATTATCTTCTGGATTATCATTTGCTAAAACTATAGTATTAATTTCTTCATGATCCAGTATTTCAGTCTTTCTATAAGAAGGTTTATCTAATCAAACTAAAAAAAGATAGTAAAATAAAAATTTCGAAATCACCTTAAAACCTTGAATAATTAGATCTGAGTATATCGAAAAAATGGCTTTGCCGCTTAATAATCAAAAGTGAATGGGATAAGTTGCCTAACAACTAGAGAGCAAGTCAAATAGTTGAGAATAATCGATTAATAACGAGTAGAACACGAAAGAAAAGGTTTTAACTTTAGACGATAGCGGATTTGATGAAGGTCATAATAAAGAAATATCAGAATAAATTAAAATAGATATAGATATATTTAAGAATGTAGATCAAGTCACAGATTCAGTTAAGTTTATTAATGATTTAAATAATAGTTCAGTAGACGAAATAAGTATGCAGAACAACTTTATATTATATTCTTCAATAAAAACTCTTATCAGAGATTTAATTATACAGGAAATAGATCCGAGATTAATTTCGAATCAAATATTTTCACGCTTGGTTCAGTAACTAAACATACAATGCTAATACTAAAAATACTAATGTTAGTAAAACTGGGAGTAAGTTCAACTGCTCTATTTATAAGTTCTGAGAACAGCAGTTTTTGAACGAAGTGAAGTGCCTATTGAAGCTGCGAGTTATTTTGACAATTGGAGGTGGATTCTGTCATTTACAGTGAGAGATAAAACTTATCATTCACAGCCTCGACGCTTAACAAAAGTTTCAGGAAAAATTAACGATTATTGTTGAACGTACAAATAAAAAAACTACGTATAGATAGTGAAGAAACTAAAAGTATATCATTGATTTCTAAAGAAATGATGGACCTTATTACTAGTAAGAATATGTAAGGAGTCAGTATTTCTTTGATATTGAGAATACTGCAGGAAAAGCCAATTTTTTGAAGTATCGTAAGCTTTTGGAACTAAATCTATAAATTATTAAACGACTTTCACACGGTGTCTCAGTGTAGTACAAGTAAACGAACAATAAAAACTGTAAAAAGAGACCTTTTCCTATTTTACGAAAGGAGAATATCTATCAATGAAAACTTTGTTTGAGCAATTGATTAGTAAAAAAAAGATTCGGAGATGGTTTAATTTATTGAGTCTATTAGAACAAGATGAACATACAACGCTGAATACGCTTGTAAATCAAACCAATTATACACGGCGAACAATTTTAAATGATGTCCAAGAATTAAAAGCATATTTTGATTGCTCGATTCTTTGGATTGGAGATGAAACTGGTTATCATTTTTCTTTACAAGATCCCAAAACTTATGAACAGAAAAAATGTGCTTTATTAGCCGAAGAACAATTTTTTTTCTTTTTTGACTGCATAGCCAATGGAAAAAAACTATCTAATGCCCAGTGGGTAAAAGAGCTAAACGTGTCAAGTTCCAGTTTTGGTCGGATGAAGCACCAACTCCAATCTTTTTTAACTAAGCAGTACAAAGTTAAGTTAGATGCTAAGAATAACTTTTTTGTGGGGGAAGAAGTGATGATTCGTCAGCTACTCTATGATTTTTATTTTTCGTTGCCGACCTATCCAGAGGTAGCTATAGAAAATAATAAACAGTTACGTAAGATACAAACAAGAGTAAAAAAAGGAGCATGGCAGATAGATGAACAACGAATGAACCAATGGATAGTTATTGCACAATTAAGAATAACACAGCGATACGAGCTAAAAAATAACGAGGAAACTCCGCTCCTAAAGATACTGGTACGAGCATTCGATTCTCAAGTAACAATTTCGTTGCCAAATCAAGAAAAAGCAGCATTATTTCTTTTATCTTTAAAGGAGGAACAGTTTCTTAATCCAATGCTACAAAAGAGGTTTCTGAGAGAATTTTCTCTGTCAAATATCTCTTCTTATATGTTCATACGAACAGATGAAGAACTTGCTTCTCAGTTCCTTAGCACCTACTTATCATTAATGTATCTTTTTTTTCAACTATTGCCCTGTAATAAAAGTAAGGTTATTCATCAAAAAGAGTTCTATTATAAATCTCTCTACGTTACCTATCGATTGACAGGATCCAATGCACTAAAGAGATGGATAAAAAAGGAAGTAGAATCAGAATTACTACAAGCTGGCTGGTTAGTCGTGAACATATCTGCATTTGATAAGACTTCTTATCAACATTTTCTTGAAGTGAGTAATCTCACGGAAATAGATAAGAAGGAAAGAGTCTTACAACTATCTCAGTTCCCCAGAAAGGAAGAGATACAGAAGGCAATCTCCCAATGTTTAGCATAAGTATCATGGCATATTGTAATCAAAGATAAGATATATAATTAACAAAAGGAGGAACGGAATCGATGCGTCAACTCCAATTAGATTTTATGGTAAATTCTATGAGTATTAGATGGATGCAAATTTTAAATAATATTGAAAAAGAACCTAATTTTACGCTTGTTGCATTATCGGAAAGACTTTCTGTATCACAACGGACGCTAGGAAAAGATATTAACAGCATTAGAGAGTATTTTGGAGAACATATTATCTTATCTGCTAAACAAACGGGATATAGATTTGAAGAGGTTAACCATGACTGCTATATGGACCAAAAGGCAGATTTGGTAAAACCAGAGATACTTTTTGCTGTGATTGGTCAGATTTTTAGAGGCGAATTAAAACCTTTTCAAGAATTAGCTCTTGAATATAACTACGGGGAAAGTTCATTCCGACGTTTTTTACTTCGCGCTGAAAAGCCTCTAAAAGCCTATGATTTAAAACTTAGTTTGAACCCTGTCACGTTAGTTGGAGATGAAGAGAATATCAGGAAATTTTTTTATGATTTTTACTACTTGGGCGAATACACAACGCATACGATACAGCCACCCAAAATTATACACTCGTTAATTCTGGAAAATTTATCCGATTATTTAGGCGATTATGAAGTTGGGACTGGGGTATCTGCTACAGAATTTTATTTTTTGGTATATCTTATGATAAACCGAGTCCAACAAGGAAAACTCGTGACCCTTATTTTAAAAAAAAAGCAAAGGATTACAAAAGAAAAGGATTTTATCTTGCTGTATTCTCTTCGAGATGTATTAGCTAACGCATTTAATGTAAATATACCTAAGGATGAGTTTATCTGGCTTTATTTAATACTTGTGACACAGCGCACGATTAATCAGATTGAACAAGAACGACATTTTTACAGCCTATTTAATCAATGGCCTTCAATAAAATCAGTCGCATGGAAGTATTTTTCGAATTCTCAGTTTGAAGGCTGGGATCGTAAGCTTCTCATCGATTTATTATCTTCATTTTTGGCTTCAAAAAGCCTCACCTACACACTTCATCCTATTTGGAATAAGCAATTAGCAGAAGAAAGAGATCAAGCTATTGTGAACCACTCAGAAGCCTATCAAACAAACCGTCAATTTTTACGCCAGCATCAAAAGGTGCTTGGATTAGGTGATCAGTTCTTTGATGATGTCGTTGTCGAATTTACTTTGTTCACTAATCTGTTACTTGGAACTTATTATCCTAAAAAATCTGTTTTATTTTTATTAGCAGGTAATTCTATTGTGGTCCAAACGCTTTACCAACAGGCCAAGCAACGTATAGGACACATTCATCGGATTCAATTACTTCCCTTGCAAGAATTGACGTCAGATCGAATTGATGCTGAGGAAATTGATTTAGTTGTGACGAATTATCGTCCCTATCTCTGGGAGTATTTATTTAAAAAAGATTATTTGTTAGTAAATACGATTCCAAGTGAGAATGATTGGACACGTATAACTAATCAACTAAATCAGCATTTATACTAAATTTTTTCTTTGGAAAAATAGAAAGATATTTCTACATTATTTCAATAATATGGAAAATAAGGAGAATGCCGCATTCTCAGGAAATTATGAATCCAGTCGTAGAAATAGAAATAATTTTAAAAGAAGAAGTAACCTTTAAATACGATAATTATAAAATTGGAAGTTCAAACTTAAAGCATAATTATAAGAGCAGAATATTTTCTAAACTTGCTTTATAAATAAATTACACAATAGTTTACTAAAAAAGTCTAACATATGCTGATTTAGCAGTAACTTATGATTAAAAAGAAGACATTGTAGTACTCTTTGTGAATAAACTTATCACTATTATGATGTGCTAAGACAATTATAAATAAAAAATTATTTCTCGATTTTATTTGAACGTATTTACAATTTTTAAAATACTCAGATGTGAGAGAAATCTTTATAGATATTTTTTTAACTTCCTTATATTACGAAAATAATGGATTTTAATTAATGAAAATTTTAGATAAAGTATCAGTTGCAGAGAGGATATATCTAAAAACCGTTCTGTAAACATACAACCAAAATATGATGGGTTATATATCGGTTTGTAAAAGGGGGAGGGAAATGAAAAATGAAAAAAAGCTTGTTAACAACAGTATATTGTTACTACTATACGTGCCATATAGTGTAGAAGCCGCCTCGGTTCAGTCGACTGTGTCTGAAGGATCAATTCAATTCTCAGGAAATTACGAGCCCATTGGTACACCAGATCCACCACCGGTTTTAATCACCCAAACAGGTGGTAAGCTGCCACAAACAAACACTGTTATGCAAAATCACTCACTGATTTTAATAGGTTGGTTAATCATTATTCTAGTTGTTATTATCGGTGTAAAAATAAAACTAAGAAAACCCAAAATAAAAATTGAAAGAGGAAATCACATATGAAATTTAATCGATTAGTAAGTATTGCTGCATTATCTACGACCATTTTAGTTGGGGGCGTTCAAGCTTTTGCTGATGGAGAACTGGAAGAAACAAGCGAAGTCCGTAAAACGACAACCAATGGGCAAATCACATTCACTCCAGGGAATGATGATACGGAAGTGGATAAACTACCCGAAGGACCAGATGTAGAAATTCCACCTATTACAGGACCGGGTGGACAAAACAAAGGACCGTTAACAATCGCGACAGTTCCAACGATGAACTTTGGCTCACAAATTATCTCAACTACTGATAAAAATTATAACATGATTGCTGAAAGACAACAAAAGGCAGGAACAACGGGCGAAGAAAATAAAGTGCCTTATGTGAGCTTGGCACAAGTCCAAGACACACGTGGTACGAATAAAGGATGGAAACTAACAGTTAGCTTATCTGAATTTGAGGGACCAAAGGATACACAAAATTCCATACTTAAAGGCGCGAAAATCACCTTATTTAATCCAGAACTAATTTATAGCGTTGAAGACCCTGAACAAAAACCTGAGGTACATGCTACTGGCCTGGAGCTTTTACCTGGGGAAAAGGCTGTGCCAGTGATGACAGCGGCTGCTAAAAAAGGTGCAGGATCAACTTCCGTTGTTTGGGGGAACCATGCTGTCATTGCACAACAAGTCACAGCGGGGGCGGACATAGTAGAAAATGATGCGATTAAACTATTTATTCCAGGTTCAACCGCGAAAGATGCCGTGACGTATCGCTCCACACTGACATGGGAATTAACTACAACCCCAGATAATCCAGATCCTGAGAGTATAGAAGTCTAAAAAAACAATTTGTTTAACAAATGAAAAACCAACAGCATCACAGCACCTTGTAATGTTACCTTTTAAGAAAGGATTCATAGAATGAAACCTACAAAAAAGAACGATAGACACCTGTGGGTACTCGCTATTCTCTTCTTTTTCTTTCCAACGTCAGTTCAAGCAGAAGAAACGGCGCTAAATATTTATGCCATACCACTTTTTCCAGATAGCCAAGTAGATGAGGACAAAGGCTATTACGATTTGAATCTAGCCGCGAATCAAAAAGAAACCTTGCGCTTGGAGATTGGGAACACGAGTGCAGAACCCATAAGGGTTCAGGTGACCCCGCACACAGCGTATACCAACGTGTTAGGAAACGTCGAATACGGCAAAAATGCCAAAGAAGCGGATCCAACCTTAACCTATTCCTTAGATGAGCTGATAACGCCTTCCGGTGTCATTGAATTAGCTGGAAATGAAAAGAAGATGGTTGAGCTTCCCTTACAGATGCCAGAAGAAGCCTTTGACGGCTTTTTGGCCGGAGGCTTACGCATTGCCGAACTAAAAGAGGAAACAGAAGAAGCCGATGAAACCACAGGGGAAGGCGTGGCCATTGAGAATGAATTTGCCTATGTGGTTGGTGTGGTCGTCAGTAATAACAGAAACTCGGTGCAACCGGAGTTGGAACTGTTAGACGTGTTTGCGGATCAATTGAATTACCGCAATGTGATCAGTGCCACCTTACAAAACTTCACGCCCACCTTTGTCAATCAATTAGCGGTGGAAGCCACCGTGAAACGAGCAGGGGAGAACGATGTTCTGTATAAGGGCGAGAAAAAAATGATGCAGATGGCACCCAATTCTAATTTCAACTTCCCAATCCCCTTAGAAGGGAAACGTTTTCGAAGTGGTAGCTATGTCTTAGAATTAACAGCTGCTTCTGGAGAAAATGAATGGTCATGGACGCGTGAGTTTACGATTGAAGCCGATGAAGCCCGCAAGTTAAATCGAGAAGACGTAATGATTGATTCAAGTATCAATTGGTGGATGATCGGCGCGATTATTTTGCTTATTTTAATGCTTAGATTGGTGTTTTACCTGATCAGACAGAAGAAAAGAGCACGCGAAAGCGAAAAAGAAGGGTAGGGAGGAGGATTCCATGAAAAAGCTCATGAAAAAAGGGATGCTCATTTTAGGGGCGGTGATTCTAGTTCTGCATGCATTCCTCCTACCAGTAGGCATCGTCTATGCAGAAACTACGGAGAAGAGAGAAGAAGTGCAAGTACAGGAAGAAGAACAGTTGGAACTTCCAGCCATGAAAAACTATCTAGAAGCGGAAGAAAAAAGCGAACCTCGCTTTTCCTTTCCTCGTTCTCGCATGCAGGGAACGGTTGAAGCACCATTGAAAGTGATCTTTTATTCAGATCAAGAGGTGTCAGAGGCAAGGATTACCCTACCGAAGGAAGCCAAGCTGGTAAAAGACCAGTTACAAGTTGGGGTTATCGTCGAACAAGAAGAACAATCACGTACATGGGTGATTCAAGCAGAGCGTGCACAACAAACGTTTGTACTTCCTGTGGTATTTGAATCTGAAGGCAACTATGAGGTGTCGGTCGAAAAAGCAACTGCGACCCTTGAAATATCGAAAAAGGAAGAACCGGAGGCTGAAGATCAATCAGAAATGAATCAGGATTCGTCTGATGAAGCAAATGAAGAGACGAATACAACGAAACAATCAGAAGAAAAAGAAGCGCCTGTAGCAACCGAAGAATCGAATGAAGAATCAATTCCTTCTAAGAACAAAAAATTCGAAAAGAAAGTCTTTGAAGGAAATACGGCAGAAGTCGCAACAATGGTCGCATTTAGAGAAGCAGTTGCAAATCCTGAAGTCGGTATTATCTCTGTTCAAGCAAATTTAACTGAAACTACAGCAAATATCATGACGATCGGTCGACCAATCAAGATACAAGGAAACGGTCATACGCTGACTTTTGGTAACAATAGTTTTTATTTTCAATTAGCAGAAGTGAGTGAACCAACGACCTTTCGGATAGAGGACGCAACAATTACAAAGACTGGCGCTACTCCTTTAGTCAATGCAACAACACAAGTTAGTCGCAATTGGGTATTAGAAATAGAAGATGTAGCAGAAATCAACGCAAATACGATGCGACTTTCTTCTATGCCAGAAGGAACGATTATTTTTACAGGTGGGAACTCCAATTTTACGCGGATAATTTCTTCTGCGGCTTTTATTGAAGCAAAAGAAGTCAAAGCTGTAAATCAAGCACAGGTGACAATTAGCCGAGGTAATATGACTATCTTCTTTTCTTCAGCCCTAGTATCAACGCCAAAAATTGTAGTAGAAGCTGGCTCAGCAATTACGATTATGACAACTAGTGGGACGGCAAATACGATCGATTTAAGAGGAGAACAATCCGAAATAGCTTTACAAACAAATGGAAAGTTATCTATAAGTACGTTTGGGACTCCAACAACTCCGAGCAATACAACAAACAATGCTATTATACTCAGCGGTGCAAATCCTAAAATTTCTATTAATTCAGCTAGTAAGCTGACGGTTACAAGCACGGCTGCTAAAAGAGGCCTATATCTATCTGGAAATAATCCTAAAATAATAGTTGTTGATTCAGAATTATCTGTGACCTCTGCTACACACGCAGCAATTAGTCTGATAGGTAGTGAGCCATTGTTTTCGGCCACTAAAAGTAATAGTGACATTCGCTCAACAACAGGAGCGACACTTGCCTTGGCTGGAGACTCACCTAAAGTTGATTATGAGGGTGGGACCGGGAGTTTTACAAGTACTACAGGGCAACGACTAAACTTAATTGGCGATAATCCACAGTTGTCATTAAATCAGGCACAATTTTTTCTGACAGCTACTACAGGTCGAGGTGTCTACCTAGAAGGAATAGTTCCACAGATACTAATGAATGAGAGTAGCATTGAAATGACGGATACTGATCCCTCTCAAGCAATGATTTTACAAGGAACAGATGCGTTACTTTCTTTGAGAAATAAAAGTGAGATGTCCATCAATGGTGGTGGAACTGGGACGTTAGAAAACATTGCAATAGGAGACAATAATGCGCGTCCAGAGCTTTCCGTTACAGGTGGCTCAAAGTTGTCCGTTACAACATCCAGTGCTACTCGATCTCCGACAGACACTTTAAATAATGCTATTCATTTAAGAGGAGTAGAACCAAAAATAAATATTACCAGTGGGTCAGAGCTCAAAGTTTCCGTAACTTCTAATGCACGCCGCGGGCTATATTTAAACGGTACAAATGCGGAAATTAATTTAAATGACAGTCACTTAGATATAAATACAATATCCGGTCGAGCACTCAATCTCAATGGAGAAAGTAGCACGCTAAATGCTAATAAATCAAATCTAAAGCTTAATACTACAGAGGGTGCAGGTATATCTCTATCTGGACACAATGCTGTAGTTAATGCGCAATCTAGCCTTATAGATTTTAGTGGGGCAACTGGTTATGGAGTAGAAATCGTGGGTAACAAACCCAAATTCCTTTCATCTGATAGTGAAATCAACATCAAAAATATGAGGTCAGCCAATGGAGTAACATTGAATGGGCAAAATTCTTTTTTAGAATTGACTAATAACAGTCAAATGTCTATAGATGGAGGAAACGGCATACATGAAAATATCTTAATCGGAAATGGGAATGCTAATCCATCATTAAAGGTAACTGATAACTCAAACCTATCGATTAGAGCACAGAGTACCTCAAACACTGCAGCAATTGACAATAATAACTCCATCCGAATAGCTGGAGCCTCACCAATATTAGAGGTCTCAAAAAATTCTAAAATATCCATTGATGTTTTATCGGGTGGGCCTAGAAGTATTTTTATGAATGGGGAGTCTGCCGATTTAAAAGTGGAGAATAATTCTGAAATTATCAGTAAGAATTTATATGGTACTTCTATTGGAATGAGCACGACTAATGCGCAGCTTACAGTAGATAATTTTTCGAAAATAGATATTGAGAGTTCTGCGAGAAGAAACAATTCTTTGATTGACATTACTACGGGGTCAAATGATGTTTATATAAGAAATAATTCATCTATTGCTAGCAAGCACGTAGAGTTTGATAATCCTGGTACTAATACTCGAGCACTATCTATGAGTGGTTCTAACAATAATATTATTATTACAAGTGGTGGAAATCTCCACTTAAATAATAGGCATTATACCAATCGTCCTAATAGTGGCTCTGTTTCATCAAATTATTCTACTATTTATCTTGGGAATGGAGAGAATAATTTTAGTATCGATAATAATAGCGCAGATAGAGCTAGGTCACAATTACGTTTAACGAATGATTATGCAGCAGCTTTGTATTCTGACGGTGGACATCTAAAATTTAATCAAAAAGCGGATACTATTTTTTATGCTGAAGGCTCTTCAATTAATACTCGTGAATGGGGGGTTTTCGTAGCCCAAGACACTATGGAATTCAATGTACACTCCCCGTACTATTTTGATTTTAAAAACGTCAGGAAAGATGGAGGTGATATTTTCGGAACTAAAAATGGATCTAGCTTAAATATAACAGATACTTTTTTTTCCGCATGGGCCACAGGAAGTAAGTTTGATGATAATCCCAAAATAGGTTTCTTTGAAAAAATTGATGTCGCTTATGAAGGAAGAGATTTTGTTTCCGCATCTTCGAGTAATAATCTGAACCTAACAGACTCTTTACCTGGACTATCTGGAAGAGTATCCAGAATATCTGCTAATAATTCAGCTCCTATTTTAGACGGAGTTAGGCAACCAACCAATGCAGATAAATCATTTATAGCTGAGTTTTCTTATAAAGAAGGATTAGATGATATAAGGGAAGCTGGTACGGATGAAATTACTGTCGAAATAAAAGTAACGGATCCAGACAATAATTCTAATAATTATACGGCTTCTACGGTGGGGAACGAATCACCGATTCAAACATGGGAAGAAAAAGAAAATAATACTCCCGGAAAAGCTGGAAGAGTATCTTTTGAATTTGGAAATCTCCTCAAAGAAGGTACGATTATTGAGTTTGTATCAATAAGTAGAGGAATGAAGGAGGGAGGGATATCCCTATCACAAGAAGAATTGGAAAAGATCCGTCCAATAACGGTTATGAATGTAACTCCACCAGAGTTAGTTGATTTTGGCCACTTTATAGAGTTAACCACTGAGACCACTTCCATTCAGGCATTTCCAAATCATATAAACATTCCTGGAAATAATGCGTTGTTGTATATTAATAATCAGCATATAGCGACACAGAAAGTAGGAAATGATGGTAGTTTTTCTTTCGAACTAAACACTAAACTAAATGAAAGTGACAAAGTGCAAGTTTTGATGGAAGATAATCAGGGGGGGATAATCGATAGTTATAGTACTATAACTAGTGTTTTTAAAAGACCAGAAACTAATAATGATAATGGAAATAGAAACCCTCAAATAGAGGATTATAAATATCATGATGCAGTTTTTCCAAGTGCTAAAACTTATATTGTTGAGCTAGCAAGTAAAGTCTCACCTGTTGATCCATTGAGCCCTGGAATAAAAGTAGAACCAGAAAATCCACCAGTTCTTTCTGAAAATCAGGGGAAATTAAGTATAGATTTTGTCTCTAGGTTTACCTTTGGCCAACAAGGTATTTCTACAAGAACGCAGAACTACTATGCTCAACCACAACGATTATTGAATGAGGACGGGATCATCGATGAGAAGGAAGAACGACCAAATTATGTTCAAATAAGTGATCGACGGCCAGGAGACACACGTAACGGTTGGGTATTGTCAGTGACCCAAAACGGACAGTTCGCAGATCCAAATGATCATAAATTAAAGGGAGCTAGTTTACAGTTGACCAATCAACAGTTGGCATCTATCCAAGAGACAGGGGAACCTGAATTAAATGAGACTGACAGAGTCATATTACTTCCTGGAGTCAAGACAAAATTATTGACAGCCAAAGATGGTCAAGGTGCAGAAACTTGGATCTATCGGTTTGGGGATAGAAAAAATGCTGGGGAAAGTGTCGTTCTTGAAGTGCCACCAATAGCTGCTCCGAAAGCGACCACTTACCAAACGACTTTAACCTGGGAATTAAGTATTGTACCCGATAATTAATAAGTTAGGAGAAGAGCTTCGGCTCTTTTTCTTTTTTAGGAAAGCGAATACTCAATAACTACTATCTATAATGAAGAACTAAATCGAAAAAGCTATGATACATACTTATAAACTAAGAACTATATTTTACGAGAACATAAATAGTTTTGTGAGTAAATTACATTATAAAACTGACTGATATGGATATAAAATTATCAAGATAGATACATGGTTTTCATCAAGTCGAATTTGTTCAAAATGTGGTATAAAAATGCCAAGAAAATGCTCAATATTCTTTAGAAAAATGGATTCCCTCTTAGTTATATGTATTGTATATAACAGTTAGTTTATTTTATTTGGAAATCTAAGTAAGTCCAGTTAATTCTATAAATTATAATATTGTCCTTTATGCCGTTATTATATAATTCCGCCTTTTTAAAAAAATTACTCCAGAGATAAAATAGCAACCTTCTTATTTAGAATGTCATGCAAATTTGACAATTTGAAATCTCTTTGATAGCATTGTTATTCAAAATGAATTTCGGAGGTGTGATAATATTGTCAGATAGTTCGGACGAAAGCGATTCGACGGTATTTCTTATAGTTCCTTATTATTTAAAAGAATAGTTTTATATTAGCGCGTTGCCATGTTGAAATGGTAAGGTGCCTATTTGTGTATAAAAAATTCTATGAATATGAGGAGTATTAAATGTATAATTTTGACTATCTATTAACAATATCTGAAATTAAAAAAAAATATGGGCTAGATGATTTAGAACAAGGACTAGATAAAGTAAATGCCTCCCAGAGATTAAAAGAAAACGGTCCAAATAAATTAAAAAATAAAAAAACACCTAAATGGAAGTTATTAATCAGGCAGTTTAACAATATGATTATATATATATTAATTTTTTCAGCATTATTGACTTTCTTTATGGGGCACTATTCAGATGGTGTAATCATCGGGATAGTTGTTGTTATTAATGCATTGATAGGATATTATCAAGAGTCTAATGCATCAGATGCATTAGAAAGAATTAAGGAAATGCTGTCTTCTGACACAACAGTTTACAGAGGCGGGAAAAGAATAGATATCCCCGCTGAGGAACTAGTCATTGGAGATGTTGTTTTCTTAGAAGCTGGCGATAACATACCAGCAGATTTAAGAATTGTTAATACTGACAACCTAAGAATTCAAGAGTCTGCCTTGACTGGTGAAGCAGATTCGGTTGAAAAAATATCAGAAGCTTTATTGAATGGAAAAACACCATTAGCTGAGCGTTTTAATATAGCATATGCTTCAACCTTAGTAACCAATGGAAGTGGTTTAGGTGTGGTGATTGCAACTGGCGACAATACGGAGATAGGTAAAATTTCAAGGGAAGTGAATGATGTAAGTGAAAGAAAAACTCCTTTGATGCAAGAAATTGATAGATTAGGCAAAGGAATTACCTATGTGATAATGGGCGTAGCTATCTTTCTATTTGTATTCAGCCTGTTTTTTGAAACATATTCATTATCAGTTTTATCTTTAGCAGTAGTTACAATGATCGTAGGATCTATTCCAGAAGGTTTACCAGCTACGACATCTGTAGTTTTAGCGAATGGTGTTAGTGATATGGCAAAAAACAAACATACGATAGTTAAGACTTTGCCTGCAGTAGAAACACTTGGATCTGTAGATGTAATTGCTACCGACAAAACAGGAACATTAACTAAAAATGAAATGACTGTGACAGATATTTTAATCGATGAGAGCTATTTTCAAGTATCCGGAAATGGATATGAACCTGAAGGTAATATTATGGAGAATGGATCACCAGCGGAACTAACACCACGTTTGAAATTATTTTTGGAAGCCGGATTCGAGGCTAACGATACTGTATTAACTCATAATAATGGTATTTGGGGGATTAACGGAGAACCAACAGACGGAGCGTTTTTAACCCTATATCACAAAATATTCCCGTACAATCAACATCCTGATTTCAAAGAACTTGACATGTTGCCCTTTGATTCTGATTACCGTTATATAGCAAAATTAGTAGAAAATAAAAAAGGAGAGCATCTTCTCTTCATCAAAGGTTCTCCAGATAAATTATTTCCTATGTCTCAATCGATAGAAGAGGATTTTCCATTAGAAAAATGGAACCATCTTGTCCAAGACTTGTCTGAACAAGGCAAACGAGTAGTCGCAGTTGGGTATAAGAAAGTTCCATCTAGTATAGATGAAGTAACACATGATTTATTGCTTGAGGGGATTCATCTTATCGGTTTAGCAGGAATTATAGATCCACCTCGTGAAGAAGTCATTGGTTCATTAGCAGACATGAGAAAAGCAGGTGTTGATGTAAAAATGATTACTGGTGATCATCCATTAACAGCTAAAACCATTGCTGAAAAATTAGGATTAGCATCAGAAATTAATGTTATTACAGGTACGGAAATCGATGAATTATCACCTGAACAATTGGAAAATATTGTTTTAAATCATCAAGTTTTTGCTCGTACTACACCAAAGAATAAATTAGAAATAGTGGAGGCACTTCAGAAAAACGGAAAAGTAACTGCGATGACAGGAGACGGAGTGAATGATGCGTCTGCTTTAAAAAGAGCTGATATTGGTGTAGCAATGGGTGTTAAAGGAACAGATGTTGCGAAAGACTCCGCAGATATGATTTTGACAAATGATAATTTTTCAACAATGTCTGTTGCTATTCTAGAGGGTCGTAGAATTTATGACAATATCAAAAAGAGTATTTTATTTTTATTACCCACATCTTTTGCAGAGGGTTTAATTATTGCATTTACTATTATGATGCAAAGAGAACTACCTTTACAACCAACCCAGTTATTATGGATAAATATGGTTTCGGCTATTACGATTCAATTTGCGTTCATATTTGAACCTGCAGAATCAGGAATTATGAATAGAAAACCAAGAAAAACAGGTGGTTCATTACTAAACCGCCATGATATTTTTCAGATGGCATACGTATCAGTGATAATCGCGTTAATTAGTTTATTTTCTTATGAATGGCTAATTAGCGAAGGAGCTAATCAAGCAACAGCCAGTACAATGATGGTGAATATCATTGTCATGTGTAAAATTTTCTATTTATTTAATATTAGAACTGCCAAATCAGCTTTCTCAAAAGATTTTTTTTCAAATCCGATGGCGTTTATTATTATTGGGATTATGTTGGTGTTCCAAGTGGTTCTTACGTACGTTCCGTTCATGCAAGTAGCTTTTTATACAGAAGGACTGACGCCTTTAGAATGGGGGGGAACAATTCTTGCAGGAATATGCGTGTTACTGATTGCTGAAATTGATAAAGGAATTAGAATTTGGAAGACAAAATCAATCAAAATCAGTGAAAAATAATAAATAAAAATATAGTGAGTCTCTTAAGTTAGACGCAAAGATCTAATTTAAGAGATATCTGTAGGAAATTAGAAATTTCACTATGATAAAGTACGTCATGCTGAAATTCAATATATGGACAAGTGAAGGAATCTATGAATATAGGTGTGCTTTACTAATCGCGTTAAATTAAGGAATGCAAGGAACATATAATCTAAAATGCAAGATAGTGAAATCAAAAAAACACAAGAAATATTAGTGAGTTCAATTAAAAGAATTTCGCCATTAATCAATCGAAGCAGAAATAAACTTCGATTAATTATTTTTTGTTCTGAATTGATTTTGGCAAACTAAGCCCTAGATCAAGGAAAAATATTCATGGGAATTTAGAAAGTTATGGTAATCATAAGCGACTCGTTGGATGCTTTTTTTATTACATTAGTAATTTTTATAGTTCAGTCATTGTATAATAGTCTCTACTCATATCTATTCTATAAATATATTATTGGTAATTATGAGTTTTTTATTAGAAAACTTATTGGAGGAATTATATGACTAGAAAAATTTACGGCTATGCCCGAGTTTCAACTAAACAGCAAGATCTTTCGCGGCAATTAGATTTATTAGAAACTTATCGCTGTGAAAAAATCTATACTGAAAAAATTAGTGGTGTCCGTGCAAGTCGTCCTGAACTAAATAAACTAAAAAAACGTGTAAATTCCGGTGATCAAATAGTTATTGAGAGCTTCTCACGGTTTGGTCGTAGCACAAAAGATTTAATTAACCTTGTTTATTTTTTTGAAAAAAAAGGAGTTAAAATAATCAGTATAAAAGAAAATTTTGATAATCAAACTCCTCAGGGGAAATTAATGATCACTGTTTTCCAAGCTTTTAGTCAATTTGAACGAGATATTATTGTTGAACGGACCCTTGAAGGATTAAACTCTGCACGATCACGAGGAAAGGTTGGCGGTCGTCCAAAAATCAATCAAGATGTTCTTCAAGAATCACTCTCATTGCACCTTGTTAAAGGATTGCCTGTTTCAGAAGTTTGTAAAAAAACTGGGATTAAACAATCAACTTTTTATCGCTATTTAAAACTAGAGAGGAATCTTTCCTAATTGAATTAGTGCTTATGGTGCATATCTTTTTAGTGACTAAATAAATATATAACTTTATTTTAAAAAATATTTCTGGTATAGTATAATATAAGTCAAATTCATATATAGTAGGTATTGAATTGACTTCTATTTCTCGAAAACCTTCGTTTTTGATAACATAAATTCGTTATTTATATAATGAATAAGGAAACCTAATTTAATCACTTTTTCAAGACATCTGATGCGATCGGATGTCTTTTTTTGTTGTCTCCTTAAAAACGAAGATTTTTGAGATATCTAACTAAGGATATAGGGGGAGGGATATGAAACACATAAAAAGATGCATACTAAGCATAGGTATATTGTTGATTCAAATTTATGCACCATTAATTGTTTATGGGACAGAAGTACGCTCGGTGGAAACTGAAGGGACGATAGGTTTCACTGGGGTATATGAGACGCCAGGAACACCAGAGCCAGCACCCGAAGTTGAGGTTAAATCAAGCTTTCCCAAAGAAATTGCTCAACCACCCTTAGAAGTGAGAAAGAGCGAGCATAAAAGATTACCGCAAACGAATGAGAATCATATGAATATTTTGAAAATGTTGGGGCTTTTGATCACCGTAGTCACACTTAGCTTTTGGTTTTGGAAAAAACAAAAAGAAAAAATAAACAAAGAAAGTAGGATTTAAATATATGAAATTCGTTAGATTAGCAACCATTGCAGCATTATCAACTACTATTTTCGCCGGAGGAGCGGTTTCTGCGTTTGCCGACGAGACTCGTCAAGTGACGACCAACGGAAATATCGAGTTTACACCTAGTACAGACGAACCAGAACTCGTTGTTCCACCAGTAGAAGAACCAGATGTAGAGATTGGACCAGAAGTACCCGGAACCACGGGTCCTTTGTCAATTGTAAAGGCTGCGACAATGAATTTTGGTTCACAAGTGATTTCAAATCAAGATCAAACGTACAATATGATTGCAGAAAGACAACAGAAGACCGGAACGACTGGTGATGAGAATAAAGTTCCTTATGTCAGTTTTGCACAAGTTTCTGATACTAGAGGAAGCAATGCAGGTTGGGATTTGAAAGTCAGTCTAAGTGACTTTCAAGCGGAAAATACGCAAAATGCTATCTTGCGAGGAGCCAAAGTTACTTTAAAGGATCCACAAATTCAATACACGGGGAATAATCAAGAGTTAGCTCCAGCTGCACATGCAAATAATTTGGAATTGGTGCCTAATAGTGGTGCTGTTTCAGTTATGACCGCTGAATCAAACAAAGGAGCGGGACGCTCATCTGTTGTTTGGGGAAATCAAGCAGACTTAGATGCCCAAGTTGAGGCAAATGCAAGTGCGCCTGTGACAAACAATGCCATTCAATTATCTGTACCTGGCGCGTCAGCCAAAGACGCGACCACTTATACCTCAACATTGACATGGGAATTAACGACTACACCAGGTAGCGATGTAGGAGCCTAATAGATTTATGTATCTAATGATGGATTAGGGCGTAAGTCGCACATGACTAAAGTAGCGTTACATAATGTGTAGCGCTGCTTTTTTGAATGAAACATCGAAGGAGTGTGTTTGATGATAAAAAGTACGACATATCAAATAAAGAGGAGGTTTCAATGGGGGGGGCTATTACTTATTATGTTATCGTTTTTGTACTCTCCAATTCTTGTTTCTGCAGAAGAAAATTTAAGTTTTTATGTCACACCAGAGTTTCCAGACAGTCAAGTAGAAGGAAGTGGCCGTTACTTCGACCTTAACAGTGAACCTGGAAGTACAGAGGAATTGACACTGAAAATTCAAAATGCCAATGATCAAGCAAAGACGATTGAAATCACGGCTCATACGGCATTTACTAATGTCCAAGGAGTGGTGGAATATGGTAAAGATGCCGAAAAGGCAGACCCAACATTACCCTATTCTTTAGCAGACTTAATTGAACCCCCGACGCCTATTGAATTGGCCGGAAACGAAACGAAGACTGTCAAAGTCACGCTAAATATGCCTAAAGAAGCATTTTCAGGATTTTTAGCGGGTGGCTTAAGAATCGCAGAGGTGAGCGAAGAGCCACAGGAAACAGAAACAAGTGGAGAAGGTGTGGCGATTAAAAATGAATTTGCCTATGTCGTAGGAGTGGTGGCAAGTAATGACCGCTCTGCCGTAAAGCCTGATTTAGATTTATTGGATGTCTTTGCCGATCAACTCAACTATCGCAATGTGATCAGTGCGAACTTACAGAACTTTACACCTACCTTTGTCAATCACTTAGAAGTAGAAGCAACGGTGCAAAAAGAGGGGGAGAACGATATTCTCTATCGAGCCAAGCAAGAACAGATGCAAATGGCACCTAATTCTAATTTCAACTTTCCAATCTCTTTAGAAGGTGATCGCTTTCGAAGTGGCGAGTATCTGTTGAAAATGACGGCACGTTCAGGAGAAGAGGAATGGCAATGGGAACGGAAATTTACTATTGAAGCAGATGAAGCCCGAGCATTGAATCAGCAAGATGTCACGATTGATACGAGTATCAATTGGTGGCTCGTTGCCGCGGTCATCCTGATTCTTTTCTTGTTGTTGATTATTGTTTGGTTACTTATTAAGAAGCAAAGAGCTAAAAATAAGGAGGACCAGCGAGATGAAAATTAAAAAGGTCTTGGTCATGGCAAGTGTTAGTCTTCTTTGTTTTCCTTCGCTCTTTTTCCCAGTGATTTCAACGAGTATTCCTGTGTCTGCCATTGAGAATTCTGTGGAACTATCGAGAGAATCAGAATTGATAAATCCACTGACCAGTACAACAGAAACAAAGGCGCCTATTTTTTCATTCGAAGAAAATCAAGAGCCACCTATAGCAAATAAACAGTTTCAATTAGTCGTACGTTCCAGTCAAGATGTTTCCGAGTTTGTGTTGAATCTCCCAGAGGGAGTCAGTATCGTAGAAGACAAGCAATCTGCTGATAGTAAGTTCAATAATATAGAAGGAAACCAGTGGCAAGTACGGACGAATTCTCCACAAATGACCTTTTCCATTCCACTAGTTGTAGAAAAAGCAGGAGCATATGAGATAGCTGTCGGAGAATCAAAAATAACGCTTAACATTCAAGCAGAGGAGAGCCAAGAAACAAGTGAACAAGGAGTCACTTCCTCGGAAGAAAAAGAAATAGCGAAGACCGAAGAATCAACAGTCGAAGAAGAAGCGAGTGTATCAAGTGATGAAAAATCATCACCCACAGATACTTCGCAAAATGATCCAGAACAAGTAACAGAAAGCGCTCGGTCAACAAAAGAAGCAAGTGTCCAAGATGTGGCGAATTGGGAAGAGTTCATCCGTGCATTTGTAGATCCGTCAATAACAACGATTAATGTTATTTCTGATTTCCAAACACCAGATAATCCTCGACTCAATCTAACGGATATTACGACAGGTGGAACGAATAACCCTAATGGTGGAACAGCATTTGTTTATCTTAATGTAGCTAATATCTCTAGAAATCTAACGGTCGAAGGAAATGGCCATCAAATTGATTTTCGCGCAATCACTTTATGTTTTAACAATATTACGGCTAATTCTTCAACTCCTTGGAATATCGCGTTAAAAGATTTAGAGATATACCACGGAAACTATTATGGACCGTTGACTTTCAATGATTTGAACGTTACGAATCAAACTGCTAGTCAGATCACTTACCATAATATTACGAACTACGGAAATCAACTGATTCATTCACCTTACAGTAGTATTAAAATCTCAGGTAAATCAAGTAGTAAACAAGTATCAGAGTATACTTCCTCTTTTGGTACGTGGCGCATCAATGCACTAGATCAAACGAATATCTATGCTTCAAATTTAACGATAGTTGAAGATGCTGAGGTTGAATTAGAAACAATTAGCGCAGGTAATTTAGATTTAGGAGGAGTAGTACACCCCAATAACAACTTTAGAATGGAAAAAAATTCATCTTTAAATGCTGTATCAAAAGGAAATGCTGGCGAAGCTGATGGAACAAGTTTACTCGTTCGAAGAGGCAGTGTTGAAATAGATGAGGGTGCAAAGCTGAACTTAGTACCACAAAATCTAAGATCAGCAATTTCTTTACGTACTGCGAACTCATCGCTCAGAATAAAAGAAAAAGGTGTTCTTACCATCGATTCTAAAGGAACAAAGGCGAATGCCAATGGGGCTCTATATAATATTATTTGGATGGCGGCAGGAAGCAATCTACTAGTAGAAAGTGGGAGTATATTGAATATTGTTGCCACTGAAATGGCTGCCTCACCATCAAATATTGTACATGTTAATGGGAATGCGACGGTATCCATCGGCAAAGATGCTACCTTGAATATAAAAAGTGACAGTACTTCAAACGCTCAAAATTTGATGTACTTCGCTTCTGCGGGTTCAACCTTTGAATTTTCTAATGCTCAAGAAGTCAATCTAGAACGAACTGGAACGATCGCCGGAACGTCGACCGCCAACGGATTGATTAATATCGCAGGAAGCACCGGGTTATTAGATATCGATGTCCAATCACTGAAACAATGGGCAAGAGGGAATTTTGAAGCGACACCCGATCATTCATGGACTCCGATCTTTAATTTGAATCTACGCTATACAGGAGTAGTTCCTCGTATTGAGACTGTTTCTTCGATTTCACAAGAAACGGCAGATAGTTTTAAGCAATATTTCACTACGCAAAATGTCCAACGGATTTTATTTGAAAAAATTCCAGATGTCGAAGTCACAATTGATCCGTTAACAGAAGATCCGAATGAAGTGAATTCTCATACGATTACTGGAAAGGCGAATCCTAATAGTGTGATCCGCTTCTCAGGCGATCTAGCGATTCCTTCAGGCTCTATTACTTCACCTGATATTTCTGAAAGTGAAAAGTATCATACAACGGCAGATGAGAATGGAGATTATCGCTATGAATTACCGGAAGATCGACGGTTTACTGCTGGGAATACCGTGACAGCCTATGCTTTTTTAAATGGAAAAAATGATACTGCTAGTACAATTGTAGAGGAAAAAATTGTGGTGGCACCAGTGGACCCATTAGATCCTGAAACGGAAATTGCCCCAGAGAATAAGCCTGAAATACCAGAAGATCAAGGACGTTTGAGTCTAGATTTTGTGTCTCAATTTAACTTTGATACACAAAAAATATCTGTTAGTGATCAAACGTATTATGCACAACCGCAACGATTATTAAATGAAGATGGAACAGTGAATGAAAGCGAGGAAAGACCAAACTTTGTGCAGATCAGTGATCGTCGTGCCGGCAATGAACGCAGTGGTTGGCAGTTATCAGTTACTCAAAATGAACAATTCCGTAATGAAAGCGGACGTGAATTAATTGGCTCTGAAATACAGTTATTCAATCAAGAATTAGCGACTGCACAAGGTGGAACGGCGCCTACGTTACAAGAAGAAACTACTCAAAGAATCATACCAAATACAAAAAAAATCTTGTTACAAACAGATGAAGAATCTGGGACGGGAACATGGATCTATCGTTTAGGGAATCAACAAACGGCAAATAAAAGTGTCGGTCTCTATGTACCGAGAGGAACGAATCCAGAAGCAACTAGTTATTCGACAACGCTGACATGGGAATTAAGTGCAGTTCCTGGTAATTAAAGGAAAGAGAATCGTTCTCTTTCCTTTCTTTGTATAGGAGTAAATTCAGGGAAACTCGTTTTAGTTTTTTTAGAAGGATCAAGTTTGAACTTACATAAATTATTAATATATATAATTTTTACTTAGTAGGATAATTCATATTTAATGAATGAAATTTTGAGTAAGATACGATTATGCTCTAAAAAGAACACTTTATGAAAAAAATAGTTTATCCTTTTATATTCATATTATAATTTTCTTAAAGGAAGGAAATAAAGAAAATAGTGTAAATAGGTTAAAAGAAAAACATATCATTTAAACTGCTGGAATTTCTACTCGATAAAGATAAGATGATGTAAAAAAGTTGATAGAAAGTGATTAAATAATAGAAAGGAATTTCTCAAACATGAATTATTTAAAAGATTATCGTTTATGGTTATGTCTTGTAGGAATCGTTGGGTTAGGATTTTTATCAAGTATTTTTAGTGGCAACCCAGGAGACTATTACTATTCTTTACAATTACCATCATTTGCACCGCCTAGCTGGATATTCGGACCGATGTGGACCCTCCTATATATTATGATGGGGTGCGCGTTGTATTTAATAATAAATCTGCCTTCTACAAAAATGAAAGGCAAATTATTAATCTTATTTACGATTCAGTTTGTTTGTAATTTTTTATGGACGATACTATTCTTTAATTTAAAGAATAGTTTTGTTGCAGCTATTGATATCAGTTTACTTTTAATTTTCTTAACGATTTTACTCTATCAATTGTGGGTGAATAGGCGTAAAGCCATGCTATTGATGCTTCCCTACTATCTATGGGTAATATTTGCTACTATATTAAATTATTCAATTTATTTTTTGAATTAATTCGCAATAATTCACGGGAAATATACCAATATTAGTCTCTAAATAATAAAATTTTTTGTTGAAATTACTAATACCACACAGACTGAATGATCACTTCGGTTTGTGTGGTATTTTATATAAATAGTCAATTGAATTTAATTTTCAAGTAATTAGTTTTTTTAGACCGCGAATGGATACTGGAATAATGTCCCTGTTTTCTAAAGTAACTTCCCGTATCTTTTTATTAATCATTTGGATATTCTGGGTATTTACTACAAATGATTAATGGCAACGAATAAAGTGATGGTTTCTATCTTCAATCTCTTTTATGTTGCCATAGAACTGTAATTGACTATAAGGGAGATGTACCTCTAATTTATGAGGTACACCAGGAGAAGTAGAAAAGTATTGGATATCTTTAATAGGTAAAAATTTGATTTCATCGTTGAATTCGATTTTAAACATCTCTTTTTCTAAAGGAGCTATTTGAAGATCTTTAAATAGCTTACTTAAAATACGTTCGATATTATCTTTTAAATGTAAAATATCTTCCTTGATAATATAATCAGTGGGTTCAATATTGTTTTTTAAAATAATCAACGAAAGATCAGTATAGGAAGTGACATAAATTATTTTACCAGATGGATCAAGATCACGAATTTTTTTACCGAGTTCGATCCCATTCAATTCACTGTCTTTTAATTCGATATCTAAAAAATAAATACCGAAAGGAGATGTATTTATTTGAACACTTGTGAGTAAATCTTGGGAATTTGAAGTGACGAAATGGATATAGCAGCCTAAGTTTTCGATCATGATTCGATTCTTTATGACAGTAGTTATCATCTCCAGTTGTTTCGGATCATCTTCACATATATATATTGGAATCATTAAAAAGCTCCTTTTAATGTGTTTGTATATAAATTGTTTGAGAAAAACGCTGATTTTCAATTGAAGTTTCAATCAATAGATAAGGGTTCGTTTTTGCCAACTCATCCAGGATATGCAGACCTAGGCCTTCATTTTTAGGATTGCTCTTCGTAGAAAAACCCTTTTGTTTTAATTGGTTAAGTGGGAGTGTATTGATAGTTGTATTAACTACTCGAATAACTAACGAATTCTTCTTCTTTAAAATTAACAATACGATTTTTTTCTTTTTTGTCACAGCAGCTCCTTCTGTTGCGTTATCTAAGACAATACCAAGTATACGAACTAAATTGACCGCATGCTTGGAATCAATTTTGACTTCTTCAGGTATGGTTATCTGTAGAGAGATACCTTTCTCTATTGCCATCATTAATTTTAATGACAATACACTTCTTATTTCCGGTACATTTATTTTATCCAATAAACTAAGATTTGCTGGGGAAAGATTCATTATCTCACGTGTAGGCAATATATTTTGATCGTAATATTTTTTTAGTCCTTCCAGATCCCCTTCAATAATATAACTATTCATCGAAAATAATAGATTCTGATAGTCATGTTTGAATTCCCTAAGTTCTTGATAATTTTTCTCTATATCTCTTATATAATCTTGTTGTAGCTGGATACGTTGCTCCAATAATTGTTCTTCCATTTTTGCATTTGAAATTTTCCAATAATAAATAAAAATAATTAAACCAATACATAAATATAGAATAAAAAAAGTAGTATTTAACGCAAGAACTTCCGGATTTCCTCCCGAAAAACGAGTATATAAGATAATAATATAATAAGTTGAAAAAATAAATACACCGATTGTACCGATTATTTGGTAATCAATTGCATAAGACCAATTATCAAGGGCTTTTCTAAAACTATACGCAAGGATAAAAGACAAAAGAGCTGAAAGTGCAATATGAAAGTACTGCGAGGCGTCTCCGGGTTCGATCATGGAAGATCCAAGTACTATAAAGTCTCCTATACTTGCTAGATGATCTCCTAGCAGAGAAGATAGTAATCCCAAAGTTAAAGCATACACTAATGGTCGATGTGATGAAGATAAAAAATGGAATATCATAGCTAACATAAAAATTGCTATTAGTGTAGAAAAAATACCAAATATTGGGTACAAGAAACTTAATAAGATAGCATTTAAACAAGTAACAATAAAAAAAAGACATTTATGTACTATTTGATGATCAATGAGTAATATACAAATGGTATATATGAAATATTGTAAGGCTATAGGCCACAAAAACATAGACTACATCTCCTAATGTGTTTTCTAAAATTATAGCATAAAGCTTACAATATAGTTTTTTAGTAATTAATTTGATCTTTTCAATTGTATAGAAAATTACCGTTTTCTATACAATTGGATGTCTTACAAGTTATATTGAGTTTAATAAGAAGTTTTTCTTTTAGTCACGGTATGTTTTATTGTGATGGTTTATCAATATATATAGAAATGTAATAAAATGAGATTTTCAGTTATGGTATAATATTTATGCTGTCTGCTACCTCGGCCTATTCTGGCAAGGGGAGGAGGTTGTATTATGAATTACCTTTTCGATATGTTTTTTGCAATCGTAGCAGAAGTAACCGCGCATTACATCTGTAAATGGCTTGATTGCAAAATTATTGCCAAAAAAGACAGTAAGCCTACCCGTTAATCTGAATAGAACGTAAAAGAAAACCACTAGCCCGCCAGCTAGTGGTTTTTGGTGTATCATGAATTACCTTTTCGTTAAAATAATTATACCATATCTACTAAAAAATACAATTAATAGATAATAGACGAATTATCATTACCACTTTGATGAAAAAAGTGAATAATCATTTATTAACAAGCTCTTGAAAGGCAGGATCGTACTCTGTTGATGCTTGAGATATTAATACATCCATATCATCAATTAAGCTTTGTTTTTTTGAATTGCTGCTTGAATTTTTTCTTATCTAAAAATCTAAAAAAATGTATCTCCAGGATGTAACCATTTTCTTTAAGAAACTCCTTTGAAATTGTTGATACTATTGAGTTCCCCCCCCACTTCTTTGGATTTTCTATCTTCAATTGCTATAGTCTTCTCTCTCCTCCTTTTTCTCTTTGTATATACGCTTATAACCGTACCCTCTCTTATCACTAAATATATAGAAAGATTAGTCTTTCTATATATTTAGTGATATAATCCCTTTTTTTGAAAAAAGGTACTTTATTTGTTGACATACTCCACTTCAATTGGTATAGTCCAATTATAAGGGGCTTCCCTCCCCTATTTGTAAAGAAAGGTTGGTTTTAATGAATTATAAAGACACGTATAAAAAAATCGATGAATTATTAAGTCATATGCCAAATTATATAAAAGATTTTGTACAGGCTCGTGATGACCAAGATCAATCCCCACAAACTACACTGGAATATTTGAAAAATTATAAATTATTTTTTCAATGGTTAATTAGTGAAGCTGTTGTAGCAGATACTTCTATTCATTCATTGAGAGAATTGACTCCTTATGAATTAAATTTATATAAATCACATCTTAAACGACGCTCCAAAGAGAATATAAAAAAAGTATCTACGAAACACTATTTGCAAGATAGCAATAATTTAGGATTATCTATTGCAACGATCAATCGCAATATTACTGCTTTGAAGGTTTTATTTAAGTACCTCTCCTCTAGTTCAAATAATCCTAATGGCATACCCTATCTAAATACTAACCATATGGAACATGTTGCGACAATAGCAGACAGAACGACACTTGCAGCTCGAGCAAATGCAATCGAAAAACAACTATTTTTAGACGAAGATACTCAAAAATATTTAGACTATATCGAGTTTGAATACAAAAATTCTTTGAGTTCTAAGGCTCTCTCCTATTATTTGAGGGATGTTGAACGAGATCTTGCTATTAATGCATTAATCTTAGGTTCAGGATTACGGTTATCTGAAGTAGTAAATATAAATGTGGATGATCTATCTTTAGATAAGAATAAAGTTGTAGTGATTAGAAAAGGAAATAAAAGAGATGCGGTAAATATTGCAGCGTTTGCTATGGAGTATTTAGCAAACTATCTAGAGATTCGTAGCAGCCGTTATAAGGCTACTGACAGTGAGAAAGCCATGTTCTTGACTATTTATAAAGGTGAGTCCAAAAGAATGACAGGCATAGCAATTGAGCGCATGGTAGCGAAATACTCAAAGGAATTCAAAGTACAAGTTAGCCCTCATAAGCTACGCCATACGTTAGCAACAAGGTTGTATAAACAAACTAATTCACTTGTTCTTACAGCCCAACAATTAGGTCATACCAATACTAATACCACCACTTTGTATACACATATTGATAATGCTGCTACTATTGATGCATTAAATTCTTTATAAAATAGTAATACAAAAGTAATATTATTTATTACTTTTGTATTACTATTTATGATGTCTTGATCGGATTTTTTCTGAATCCTGATCTTTTGAGAAAGTTTTCTTCTCTTCAACTGTCTCGGAACGTGCATTAATCATAAGTTGCCCTTTTTTGAATCCTTCGAAACCCCAACGTGTGATACCAGGAACAACTTTTGAGTCCTGATTAAGTCCTAAAGTGATAACATGGTTTGAAGGAAATACTTCATTACTAGCAAGAGTTATGTCGTTTGCAGCAGCTTTAGGTCCTAATTGATCATAGTAATTTTTAAGTTCGTCAGATCCTAAATCAAATAAATATCTTCCACACATGACCTTTCCTCCTAATTGAATATTTCTTGAAAAAATAGGTGTTTATAGAGCAATTCTAAGGCAATTTTGGAACTTTATAATGCACAGTTCCTTGAATCGTCTTCTAAAAACGGCTAGTAGTACTCATTTTTGACCATCTCTATCTTATTTTCTATTGAATGATTCTAGCTAAGTCTCGAGCATGCCATAATAATTTACACCAAACTGAAGAACCATAAGAAAGTCCTTTATTATATAAATAATAGAACATTCGTTCACTTTAAAAGTCAAGACACTAGAATTTTTAAAATTTTATAGAAAAGTCAATGGAAGTTAAAATAAAATATAGCGTAACATGACTTTACGATAATCTTCAAATAGTGTAAAATAAAATTATAATTGTTAGCTAGAATCATATTATTAGTGATATTAATATTAATAGTAATTTTACTAATAATATTGCTAGCAATCGTAATAGCAATATTAAATAGTATGAAAATTAAATTTAGGAGTGATTCAGTGGATACTTTAAGCAAAATAAAAAGCGTTTTAAGTTCAGATTTATCTGCATATGAGTTAGAGAAGCGAACTGGAGTAACCAGACCCTCTATCGTAAACATGAGGAAAGATACATACGACTTCTCAAAAATGTCTTTCCAGATTGGTGAGAAATTAGCAAACTATTATGATGAACAAAGAGAATCAACTTTAGTTTTTAAGGATCAAGGAGCGTTCTTATCATTCACAAGTACGTTGGATCAATTTATGAAAGATACTATAAAAGAAATTGTTCCAGAATCCATCAATGATGAAGCGATGAAAGAAGTATTAAATAGAGTTAATTCTGAGGTTTTAAAAGATAGCTATCTATTAGAGGAACTTTATACAGTTTACAAAGATGCGTTAAGGAAAAAGCAAAAAGCTCAAGAATAAAGCTAGCATTTTTATTAATAATATTGCTAATAACAATACTATTAATATCACTAGTGAAAATAATATTAACATTGCTAGCAATATTAATAGCAACTAGTTTAGTCAATAAATCAACTAGGAGGATTAGATGAATAACACTGAAATTAGTAAAGAACCTGTTTATAATGCTGAAAGTATTGCCTCTGCTACACAAAAAGGTGGAGTTTTAAAGACTACTATCAATGTGAATTTGGCTGGAGAATTATCTCAAAGACCTAACAAATTGCAACCCTGGAGAAATAATAAAGTACTATTGATTGATAAAGACTCACAGGGAAATGCTTTATTAACTTTTGGTATCAACCCAGATAAGGTTGAGAATACTATCTACGATGTTTTATTAAATGATTTACCAGCTGAAGAAGCCATAATTGAAATAAATGATAATCTGCATATTATTCCTGCGAATGATGACATGGCCTTTTTTGAACTCGACGTTCTCACAGGTATGGCCAATAAAGAAGTGTTAGCAGGTATGGAAAATATATTACCTATGATTAAGAATTTGCTCTTAATTATTAACTCTCTGAAAGCTATGGTTGAGGATGATGAACTATTATCTAAAGTCGAGAGTCTTGAAAACGAGGCACAAGGACACTTAAGACAGTTACAAATGAAAATTGCAGATAGCGGAATAAGTGTTGAAGATATCTATGTATTGCTTAAAAAGGCTATAGCCCCTTTGAAGACAAAGTATGATTTTATTATTATCGATACTCCACCTCAATTGGGAATTGTCGCAGGTAATGTTTATAATGCAGTAGATGATATTCTTATTCCATTCCACCCAGAAAAATACTCATTTAGAAGTTTGATAAAAACAATAAATACTATTAATTCATGGAAAGAAACAAATCCTAATCTTAATGTTAAAGCGATTATTCCGGTCAAACTTAAAGAACAGACAATCACACACTCTGTGTTTCTTGATAGTTCCAGCCAAATTATTAGCTCAAACAACGATTCTCTTGATATCACAAAAACAGTAATTCCAGAATCAATCAAACCAGCTGAAGCATTAGCAAAATACAATATGCCGTATACAATGATTGATACTGATACAGTAAGAACAAAAAAAGAAAGAGAACCACTTATCATGCTAAAAGAAGTATTCAAAAATCTTGTAGATGAATTGGGCTACTAATAGATGTGTATGAGGAGGATAAAATATGGCCAGATCAGTAAATGGTAGATCAGGATTTACTCCCGAAAATTTGACGGCGGGATTAGATTTAGAGATTAATCAGACTAATACAAAAGATAAAAAATTAATCAATGACGAAAAGAAAAATGAAACCAAGGACGTTAAAGCAGCCCCTAAAGAAGAATTGCAGGAAGATAGAAAAGTAGTTATAAAAGAAGAGACTTCCCCATCGGAAAATAGCACTGATCTAGCGAGCATATTAGGGAAAAAGAAGAAAAATAGTAAAAATGCACAAGTGAATGTTTATTTGTATGACGATGACCTTCGAAATGAGTTATATGCTATGGGAAAATTCGTAGGTAAGCAAAACGGAGGAAAGTCTTTGATTGTGGAGAACGCTCTAAAAGAATATTTTGAGAGAAATAGAGAATACGTGGATCAAGCATTAAAACAATTTCCCCAAAAAAAATGAAGAGTGCAAGCTCTTCTTTTTTTGAATACATTACTATTAAATTTGCTAGCAATGTTGCTAGTGATATTAATAGCTTGAAAAAACCTTATTTTACAGTCTTTTCACGCGGATATTATTCTTTTATCATAATTATTATTAATATTGCTATTAATAATAATAGTAATATTGCTAGCAATTTCAATAACAATATTGATACTATTATTAATAATGTTAACAAAATTAATATTAATAAAGATAGTAATAGTATTATTGATGTCATTATTGCTAGCGTTAAGTCAACTATAGCATAATAAAAAAAATAAGAAAGTGACTTTACGTAAATTGAAATAAATGGTAAACTATTGTTGAGAAAAAAACTATTTACACAACCGTATTTTAGGTGGTAACCTAAAAAGGAATTTAAAAATAAAAAAAAGAGACGGAAAAGTTAATGGATTGGACCCCACTAATTTTTCTGAATCACATGGTTAGGACATGTGTTCACGCTCGTCTCAAGAATATGTAAGTAGCTACCAACTACTTATATTTAAAAGGATTCGGAAATCAATTCCGACTACCTATATTCTACCAAAAAAAGACGAGCAACTCAACATAAAAACGTTTATTTGATGTGCTTTTTAAGAGTATATTAATCAACATTGATGAGAGAACACATAGTATAGCTGTTTCGGCAGATATTCGATGTGTTCTCTTTTAATCTGTGGGAAGGACGTAAAGTTGATGTTGATTAATTTGTATACAACGCTTTTGAAAAGTGGTATTCGAACATATAAATATCGAAACAGCACCATTAAGCCTATTCAGTATGAAAATACGAGTAGGAATGGTGCTATCTTTGCATACCGCACAAAACAATTAATGAATGCTGGACGTGGGATGGTGATCACATCTGAAGAAGCGATTCTTGAAAACGAAAATAAGCTTACACATTGGACACCGAATGTGTATCGATATGGAACGTATGCTGACGAAAATCGCTCAGTAGTTAAGGGACATTCTGAAAATAATTTAAGCCAAATCAATACTTTTGTTGTAGATATCGATACAAAAGTTAATCATGAAGGGGAGATCGTTCTTGCTTGTTTAGATCAGATTGGTTATATGCCAACAATGATTTTAGAGTCTGATCATGGCTATCAAGTGTATTTCGTATTAAGTAGCCCAGCTTACGTAACGAAAAAGAGCAACTTCAAAGTAGTTGAAGTTGCAAAACGTATTTCTACAACGATTCGTAAGCAATTAGCAAAGCAATTACCTGGAATCGATGTGGGCTGTAATCACTTTGGAATTGCACGTTTTCCAAACAAAAAAAATATAGTTTTTTACGAGAAAGCTTATCAATACGCATTTTCAGAATGGTTGAATTGGTCAATGAAAACAGCTTCTAGTCAAAAAACTGAAGCGGAACGAAAAGCTAAAATTGTTGTTTTCCCTGAGAAAAAAGAGTATCGACAAGTGGATGAACCCTGGTTCGATCTATTATTACGTAAAGCAGATATTATCGGTGGAGAGGGCCGTTTAGGTCGAAATAATGTGATTTTCACATTGGCTCTTGCTTATTTCTCTTCAGGATATGCGCTGGAAACATGTGAATACAACATGTTCGAGTTTAATGAGCGACTAAATGAACCTTTGACTGAAGCGGAAGTAAGAAAAATCGTTATAAGCGCTTATTCTGGAATGTACCAGGCAGCACAACGTGATTTTGTTTTAGAGCTGTGCCAGCAATGGATTTCTGCAGGACTGCAAGAGAAAGATTTGTTTATTCAACGTCGTGGTTGGTGGAAATTTAAAAAGCCAAGAGAACAAAGAAAATATAGTCATAAAAAAGAATGGAAAGAAGATCTATTGGCTTATCTAAGCGAAAAAAGTCATGCTAGTGAGCCTTATTTGAATATGTCAAAAAAAGAGTTGGCTTCAGAACTCACGATGCCCAAGCGAACACTTGATAAGATCTTAACCGAGTTAAGGGAGGAGAATAAGGTTTTCTACAAGGTAACACGAGGAAGAAATGGTGGAATGATCATTGCTTCAGTCAAAATGTTGTTCATGAGGATCCTCCAATTAAGAAAAGAAAACAGATTAGCTTATTCAACAAGGATCACAGAGGTATTTGAATTAAACGGGAGCTTGGTAGAAGAGACATTTAAACAATTATCAGCTACCTTGAACCCCCTTAAAGAAGTGAATCTTTTTGAATTAGATACAGGGTAAAAATAAAAGGTGCAAATTGCCTTTTACAATATATCTTTGATACTGTTCCTTTTCTTCTTGGAGTTTTTTAGTTGTCCGCTGCTTGCTTTGTTTTCCGAAGAGGGATACTATTATTGCATATGCAATAATATATCTTGAAGGAGGACTTACTGACCATGAGTGTCAATACTTATGTTTATCCTTATCCTATCAATGTTTTTATTATCGGTGTCTTAGGGATGACTGTAGAACAATTTTGTGAGATTCATGATTATAGACAGTCTACTGTGGCAAGTTGGGTGACCCGAAATCGTTCTGTAGCAACGTTACCTTGCGATTTTTTGTACTGTTTAAGTTTATCATCGGGGCAGTCTATGGGGTGTGTTTATGATGAACTATTAGCCTTGGAGGATAAGTTTTTAAAAGGATTAAATCCAAAAAAGAAAAAGGAAAATATCGATTAATTTTTGTTTGATTTTGAAGAAAAAGGAGGAAACTCTCTTTTTTCTTTTCTTGCTATGTATTATTTATAAATTAGGTGAATAACTTGGATCACTTTTGTATTTCTTAAAAATACAAAAGTGATCCAAGTATGTTGAGGTATCAAATGTCAGAGTTTATTATAAGCTAAAAGAAATATATAGGGAAAAATACTATCAAAAGCCAAAGCAGCAAAGGAAACTAGTACGGTAGTTATTTTTGAAGATATAGGGAATTACGGAATCGACGCAGCTAATGAATTATATAAAACAATCCTAAAAGCATACCAAAAGCAAAAACAGAAAAAGTTGATAATATTCACAACCTTATTTTTGTCTATGTTAAGAACTGGTTTATTGAATATCCGATCGCAGTTAAGAAATTTGTAGAATCAACTGAAGAATTACCAGAAGTACCAATGCATAATTGGGTTGAAGGAATTGACTAGATAAATTTGTATGTTTTAGATTTAGGAATGTCTCCGCGAAGCTGTAGTTTCTGTTCTGACTGATGATCAATTAAAAACCTATTTGTCTAATCTATAAAATAGGCTACTTCACCAGGTGTTCCAGAAGTGATTAAATTATTCAGACTGTACAAAGTAATATCAGCAGTAGTTTTAATTTTATTCCCATGATAGTCTGTCATGTTAACAATAAATTCTACTTCTTTTTTGTAATTTTTGGCTTTTTGTAGGGCTACTTCCTTGTCCGCTGGAGTTAATGATTTGTAATATTCAATTCTAATTCTGAACAAGGTGAATAATAAGTTGAAATTAAATATTGGCCGAGAGTCTAATATTTCACCAAGCTTGTTGCAGGATTCTTCTGCTTTAGCTAATAGATCAAAATCAATATTATTTGGATCTAAAACTGCATGATCGATAAATGAATCGGTTATGTTAGAGAGTGCCGCAGGAAGTACGTGTAAATATTGACAATCAATTGAGCTGATATTAGCTAATTTAGAAAGTCAGTTGATCAATCAAAAGCAGCAACAAATCCAAGAAGAAAAATTGCGACACCAGCAAGCGTTACAGAATATAGAAAAGTCCTTTACAACACAGCTTGAAGGAGAAACTGCAGCAATTCAAAATAGCTATAAAGAAACGGTTGATCAGACAATCAAAAAAGAGTATGAACAACAAACGGAGCAGCTGTCTCGTGTATTACAAGGGAAAATGGATGAACTAAAACTTCGGCAACATACGGTGAATACAGGTTTAGAAGCGAATTTTAAGGAGATTTTGGAAACATTCAACCGTGAGCATACACAAGTGATTCATGAGGTGGAGCAAAAAAAGCAACAGTCTCCAATCAGTTTAGAAGAAAGGCGATTGAGATTACAGGCTTAAACGGAGAAAGAAGGGGAATTTCACCTTAGGTTTTTGACGAAAAACGAAGAAAATCGCTGGAGAAATATTATCTGGAACAAACGTTTATTTATAGAGGTGAGGTAGTGTCCATATAGTTTTTTTTTGGATATCGTGTTATAATGCAAATGAAAAGAGGAGTTGCGCAAACAACTCCCCTTAGGATAGCACCGTTTAAGTCGGTGGCATAGTTGAATCAGTTACAAAGAATAACCGTTAAACTGGCCAAAGTTTATGATACGGTTATTTTTTGTCGTTTTTGTTGTTGCTGATTGCAAGGACCAATGTTGCGAAAGCTAACGCAAACATTAGTGCTTCGTAAACAGACACGCTTATTCCTTTCTAGGGATAAAGCCGAAAAACAACATAGGCGTCACCCCATTTCTTTTGGGATTAGCCACCGCATAAACTTTACTATCTAATTCGCATTATATCATAAGCACCAGTCTCAAATCCTTGTTTTTAGGTATTTGGGCTGGCTTTTTTATTTCTCTCGTTTAAGCGTGGATCATTTTGAGAAAAGTAAAATAAAATAGATTCAACTAGAGAAGCAAGAGTAGTGTTTGATTCTCTTATAGGAGGGAAATAGATGGTTGAAGAAAGAAAATATATTATTTTAGCAATTCCATTATTAGTAGATGGACTTCGTACTAATAGTTTTTAGGTAAAGAGCCAAGTAGTTGAAAAGGACGGACAACTATCTTTAGATTTTGTTTGGACAGATGATATCCGTGAAACGAATTATTTTGATTCAAAGGAGGATGCTGAAGTGATTGCCAAAAAACAGTGTGAACAGCTTAAACCGCATTTATGTAGCGTTCTTTCAGTAGATTCTAGTGACATAAAGTCTCTAGGACTCTCCAAGGATATCAGCCTAGAAAACTTAGAATAGATTTCTGAGAAACGAGCAAGCTAAAATTCAATAAGAAGCGGAGAATGAAAATGGCCAAAAATTTTGTAGAACAAGTTAAAGGAGAATTAGAGCAACTTGGAATTTTCGAAGATCGAAGTGAAGAACTAATAAACGTTGAAGCGCTAAAATTATTTACACTCTTTGAGAATAAGTACGAGGATGTCAGTGACGATAGTGTAGATATTTGTGTGTACAGAGACGGTCTCATAGAAATTTATAATGAAGCGTTACCTTTTTCACCACAATCAATGGAAGAACGTGCGTACCTAACTAATTTGTTTACGGACTCGAATTATACAGTTACCTCAACGTCAAATCTTTTTACTTACGTAACAAGTAAAACGAGAAAAATTGAAGATTTACAAGAATTAGTCCAGGAATATCGTACCTTACGCACACAGTATTTAAACAAGTATGGCGCAACAACATACTATGAAACAGTTCGAGAAGACGGATCAATTGGTTGGAAATGGAAACGTGTGCCGTTAAAAGAGAAAGAATCTAGTATCGATTAATATGAGTAAATTATTGTTCAAGAAGTCAGATCCACTCCTTAACTTTCAAGGAATGAATCTGACTTCTTTTTGTTTGGATCTAATATTACTTCAGAAAAAACAATTATTTTCATTATGGAAGGAGCATATTTATGGCTAACTACAATCCAAATCGATTGATGGAGATGGCCAAACAAAAGAATATTTTGGATGTGGCTAGTTCTTTAGGACTAGAGTTAAAACGTGCAGGGCATCAGTATGTATGGATTGAACATCCAAGTTTTAAAATTAATCCGAGAAAAAACACCTTTTCTTGGTATTCAAAAGGGAATGAACTTCGTAACCAAGACGTGATCAAGATGGTTGAGGTGATCAATAATATGTCGTTCAAAGAAGCGCTACATTATCTCCTTGAAACAGAAGCTGGCGTCTTTGATGGGGCGAAGATTCCAAAGAAAGAACCATTTATTTATCGAGTGAGAGAAGCGAATACATTTGATTATGCCAGGAAGTATTTACGAGAAGAACGTGGCTTATCGGATGAAACAATCGATTTTTTTCTGAATAAAGGAATCATGGTACAGGGCATTCATAAAGATTTCGATACAGGTAAAACCGAACCAATGATTGTATTTAAGCACGTAGATATCGAAGGAAAGATTGTTGGAGGAGCTAGACAAGGAATCTGGTATAATAAGCAACTTTATCCGGAAAAAGGTCGATTAAAAAAGACTCTCTACAATAGTGAGGGGACTAGTGGCGTGATTGTGGATATTGGTGATAAGGCACAATTTAGTAAAGCTACATCAGAAAATCCTTTCACAGTCTACGCTTTTGAAGCTCCTATCGATATGATGAGTTATTACGAATTGCACAAAAATCAATTAAACAACTGTCGATTAGTCGCCATGAATGGCTTAAACAAAGGAATTATTTCACGTGCAGTCGTTGAGGCACTTTGTGCAGATAAAAGTTTTGTAAAGAAAATTGAAGAAAAAGTGAGTGTCGATCGCTGGCTACAAAAAATTGATGATTTAGCAGGATCTGCAGGTGTAAGACATGAAAAGTTAAAAATTGTTCTTGCTTTGGATAATGATGCAGCAAAATTTAATCCAGAAAGAGGGAAAATCGAGAGACCAGCGAAAGACTTTTATAACAGTTTTGGTATAAACAACATCGATGTAATCCCACACTTTCCAAAATGCCACGAAGGAATGAAGAAAAATGATTGGAACGATGAGTTGAAGTTCCAAAAAGGCTTGTTGAAGGGAATAGAAGCAACAGCTTCTCTACAACAAATGATTAACAATGTCCAACAGGATGTTACGACGAAAGATCTGGCAGCAATCCAGCTATAGGAGGAAATTATGGAAGAAAATACATTCAATGAAACGCAGTTCAGTAACTTTATTCTTCGGTTGATCAAGGATTATCAAGAAGGAGAACTGACTGAATACAAAAGAGGAGCGGTTTCAGCTCTTTTACAAGTTTCAGATCAATTCCAAAAAATGGTGATAGAAACGTCCTCTATTGAGAATTTAATCGACTTAAGAAAGGATGAATATCAAGATACCGAGCAAGCTTTTGATAGAGACTAAGGAAGGGAGCTATGTTAAGTGGAAAATCAATTAACTTCGTTACTTAAAAAGAAATATGGGACAACCACTTCGTCTCCGCTGGTGTTTACTGAAAAGGATACTTTATATACCGCATTTCGAAAGCTGGCCGATAATATTTATAAGAATGGCACGTGGACGCAAGAAGATGAGCTGAGAGCAGTAGACACGTTTATTCGGAATAGAGATGGTTGATTCTTCGGACGAACAGCTTCAACCTTCTAATCACTCTTTTATCCAGGAAATCAATGTTTCATTTGATGAAACGAAGCAGGAAGTCGATGCCTTTCTTAAGCAAGTAGGATATAAAGGAGAGCAATTCGGTAGCATGGCCGATATAGAAAACATTCTAGCCACACATTTAAAACAAGTTGAAACCATTGTTAAACAGTCAATAGAGGCAGTGGATGCTTTGAGCGTGCCGACTGAGAATCAGGTAAAAGAAGAAACAACCAAAGTAAAACGAACAATTGGTCAAATCTTGTCTGATTTCAAAGAGAACTTAAAACAGTATGTTAGAACACAAAAAAATAATACAGTGTATCAAGTGACGAACACAATGGATGACATTCGTTTAGGTTTGAAAAATTCATTTAATCGCAAACTTTTATCAATCAATGGCTTGTTAAAACAATTCTCAAATACAATTGATCGAAAATTTGTCATTGAGGAAAAAAGAAATCAATCACCTTTAGCTGAGGAAACAAAAGAGGTACAGGAAAACGATTCAAAAGAAGCAACTCAAAAAGAACAGGAGAAGGTTTCAGAGGGGCCTGTCGTATCGGAAAAGCAATCAGCAGCTGCTGAACCTGAAACACAGCCCACTATAAATACAGAGGAAAAAAGAGATCAAGCGCCTTTAGCTGAGAAAATGCAAGAGGTACAGAAAAAGAATTTGCAAGAACTAGATCAAAAAGAACAGGAGAAGGTTTCAGAGAGTCCTGTCGTATCTGAAAATCAATCGCCAGCTGCTGCACCTGAAACACAGCACACTATAAATACAGCTGAATCAGTGAGTGATCAAAATAAACAGCATTCGGAAGAACTTACTCTACAGAATGAGCCTAAACTATCAGATGAGAGAAATGCTCCGGTAATGGCTAAAGAAGCTGAACAATCAACAGCTGAAAGTACAGTAACAGAAGCTGAAAAGAATCAAGCCGATAAGAAAATGAATAATATCGAGTTACAACAATTAAAACGAATCGAAGATTTAAGCAATCAGTTGGGACTTAAGGCGAGCGAAAAACAAACGGAAACGATTAAAGATTTAACGCAGACACAAAAATCAGAATTGATTCGATCAATGGAAGTAGCTGTTGAAGAAAAAAACAAATCTGTTTCCGTTAAAGAGACAGAGACGGAACTTGAAGTGGGATAAAGGAGGACAAAAAGAATGCCAACATTGTTTCCTGACAATTACGAAATAGCGAATATAGCGAAAAGAAAAAAGTTGGCCAGAAAATTAAAACTCAAGAATGAATTGTCAGCTTTAGACATTGCTTTACATGCACATGACATTTTCGATTATCTAACGGGACACGGAGTAGAAAGACTGAATAGTGCATTTGTTTCATTGTTTCAATATGCGGCAGAGGCGTTAGGCGTACCATATGAAACAATTGAAGAGGCGTTTTTTACACAAACGCCTCTTTCAGAAGAAGAGTTATTCGCTGTTTCTTATTTGTTCAATCCAAACGCAAAAATTATTGACAAACAAGATTTACCAATCGTTCCGATAACCATCGATTTTTATTCGATGTGCCTTGCCCTGTTTGAAGAACTTCCCGCTTCATTTTGGAAGGAATACGTAAAGCCAGAGGCAATACTGCCTGAAACAAAATTGGATGCTTATGATCTTGAAAAGCTCTTACAAGCGTTTGTCCAACAAGTATGGTTGAAGACAAAAGAAAGCATAGAAAAACCTGAAGGGAATGAAATTGAAAAAGCACGTCAAATGTTTTTGGCATATTTTTATCGAAATGATCAAAAGTTTTATCGAAAAGAAACGCAGGATATGTTGCTTGGTTTGTTAGAAAATAAAATAGCGGAACAAGTAGAAGAAGCTTTTGTTATTGATGATCACTTTCAAAAATTGTTAGATGAAGGAGATTCAAATTTTATCTGTTCCTATGTTATGGATCACTTAACTGACTGGACAGATGAAAAAAATTATCTACGCTTTTTAAGAAGTATACCTAAGACAAAAAATTTATCGTTAGTGAATCAGTTGTTGCTTCTTTATCAACGTGCAGAAGCAGTTGAATCCAAAGAAGTTCATGATTGGATTCGAGAAAATAGGACGTTGAAGAATAATGCGGAGCCTGTCTTTCTATTTGGAGGAAACCAACAAAAAGTGAATAGTGAAACTGGGGAGATCCTAAAAGAAAAACAAACGCAGCTTACACAAATCACTCATGCTCCAATCGTTCCATATTTTGAAAAAACGGAAACGCAAGGAAAAGAAGAAACTAAAAAAATAGAAACGAGTCCGAAAGAAGTTTTCGCTATCTTAGAAAAGATTGCGAATCGTACAATTGTTTTTGAAGAAAGAGAAGAATCAGTCCTTGAAGATCATACGATTCGAATAAAAGCGAATCAGGGAGAAGAACAAACACTTGCTGATTTGATTATTTGCCTTTTGGAAAAAGAGAAACGATCGGCGGACGATATCATTCGATTTGAAAATGAAAGTATTGCGTCTATTGTAATGATTGTTTTTGGATTTAATCCCGTGCCTCTTAATTTAAGTTTGTTAACTCAGTTACGATCCATGAATAACGGAAAAGTGAAATTGCAACAATTGTTTACTGACTTGATTGTTCGAAGTGATACTTTTTTACAAAAAATTGCTGCGCATATGTACGAAAAAGAAATTGAGCAAGTTCGACCAACATTGGAAGAAGAAATCAAACGTGCGCGAGAACTCCAAAGTCGAGCAATGGACAATGTCGCAACAGACAAGGCGAATAAAAAAGAAGAAAGATCTGAGGAAGATTATAGTTTAGTGGATACTTTAGAAAAATTAAAAGGCAATTCAGAAAGTAGCGAAGATGATAAAACTGATTAAAAAGAGGACTTTGTGTCTGTATTATCTTTGGAAAGTTTGTCAGCGATTTGAACGAGACGAATCTCAAGAACTTATTCTTCCACCAGTAAAAGCAGTGATTGGTCAGTTGCAATCAGAAAGACGAAACTTAGAAAAAGTGGAGAAAGAATCAATCGCTATTCATATTTCTAGTCTTGCTTTATTAGAAGAAATACTAAAAAATGAATCTGAACAATCATTCAGAAAGCTCATTTCGGATCTCGAAGAATTCGGAAAAGGTCATTGATGTAATGAAAGAAAATGGGGTTTGGGGCATGCCCCAAGTTTAAAAACAAAAAAGAGGAAACTCGAAAATCTACGATTTTCGGGATTTCCTTCTTTTCTATTTTTTCGTGAGGTACATGTACCTCGCTATGCTTGCCACTGTCGAAACTCCGCCCCTCCTGGGCGGAATATTTTGGTTCGGGAGTGGGCAAGGCACAGCCTTGCTGGCTGATTTTTATCTTAGAAAGCGGTAATTATATGAGAAAAAAGAAATTATTTAGAGACGAATTTATCCAAGTCTATTTGACCAAGGAAGAAAAGAAGCGGATAAAAGAGAATATGGAGACATCTGGCTTGAAGACGATGACCAATTATGTCCGAATAATGGCGCTTAATGGACTAGTGGTCAAAATAGACTTTACTACTCTGAGAGAATCATTGGCTGAAACAGGGAAATATGTTTCTGAGTTGAATATGATTGGCAATAATATCAACCAGATTGCTCATAAATTAAATCAGACAGATATTGTAGAAACAGAAGATATCCAGTATCTTGTTTCTGAGTTCGCGAAAATGCAAAACAACTATGTACGTTCGCAAGACATTTTGCTACAAGAAATTCAGAAGTTAACGAGGAGCGAGTGAAGTGCCAACGACTAAAACGCTCACGATTAAGCAAGAAAGATATCTTAAAGAAGCGATAAGATACATTCTAGATCCAGAGAAAACAAAAAACCAAACTTTAACGAGTGGTCATAAAGTTAATGCCGTGAACAATGCTTTTTTTGAAATGAATTTAACAAGAACATTGGCTCAAAGAGTCCATGGAAAAATGAATAAAAAAAAGACTGAGGAAGTAATTGCAAGACATATTGTTCAATCATTCGATCCTGAAGACAATCTCACACCTGAAGAAGTTCATGAAATTGGGAGACAAACTGCGCTCGACTTCTTAGGTGAAGATTATGAATTTGTCATTGCGACCCATGTAGACAAAGAACATTTGCATAACCATATTATTTTTAATACAACCTCAAGTGTTGATTTAACGAAGTTTCGCTGGCAACGAGGAACAGCGGCTCATTTAAGAAATTACTCCGATAAGGTAGCGGACTATCACGGGGCAATGATCCTCGATACGCCTAAAAGAAACTCACATAAAAAGTATCAAGAATATCGAAGAAAGAATGCGTATCGAGTGGAATTAAAAGAACGTTTAAATTTTTTGCTTACCCATAGTACAAGCTGGGATGATTTTTTAGTTAAGGCAAGGCTTCTAAATATTGATGTTGACCCTAATCATAATTCAGAAGAATATGGGAAAGTGATCAACTACAAATTATTGGATCTGCCACAAAAACGTCCAGCTCGTGATTATACGATAAATAAAAAACAACGAATCTACAATGAAGAAAATATTATCGAGCGGGTAAGTAAAAATAAACCGGAAGCGGTTTTCAATGCAATGGATATTGCAAAAAAATATGTCGAACAAAAAGCAGAAAAAGAATCTTTACCCGATCTAACCTTTGTCATTGAACCCTGGCAAATACAAAGAGACACGATGACAGGGATTTATGTTGAGATTGCCTATGGCCGGTATGAAACAGGTGTGGTCAAAGTTCCTGATTACATGTTAGAGAAATTGGAAGACGGACGCTACGAGGCGCATTTTAATTATAAAGATATTTTTTATTTTTGGGGTGATGAAAAAGGACAGAAAAATAAATTTTTTAAGGGAGCGTCTTTGGCAAGTTATCTTTCTGGAGAAAGCGGGCTGTTTCCAAAACGAAAAAATTCTGCTATTCAAAATGTCCGAGAAATGGTTACAGCTTTAAATATTTTGTCAACCCGTCAAGTCAGCAGCGATCAACTACCACATGTTTTAGGGAAAGACTTTTATGATAATTATGAAATTGTGCAAGCAGCAAGAGCAACTTTGGACGACAAGTTATTTAGAGCGAACGAAAAACTAAAGTATGATCCGTCCAATCTTGAACAAATAGAAAAAGTAAAATCCTTACATGGTGAGAAAAAAGAACTTGAAAAACAAGTAAAGTTGCTTGAGAAACAATTAAAAACTTACGATGCAGCATTGAGTATTTTGACAGAAAAGGCAGTATCCGATTCGGTTGATCTTGATAAATAGACACGAAAAAGCTTTACTGTACGCCCTGTACGTGCTATAATATTATTGTCAGGAGGTAGCTTGAAATGCCCATGACAATTAGAGAAGCAGAGAAATTACTCAAAGATGCTGGCTTTGTTGAAGTGAAGGGTGGAAAGGGGTCACACAGGAAATTTATAAAGAAAAATTTTCCTAGACCAGTTATTCTTACCAGTCATTCAAAGGAGTTATCTAGAAGAGTAGAGGATTCTGTTCGAAAAAGCAGTGGGCAAATAAGCCCACTGTGTCTATAAGAAAGAGAGGGATAGAAATGAAAAAAGTTTATCCAGCTATATTTGAAAAAGATCCTGTTGGATACGGAATTTATTTTCCTGATGTTGAAGGAGCGGTCACGCAATCGGAAGATATCGCCCAAGGATTAGAACTTGCGGCAGATGCGTTAGGTATTATGCTTGGAGACCTAGTCGAAAAAAACATGCCTTTGCCAACACCTACGGCTATCAATGCCCTTTCTGTAAACCCTGAAACAGAATTTGCGACATTGATTTCTGTCGACTTAAATGATTATTTAAAAGATGTCCAACTTGATAAAAAAACAATCAAAATTCCACATTGGTTGAACGTGCGTGCGACGAATGAAGGAATTAATTTTTCTAAAACGATGACTGAAGCATTGGCTCAAAAATTAAATGTCTGATACTGGAGGTGGTCAACCTATGGATACTACGGCACTCGCAAAATTCATTCAATCATTGGGTAGTTTGAATAATTACGGCAGCTCTGTTTATCAAACGAAAAAAGCGTTAGATTTGAAATCTACGAAACCACTCCGTCAAAATAGAGATGATATAGCTATTTTTATGGATAGTTTAAAAGGGATCAATGCGATAAAAGAAAAAGGTTTTTCTGTCGATGGTATTATCGAAGTGAACAAGCAATTTGATTCACCGTCTGAAGAACAGCCCAAATTACCTGGTCATTTGCGAAATTCATATTACAATGAAGATGATCGGATAGCTATTGTTCTTGATCAAGCTAGTCAAGAACACTATTTCCCTAAAGAGATTATTTCTAGGGACGATTTACAAGAAATCGTGGATCAGTTTGAACAATCTGAACGAACAGAAAAAGATGCCTGGTGGGTTTTCGCTAGACTGGCTAAATTACAGGCTTTTCAAGATGGAAATAAGCGTACAGCGTTAATTTCAGCCAATGCTGCATACGGCACATTGGACAGCGAAAACTATTTGATGGTTCCTTTTCATGATATAAAACGTTTAGAGTTTACTTTTAATCTGATGTCATTCTATCGCGCAAAGGATCATTTAGAAGAAGAACAAGCATTTGAGGGATTGTATCGTACATTACCTTCGAAAAAAGAACGTGAGTTGTATTTGCGTCAACCGATTGAAGAGCGCAATGTGGGCCAAGATCTTTCTACTTTTCGAGTAAAATCTGAACTTCGATCAACGGAAAAAGACAATGAACCAGAGTTGTGAAGGAAAAATCATGGTACAACTGATAATAAAAATAAGGATGACATAAAAGCATTGCCTACTCATTTTTGAGAGGTAATGCTTTTTGTATTAAGGAGATTGATATGAAACGTAAGTCAAAATTCACACTCGCAGCATTGCTCAGTTTGTTTGGGTTTACTGCTTCTTTGGTGGACTTATCTGAAATCGATGTTCAGTTACCTACCTTTTTCGGTGATTGGACTTATCAGGAAGAAATCTCAGCTGAAGAGGTTGAGAATCTACCTGATTTTGATGGTCAGAATGTTGTCATTCAAGTAAACGGCAATAACCCAAGTTTTACAGCTGAAGAGATGTCAATGGACGCTGGAACCTGGCAAACATTTTCGGATCTCGATTCACTAAATCGTGTCGGTGTCGCAGATGCACTGTTACACCGATCGATGATGCCAACAGAGGAGCGGGGAGATATCTCAAACGTTTATCCAACAGGCTGGAATCAGAAAAAACTAGAAAGTGGTGTGTGGCTCTATAATAGAAGCCATTTAATTGGATTTCAGATGACTGGTGAAAATGATAACTGGAAAAACCTATTCACTGGTACGCAACAGCTGAACCAGATCCACATGGTTCAATTTGAAAATGAAGTGGCCAACTATTTAAGAAAAACCAATGACCACGTCCGTTATCGGGTCACTCCGATATTCAGAGAGCGAGAATTATTGCCCAGGGCGATTCAAATGGAAGCACGCAGCGTTGAAACCAACGATATTCAATTCAATGTGTTAATCCACAACGTACAAGATGGTTTATCTATTGATTACAGTACGAGCAAAGCGAGTATAAATTAAGTTGAGAAGGTATTTAATATTTCTGTTTTCGAGATGTTAAAATAGAAAATAAGTAAGTGGTCAGAAATCTAAATCGGAGCAGTTACATTATTATTAATGAAGAAAATCAATAATAGAAGGTAAATGAAAAGAAGAAAGAATATGGAATATAAATAACTAAAAATTATATATATTCTAAAAAGTGAAACTTTCTCTATATATAATAATAAAAGTATCAATCTGTTCAACTAAATTTTTTAAGTAACAAAAACTTCTTGTGTTTATGATATAATATTATTGTAGAAAGTTTGTGGCGGTTTGGCAAATTCAATTGAAGGAGCGTGGTGCCTATGGGCTTATTAGCTTGTCGGACGTACTCTGTAGAAAGGAAATGCCTGATTTGTTCTCATTGGATCAAATCGTTGCTATTATCGGAGCAGCAGCAGTAGTAATTACTGCTATAGCGAAAGCTAGTGATTCGGTTTTGGCATGGTTAAAGTTCAAAAAAGAACAAAAAAAATAGAGCCGTCTCAACTTTTGGCGAAGTAGACAGGCTCTAGAGCTTTGTATATATGCCATCCGCTTTGAACGGACTACACTGGGCATGTGACAGCATGCCCTTTCTTCTTTATTATAACTTATTTATCTAAATTTGAAAAGTAACTTTGTTTGCGAGGTGTTGTCCTACATGACTATAAACATAGCATATATGTTTTATTTTTATATTATCAACTTTGAAAAAATTTATTCTCTTCTAGAAAGAGTATGTGAATATATTACAATTGAAGGATTAATTGCTACTTCTTCAATTTTAGTAGGATTATTAATTCCAATAGCTATTCTATTACTTGAAAATAGTGGTAATCTTATTGATCAGTCTTTTAAATGGGATAAACTTGTAATTTTTTCGCAGGTTATTAAAATTCGTTCTATTATTTTTGGACTAACATTTATAACGTTTCCTTTAATTTTAAAAGCTGATGTTTTGCCTATAATACTACTCTTATATGTTATTGGCTTATATTTTATGTTTTCACTTCTAAAAAACGCATACTACTGGATTATAAGTAAAGAAAATGAAGAAATATCTTATCGTAATTTCAAAAGATATCAATATTTAAATAGTATGAGTGGTAACATAGTTAATCAAATAACTATCTGGAATACAATTTGGGGAGATACTGAACAACGAATAGGATTAGACGAGTCGAAACTTCTGAAAATTTTTTTTAAACACTGTAAAGATGTAGAAGGTAAGAATAAATTGAATTTGTTGAACACGTATGTACGAGATTATGAGGAAGACACTGTTTTTAAAGTTACTTATAGCAATTATGAAATACTTCAAGATTATATTTACCATGATTTATCCATAATATTGAATAGTTCTCTATCTGAAGACTTTGATGATTATGATTTACTTGTTTTTATTAATAATATGTTTTATAAATTTACAAAACAATGCTATAGTACTTCAAGATTAACTATATATAAATATAAGGGTAACTTTGATTCTTTTTTCATAAATTCTGACTATCGAATACTAACCAGACTATTTTTAAATAATTTTGACATAAAATTTATTGGAACTATTTTAAATAGTAGATTTACTTCCTATATAAGCTTAAAAGAAAATTTACCAGCTTGTTTAAAGTATGATAGTAACAATCTAACTACTGAACACCAGAAAATAATAGTTTCAATATTTAGTAAATATTTTGATAATTATTTAAATAGTACTGAGCATTATGATGTTGATAAAGTAATTCTTCATAATGAATTATTGAAAGTAGTCTTTAACAAAATAGATTTATCTTTCTACATTACAATGGAACATTTTAGAAATTACTATTCTAAAAAAATTCATAACCTTATTGATCTCGATAATGACGATTTCATGATGGAATTTTTTAAAGAGTATGCATTTAATGGAGATAATGTGACTAGTCTTTGCGAAAATGTACATGGAGATACTAAATGGACCAAGTTTTTATTAATGAGTATATATAGTTTTCGATATCCTATTTTTACAAATAACAATCATTTAAATAAGTTGATTAAAGGTATTTCTTTTACAATAGAAAATGTTGAATTAGATGCATCAGAAAAGAAAAAATTAATAAACTTAAAATTAAAAATTATTCAACTGGTTAACTTATAGAAAAGCTGGATGTATTTAAAATGTAGAGTATGTTCTATGAAAACTTATCATATAGATAACTAAATTTTTCAGCGATCAAGTATATTGGGAAGAATGAATTAACGCTTAGACAAGATTATCAGATATTGAAGATAACTTGATAGGTCAGAGCATACTACAAAATTTACCGTTTTCAAGTGACATTCATTCCAATTCACGTTCCGTCTAAAACAAATATAAGATATTGACCTAAAATGCATAAACTACGATACATTTTAGTCGGTACTTGTGAAAATTCAGTATCATATAATTATATTATGTGATACTGAATGTTAAAATCAAAAAATATATAAAATCGCAAAAGAAGTATTCTATCTTAGACGTAAAATACTCGAGGAAAATTTTTACACAAAACTAACGATAGTACTGTAGGGTTACTGTGATCAAGTAAACCTGTAAGTGATAATTAATTTGAGATTGGGATGCCAATTTTGCTGTATCAGTATATTACCTCTATGAAAGGATTCGAATATTTCCCATGATTAGTAAATTAAAAAAAATGACGGTTATCAAAAAGATTATAGAATTTTTGGACGAGTTCTCTGAACTGATTTTGTATCATTCTGTTATGTGTGGATTAGTTATTTCCTTAATAATGATGTCTGATACGTCAGTAACCATTAATCCTTATTTGTATTTCTTTTTTTTCATACTTACCATTCACTACCTACTTAAGTATTTTTTCAGCTGCAAAGAGATCAAGGACATGGAAAGTAATAATAAAGTGCCACTACTTGTTTTTGTTCTAGGAGGTTATCTAGCCATTATTGGACTGTGGTCGATAATCAATATGTTAATGCAATCATTTCATGGAAATAATGATATATTAAATCAGAAAGTGTTAGATCTAATTTATCTAGATAACAAAGCTTTGCAGATTCCACTGACTGTTCATTCAATCATTTTTGCACCCATTGTAGAGGAAATTATTTATAGAGGGTTGCCACTGAATGCCATAATGTTTTTCGGATTGAAGTATAATATCCAGAGAAAAAACTTATTATGGGCGTTTTTGATAATGACGTCTGTTTTATTCGGAATGGCCCACTTATCTGATAATTTTTTAACATTCGTCTACTTCGCTTTATCAGGATTGATTTTAGCTGTCCTTTATTTATTGTCTGGACGTATCATTGTTCCAATGACCGTTCACTTTATAAATAACTTAGTAATCTCATTTGGACTAGATGATGAGATGAAGCTAGCAATTATAATGATATCTCTGCTATTAATAATAGGATTAATCGAATATTTATCTCCAAAAGTAAAGAATTTTTTTTTAGTACGCTACAAAAATGCTAATTCATAGAAAATTTAAACCTTTCTATGTTATTTGAAGGATTGAATAGCAAGGAGAAAGGAATGCATAATTTGGGAAGCTCCGTCACATGATTATTCACTTGTAAACTACAAAGTTATCATTAAAAAAACTATTTAGCTCCTCAACAATGCTTTTGCATACTAAGCAATGTTGAGGAGATTTTGTGTTATAAACTTGTAAACAAATTATTGTTCATTAAAAAAAGTTTTATAAGTATGATATTCTTTGGTGATGTCATAAACTTAATAGTTTTTGATCCTTTTTTGATTCCTCATTTCATAGCACTTTCAGCAGCTCAATTAATTAGGTCAGAAAGTATCTCAATTTAGAGGACATCAGAGTATACTCTATTTGGCTCCTACCAACTATTTAAATGAGCTTGATTAAGTAAACTGCTACCTAATCAAACTTTAGTTTTCTAACTTTTTAGAAGGATTGCTCTGAAAAATAGTGAATATGTTAGTTGACTGAATCTAGATTTCGTAACGATTTATGGCAAAAAATGTTTTCTAAATGATGTGAATCCAAAAAGAGTATTCAAGGAAAAAATGCTATACGCTCTTTTTAGATATCATACTTGAAGTGTATCGCTCTATTTTAGTGTCCACAAACGCGTAAATAAATCATTTTCTATTTGAAAATTAGGCTTATAATTATTAGAACAGTTCTTTGATCTGAGAAGAAACTTAAAATTTTTTTGTTTTTATTTTTTTGTAATTGACTCTATTTAATTGATTATTGGGAAATTTGAAAAGGTTACTTTCTGTAATTGAATCTTTTTTTAATATCCGTTTTTCTAAATTTGCATGCCGAAGTGAAAATATAGATTATTTATTTTGCTGAGAATCTTTTAATATAGGAGATGCAAGAAAGGCCACAAGTTGAGCCTTATTTGTTTGATGATTTCTATCAAAAACCTTCGTTTTTAAGAACGGATATTTGTTATTTATCACTTAAAATAGAAAAGCTAATCTAATCACTTTTTCAAGACATCTGATTCTATCGGATGTCTTTTTTTGTGGTCTCCTTAAAAACGAAGAATTTTGAGAAAAATATTAAAGGAGGAGGGAAGATGCGAAAAACGGTTGGTCAGATGATTGCACTATTTGTGCTAATAATAGCGATGCAGTTTCCACTACTGGTTTACGGTACAGAGATCCAATCCGTCGAGTCAGAAGGATCGATTGGATTTACTGGAACCTATGAACCAATCGGTTCACCAGATCCACCCCCCAGCACCAGCCCCCAAAAGCCAGGCGGCACTTTGCCGAAAACCAATACGATCGGTAGTCCAATTGGACTATGGGTCGGCAGTTTCTTAGTGGGTGGCGTTTTAGTAGTCTTAGGGTACAAAAGAAGAGAAGCAACACAAAAAATAATGGCATGAAAGAAGGAATTTAAGTATGAAATTTATTCGTTTAGCAACTGTAGCTGCATTATCAACCACGATCTTTGCCGGAGGCATACAAGTCTTCGCTGAAGATGCGGTGCCAGAGGAAACAAAAGAAGTCCGTAAAGCAACTACTGATGGTCAGATCACTTTCATCCCAAGTAATGACGATACGATCGTTGATCCTGGACCGGATGGTCCTGATGTAACTATTCCGCCAGTCACTGGTCCTGATGGAGAAAACAAAGGGCCTTTGACCATTGCAACCGTGCCAACGATGAACTTTGGTTCTCAAATTATCTCGACGACGGATAAGAATTACAACATGGTCGCTGAAAGACAACAAAAAACAGGAACAACCGGTGAAGAAAACAAGGTGCCTTATGTGAGTTTGGCACAAGTTCAAGACACTCGCGGAACGAACAAGGGATGGGAACTAAGTGTTAGCTTAACTGAATTCCAAGCTCCTACGGATACCCTAAATAACGTATTAAAAGGTGCGAAAATCACGTTATTCGATCCGACCCTTCTTTACAGTGTTAACGATGAAAATCAGGCGCCTACTATTCACTCAAGCGGGTTAGAATTGATTCCAAACAATGATGCAGTGCCAATTATGACTGCAGCAGCTAAAAAAGGGAGTGGAACCTCGACGACTGTTTGGGGCGACCATGACGCGATCGCAAAACAAGTAGAAGATGGGGTAGCTGTCGTAGAAAATGAGGCAATCCAACTGTTTGTTCCTGGCTCGACTGCCAAAGATGCAGTAACGTATACCTCTACATTGACATGGGAATTAGAACTAACACCTGATAATGAGGCACCTGATGAGGTTTAAGAAGTAACCATTTCCATGTTCCATTAGTCACTGGCAGCGTTACAGATTTCTGTGGCGTTGCTTTTTTTAGAAAGGATTATGACAAATGAGACACAAACGATCGATCCAAAGTGGGCTGTGGCTTCTAGTAGTGCTTTTCTTTTTCTTGCCCGTTTCAGCCCAAGCCGAAGAGACGACCTTAAATACACATGTCACCCCGCTTTTCCCAGAAAGCCAAGTAGATGAAAGTAAGGGCTATTACGAGCTACTACTTGCTCCTGATCAAAAAGAGACATTACAGGTGAAAGTCGGCAATTCCAGTTCAGAACCAATTAACGTTCAGGTGACACCGCATACGGCTTATACGAATACCTTGGGAAATGTCGAGTATGGCAAAGATGCCGAAGAAGCGGATCCAACCTTAATCCATTCCTTGGATGAGCTGATGACTCCTTCAGAGGTCATTACCTTAGCTGGAAATGAAACAAAGGTCATAGAAATTCCTCTTCAAATGCCTAAAGACGCTTTTGAAGGGTATTTAGCCGGTGGTTTACGGATCACCGAAGTCAAAGAAGAGGAAGAAAGTGAAGCTCCAGAAGGAGAAGGTGTAGCGATCAAGAATGAGTTTGCCCATGTGGTCGGTGTGGTCGTCAGTAATAGCAGAGATTCGGTGCAACCGGAGTTGGAACTATTGGATGTGTTTGCGGATCAATTGAACTACCGCAATGTGATCAGTGCCACGTTACAAAACTTTACGCCTACTTTTGTTAATCAATTGGCGGTGGAAGCTACCGTGAAACGAGCAGGGGAGAACGACGTTCTCTATAAGGCGGAAAAAGAAATGATGCAGATGGCCCCAAATTCGAACTTTAACTTCCCGATTTCTTTAGAAGGAGATCGCTTTCGCAGCGGAAACTACGTGTTAGAACTAACGGCAAAGTCAGGAGACAATGAATGGTCTTGGACACGTGAGTTTACGATCGATGCCGACGATGCCCGTAAGTTGAACCGAGAAGACGTCATGATCGACAACAGTCCAAATTGGTGGATGATCGGAACCATCAGTTTATTGATTCTATTGGTCATCATCCTGCTTTACTTCGTTTTAAAGAAAAGAAAGCAAGAAAAAAAGCAAAAAGAGTAGGAGGGATTTAGAGTGAACATTCGCAAATACGTTGTAGTATGCACGACTCTTTTACTATTAGCACAATGGCTACCCGTTACTATCAGTCAGGTCTATGCAGAAACGAATGGACCAGTAGATGAGCAGGCACTCACTGCTTTTCGCAGCCATCTACCAGATTATGTAGCAATGAGTACCAATACTGTTACACCGGTCGAGGAAGCACCACCAGCAGTTCAAGAGTTTTCATTTGTAGAAAAGACTTCTCGGACAGGCACAAATCAACCGGTTATCTTACGTTTTACAAGTACCTATCCTGCAGATGAGGTTCTAGTACGGATACCGAAGGAAGGCCAAGTATTGGCAAGTTATTTTTCTGATGGGGAGTCCATCACGCATTCCCATGGAGAGTACTGGACGCTTCACACCAAAGGACAACAAACAGAATTTACTCTTCCTGTGGTGTTTGAGACAGCGGGAAACTACTTCTTGACTGTCGATCATGACGCGGATCATTTCTATTTAGAAGTAGAGGAAAGCACTCTAAAATCAGAGGACCAGAAATCTTCTGATATAAAGGATCAAGAAAATACTGATTTCAAAGAGCCGCCACTTGAAAGTCAAGATGCAGAAGTGATGAGTGATATTCCCGTTGCAGTTCAACCAGTCATTGCAGCTGAGAAGAACCTATCGATACCCGAAGAACTAATTCAAACAGAAACAAATCGGATTTTGAAAGCCTCTGTTGATCCTCAGACAAGGTCAGCTCCAATTAGAAATTGGTCTCAATTTAGAAGTGCATGGAATGACCGAAATACTTCCTCAATAGTACTTACTGAGTCAATTTCCTTTTCTGGCTCGATTTTAGGAAGTTCATTAAACACCAGAAACACCTCGGTGAATATTATAGGCAGACCCGCAACTCAAGCTCATGTAGTACTCAATATGTCTGGCTCTAACAATAATTTAGAGCTGAGTGGAGCAGCTACTTTAACAGTAAGTGATTTTTCTTTATTGGGGGGAGACAGCAATGATCCTATTATTAAACATAATGGTAGCGGTCTAGTTGATATAAATAATATGCTTGCATCATATAATAACAATGCATCTATTGTTCATGCTCAATATATTAATCTAAGAGGATACTTTGACTTGTCTTCACCTTGGGTTGGTCCTGCGATATCTTTGGTTCGTAGTGGAACACTAACTATAACTCCAGCACCAGATAGAAGAAGCTATATATCATCTAGGGATGGTGTTGCCAATAATGGTATAAAACCTATTGAATCTGACTCTTCCAGCAGGATTATAATAAATGCAAATAGACTGACAATGGCAATGAATTTTTCTACGCCTAAGTCATCTTGGCATTCTGTCAATGCCACTCTCACTGGGGTGAATGGCTCACAAGTACTAACTAGTGAATCGGATCCAAATGACTTTGAAGAACGTTACACCCAACTGTTCAGAGAATCATGGTATAGCACACTTATATTTAATGGATCTGGGAGTTCTTGGGTCGCTCCCCCGCGCCCTTCCTATGTACTTTCCTTAGAAGCGAGTCCTACTGTTGGGGGAATGCCTATGGCAGAAACAACAACGATTATTCAAGGGGAGACAACCATGATTCATGCGAATCCAGCGGAGAGATTTGACTTTCTTCGTTGGGAAATAGTATCCGGAACCGGAAGCCGTATTTTAAACCCCACAAATGCAACGACTACTTTTACAATGGGGACTACTGATACAGTTGTACAAGCAGTCTATCAAAAGAAACAAGGGGGAGACATAACGGTTGAATATGTCGATAATGCTCTAAAGGAACTGGCAGAACCAGAAATTATCAGCGGGCTGATTGATGAAGAATATGAGACGAAGGCCAAGGAAATTGAAGGATATTCTTTAACGGAAATACCCACAAATGCATCAGGACAATTTACCGAAGAGGCCCAGACTGTTACTTATGTATATACTAAAGATACTCTAGATCCTGTGTTACCAGTCGATCCATTGGCACCTGACCAAGAAGTGGATCCGGAAAATCCCCCAGAACTTCCTGAAGACCAAGGAGCACTCAGTATTGATTTTGCGTCACATTTTTCGTTTGGAACCCAAGGCATTTCTGCACAGACCAAGTGCTATTATGCCCAACCGCAACGCTTGTTGAATCTGGACGGCACCGTCAATGACGCCGAAGAACGACCAAATTATATCCAAGTCAGTGATCGTCGTCCAGAAGAAGAGCGCCACGGCTGGCAATTAGCAGTTACACAAAATAGTCAGTTTATGGATTCTCAAAATAATCCACTTAGAGGGGCGCGATTGTTGCTTAATAACCAACAATTTGCGTCTGTCCAAGAATCCAGCGAACCGATGCTACAAAATCAAGACGGCGTGGTCTTGATCCCAGAAGAAAAGACGCCCCTTGTGCGCGCACAAGACGGCCAAGGCTCAGGCACGTGGGTCTATCGTTTTGGTGATCGAGAAAGTGCAGGAGAAAGTGTTGCCCTTGAAGTGCCGCCAACGGCGGATCCAAGAACAACCACCTATCAAACGACCCTCACCTGGGAATTAAGTGCTGTCCCCGACAATTAGCCGAAAAAGAAAAGGGCCGCGGCTCTTTTCTTTTTCTTCGTAGAAAGGAAAGAAAAAAGATGCAGACTTTATTTCATCAGTTGATCTTTACTACCAAGACCAAACGTTGGCTGATTTTGTTGGCAACCTTAGAAGAAGAAGAACACGTCATAGCCCAGAATCTGATCGAACAAACCGGCTTTGGCCGACGAACGATTCTAGAGGATCTGAAGGCGATCAAGGTCTATTTTAGTGACTCGATCCAATTGATTGGGGATGGGAAGGGCTATCATTTTTCGTTTCTTGACCCAAAGGGGTATTATAGGATGAAACAAGCACTACTGGATGAAGAGAAGCTTTTTCTTTTTGTGGATCAGTTAGCTTCCGGAAAGTGTTTGGACAATCAGCAGTGGGTCGCTTCCCTCGGGATTTCTAATACAGGATTTCAGCGGATGAAGCGGCAGTTTCAAACGGTGTTAACCAAACACTATGGAATAAAACTTAGATCTAAAACCAATCAATTGAGTGGGAAAGAAGCGGGGATCCGCCAGTTTCTCTATGATTTTTATTTCACTTTGCCCTTATACCCTACAGTTCTTCAGGAACACATTCGACCCCTACATCAGGGAAAAGCAACTTTTAAAGAAGGTCCTTGGCATTTGGACCCCACGCTGTTCAATCAATGGCTGAAACTGATTCAACTTCGGATCGACCAAGGCTATTTTTTACCGGATCAAGGCATACACAGAGACCTACAAACGGCACTTGTTCAGGCGTTGGATCAACAAGTGAACCTTGCACTTCCAGATCCAGAAAAAGCGGCATTGTTTTTGCTTTCCCTAGATGAAAACCAATTTCTGACCCCTTCGACTCAACGAGCCTTTATCCAAACCTTTTCACCAACAAAGGAGCCATACAGGCTAGTACGTGAGCCCGAAGGGCTGGCCTATCAGCTGTTTGATACCTTGCTTTGTTTGATGGAGAGGTTCTTCCAACTGCCACCTCTTGAAGAAGAGATACAGGAAAGCCGAAAGAAGGACGTGTTGTTAGCTACGTTCATGAGACAGTTTTCTGCCCAGAAAAAGCGATACAGTAATACCATCGCTGTTTCTTATGACTTGACGGGTCCTTCAGCGTTAAAGCATTGGATCAAAACAGAAGTGGAAGCAACGGGGAACGAAAGAGGCCTCCATTTTATCGATGCCCCTTTGGCGAACCACCTAGGAGTCCTTCGACAGATCCGAGTAACGAATCAAGCACAACAATTGAATTCTACCGGGGAGATTCAATTGCCAACATTTCCTACCAAAGAAGTGATTCAGCGGGTATTGTCTGGTTATTCTTAACAAGTAGTAAAAAAAAACGAGTGGAAAAAGTGAGGAGATAGGGATGCGCGAATTACAAATTGCTTTTATTACAAATGCCGAGGTTCGACGATGGATGCGAATCTTGACTATTATTGAACGAGAACACCATTTTACGATCGTGGCGTTGAGTGAACGCTTGATGATCTCCCAACGAACGATGGTCAAAGATATTCAAGCAATCAAAAGTTACTTTGGGAAGACCATTGAATTGCTTTCACTGTATAACGGTTTTCATTTTGACGAACGTGACCGAGTAGGGTACCAAGAAAAGAAAGAACAGCTGTTAGAGAACGAAGTTCTCCTTGAGATTGTTGGGACGATTTTTTACGGAGAACCTGTCGCACTGGCTGATTTGGCACACCAATACAATTACGCAGAAAGTACACTGCGTCGATTTTTAGTAAAAATTGAACCGATCTTGGCTGAATACGGCCTATCATTGACCCTTACCCCCGTGAATGTTGTAGGGGAAGAAATCAATATCCGCAAGTTCTTTTTTGATTTTTATTACAGCAGTGAACAGACACCCTTTACGATCCGTCCCCCCGAAGGGCTGCATCCATTGATTCTAAACGAACTATCTGGCAAACTGGGGAGTTATGAGTTGGGGACAGGGACGACCGTTTCTGCTTTTTATTACCATCTGTATATCACGATGGTTCGCGTCAAACAACACCAGTTTATTTCATTGCCTGAGGGGTTAAAGAACGTCGATTATCAGGAAAAAGATTTTCAGCTACTTTATTCTTTACAAGCGAGGATCCATGAGGAATATGAGATCTATCTGCCAAAGGAAGAATTCGCTTGGGTCCATCTATCGGTCATTTCTAAGCGAACGATCCATCGTGTGGATCAAGAACGCACATTCAGTCAACGATTCAACCAGTGGGACGGCCTCGAACAAGTGGTATCAGATTATCTGTCGGATCCCTTCTTTGACCAATGGGCTACCGACACGTTAGGGGGATTTATGACGTCGTTTTTGGTCTCACGTCTGATGAATGAAGCGCTAAGTCCAGTTTTAAATAAAGAATTAGTGGAAGTTCGTCAGATGGTTAAAGAAACCTATGGGCAAATTTATGAGATCAATGACTACTTCTTACAAACGCATGCACAGGTTCTCCCCTTTTCCGCAGCTACCATTGAAGATGTGGCGGTCAGTTTTACGTTATACATGGACATGTTGTTTCGTTATTACCAACCTGTCAAACAGGTTTTGTTTTTATTAGAAGGTGATTATTTAGTGGTTCAATCAATCCGGCTACAAGCCCGAGAACTTTTGAGCGCGCATAATCACTTACTCTTTATTCCACTGCAGGAGTTGACGCAAGAACGCTTGAATGACGAACAGATTGATTTGATTGTGACAAACTACCGCCCGTACCTTTTAGATTATGTGCTTAAAACGGAGTATGTTCTGATGAACAGTATCCCCACCGATCAAGATTGGGCACGGGTCAAACATCAGTTGAATCCATTGATCGATCGGATCGTTTTGTAAAAGAAAGAAGGAAAAGAAGGATGACAGGATTTACGACAAAGGAGATCTATTTACAGGGCTTTCATAAAATTTTTGAAGCAGCAGAAAAACGAGAAAGCCCAGTCCTAAAGGACTATTTACACACGCAAACGGACCGATTGGAGACCCTCATTGCACAACTCTCTCAAGATAATTTTTGGCAAGCCTGGCCAGAGATCTTAGGGATCGATGCGAAGCTGGGAATCGTCTCGGAATTGCTTGTCTTTGAAGATTTTTCAAATGAGGAAATCATTCGAATGGTTGAAACGGATTATCGCACCTATTTCAAAGAACTGTGCGGGTATGATCACAGTATGGAACCGAAACATTCCATGATTTTCAATGTTTTATGATGGATCAATGGGGGACCGTCCCAATCGTTAGGAAAAAGATTTTGTAGAGTGTTCAAAAACTAAAAGTTATTGCTTCTTTTTTATTGTTCCTTTAGCAGTTAACTTAATTAGGTTCAGTAAGATATTTTCCTAGAGTCCAACAGAGTATACCCTGACGTCACTTCATTTTATTGAATACAGCTGTTGACACGCGTAAAAGAAAAATTAGTTCCTATTGGAAAATATGATCATTTTTTTTTAAGACGATCAAAGAAGAAAATAAAAACATTTATTTCATGCATATGTGAAATAAATGTTTTTTTTAAAGTGGAAAAACTGTTAATATTTATTGGGTAAGAATCTATCATAAAGGCATATTCTTATAGAATCATTATCAAAAACCTTCGTTTTTAAGAACGGATATTTGTTATTTATCACTTAAAATAGAAAAGCTAATCTAATCACTTTTTCAAGACATCTGATTCTATCGGATGTCTTTTTTTGTGGTCTCCTTAAAAA
>Ga0308169_10000476_pt1 | contig 59225 bp, 52 predicted proteins | sample PhyBR1_2_FD_202139 | JGI IMG/M metagenome (GOLD analysis project Ga0308169, IMG submission 202139) | Phyllosphere microbial communities from UC Gill Tract Community Farm, Albany, California, United States - DLSLSB.R1 | ecosystem: Host-associated > Plants > Phyllosphere > Unclassified | place... | reverse complement strand
CCGATATTGACCATGATCCGCGTGCGCGGCATCGGGAGAGCGGCCAGGTCGGTGCTGATGCGGCGGAACGGTAGGCGGCCGGCGTAGACGTGGCCGGCATCGCCTTCCGCGCAGGAGATGGTCACTTGGTCGCCGGTGCGGATTGCCGCCGTCGCGTCGCCGCAGCCCACCAGCGCCGGCACGCCGACTTCGCGAGCCACGATCGCGGCGTGGCAGGTGCGGCCGCCACGGTCCGTCACCACGCCGGCCGCCGTCTTCATGACGGTGCCCCAGTCCGGCATGGTGGTCTCCGCCACCAGGATCTCGCCAGGCTCGAACTGGTCGAGGTGGCGGGCGTCGGCGATCACCCTTGCCTTGCCGGATGCGACCTTTCCGCCCACCGCCCGTCCGCTTGCCAGCACTTGTCCCTTGCCTTCGAGCCGGTACTCGTCGAGCTGGGTTCCGGATGTGCGCGAGGCGACGGTCTCCGGACGCGCCTGTACCATGTAGAGCTTGCCGTCGATGCCATCGCGCGCCCACTCGATATCCATCGGTACCGGGTGGACGGCGCGGGCGGAGTAGTGATCCTCGATCCGCATGGCGGCATCCGCCAGTTCGAGCACGGACTCATCGTCCAGGCAGAAGTGCGCTCGCTCGTCCGGCCCGGTCGGCACGTTCCGGGTCGGCTCCGCGGCGTCGGCCGGGGCATATACCATCCTGATCTCCTTGCCGCCGAGGCTGCGCCGCAGGACCGTGCGCCGGCCCTCGCGCCGCAGGGGCTTGAACACGTAGAATTCGTCCGGGTCGACGCTGCCCTGCACCACGTTTTCGCCCAGCCCGTAGGCGCCGGTCACGAAGACGACGTCGCGGAAACCGGTTTCGGTGTCGAGCGTGAACATGACGCCGGAGCAGGCCAGATCCGAACGGACCATCTTCATGACGCCAACCGACAGCCAGACCTTGAAGTGATCGAAGCCGTTTTCGATGCGGTAGACGATCGCCCGGTCCATGAACAGGCTGGCGAAGCAGCGCCGCACGCTGTCGAGCAGCCTATCGCCATCGATGTTCAGATAGCTTTCGTGCTGGCCGGCAAAACTTGCGTTGGGCAGGTCTTCCGCGGTGGCGGAGCTGCGCACGGCCACCGTCAGCGCGTCGCCATACTCGCCGCGCAAGCGCTCCCATGCCTGCAGGATGCCACTCTCGAGCTCGGGCGGCAGGGGCGCGCGGTAGACGATGGCGCGGGCCTGCGCCGCCCGGCGCGCGAGGTCCTGAATGTCGGCCGGGTCGAGGCCGTCGAGCGCCGCATGTAGTCCTTCCCAAGCGCCGGCGCGGTCGAGCGTGGCCTTGTACGCGGCGGCGGTGACGGCAAAGCCGTTGGGCACGCGCAAACCCTGGCTTCCGAGTTCGCAGTACATCTCGCCGAGCGAGGCGTTCTTGCCGCCGACCAGCCCGACATCCTCCATACCCAGTGTCGAAAACCATCGGATGAAATCGCTAGGGGCTTCCATGGCTTTTCCTCTCGTGCGGGGGGCGATCGGGGAAATCGTAGCAGAGGTGGGTGGCCGTCGAACTTTTATCGTACTCTCACGTGCGCATGACGATGTCAAGACGCGACATCGGAGTGCAATTTGACTGAGGTCAAACAAAAGCTAGTTCACCCCGCCTAGGCTGGATATTGGCCCGGAAACGGAAATGCTGGACCGCAGGGTTCTGGACATGGGTTCGACATGAATCGATCGCTGACCGGCCGGGCATGCCGCCCGCCATCGCCGAGTACCCTGTTGCGCTCGTTCTCGTTCTGCACAGGCATCGAGAACAGTTCACCCGTCATCCGGGGCCCGGATGGCGGGCCGTGCCGTATCGACCAGATGACGGCGTCCGGCCACGACAGGCGGTGGCGCGAAGACTTTCGCCTCGTGCACGAACTCGGGCTGCGCTGCCTGCGCTACGGCCCGCCCTACTATCGAACCCATATCGGTCCGGGCCGGTACGACTGGTCATTTGCCGATGACACTTTCGCCGAACTTTCCAGGCTCGATATCGCGCCGATCGCCGACCTGTGCCACTTCGGCGTTCCCGACTGGCTTGGCAACTTCCAGAACCCCGACTTCCCGTACTACTTCGCCGAGTATGCGGAAGCCTTCGCCCGCCGTTATCCCTGGGTGTGGATGTACACCCCTGTGAACGAGATGCTCGTCACGGCCGAATATTCCGCATTGCACGGCATCTGGAACGAAGGGCTCGCCAGCGGCACGGCCTTCGTGACCGCGTTGTCGAACGTGGTGGAAGCGAATATCCGCGCGAGCGAGGCGATCAGCCGGCATTGCTCGCCGTGGTTCATCCAGAGCGAAGCGACGCGCTATTACCATCCCTACGATCCCGATGCGGCGGAGCGCGCCGATTGCTTTAACGCGCACCGCTTCCTGTCGCTCGATCTCAACTATGCGCGGATGCCTTCGGCCTGCATGGTCGACTACCTGTTCGAGCATGGCATGACACCCTCGAAGCTCGAGTATTTCTTGCGGCGCGCGATCTGGCCCTCCTGCATCATGGGAACGGATTATTATGAAAGCAGCGAGTCGATAGTATTCCCCGACGGGCGGACCAGCGGATCGAATGTGCTGGGCTATTACGGCCTGACGAGGCAATACCACGATCGTTACAGGTTGCCGATCATGCTTACCGAGACCAACCAGGTCCAGTGCCTGAATGCCGTCTTCTGGCTCGAGCGCCAGTGGGCCAACGTGCTGCGGCTGCGCCAGGAAGGCTATCCAATCATCGGCTTCACCTGGTACAGCCTGACCGACCAAATGGATTGGGACATCGACCTGCGCGAGCAGCGCGGCCACGTCACCGAAAACGGCTTGTTCGACATGCAGCGCCGCATCCGCCGCGCAGGCGTCGAATATGGGCGGATCGTCCGCGACTGGAACGAAGTCTTGTCCGGCGGTGTCTGGTTTGACCATACGCCGGGGCACCACTGTTCGTCATGACCAAGAGCCCGCGGCAGGAGAGCGACATGAGCGTTTCCGCACTACTGACCGACCTGTACGAACTGCACATGATGCAGGCTTATCGGGCGGAGGGAATGGATGGCATCGCCGTGTTCGATTTCATCGTCCGCAAGCTGCCGGCCGGCCGCAACTTCCTCGTCGCCGCCGGGCTCGAAGAGGTGCTCGCCTATCTCGAAGGACTCGCCTTTGGCCAGGAAGAGCTTGGCTGGCTGCGCAGCACGGGCAGGTTTTCCGAGAGCTTTCTTCGTTACCTGGGGGCTCTCCGGTTTACGTGCAAGGTCGACGCCATGCCCGAGGGAACGGTGTTTTTTGCCGGAGAGCCGGTGCTGCGCGTGACCGCGCCGATCGCCCAGGCCCAACTGATCGAGAGCAGGGTCATCAACCTGCTCCAGTTCTCGATCCTGGTCGCCTCCAAGGCCGTACGCTGTGTGCTGGCGGCGCAGGGACGGGAACTGGTGGACTTCGGCATGCGGCGGGCCCACGGTGCCGAGGCGGCCATGCTTGCCGCCCGCTGCAGCTTCCTGGCAGGCTTCGATGCGACGGCGACGGTTCTGGCCGGGCAGCGTTACGGCATTCCCGTCGCCGGCACGATGGCGCATGCCTACGTGCAGGCGCACGGCTCCGAAGAGCAGGCGTTCGCCGCTTTCGTTCACGGTTGCAGGGACGGCAGCACCTTGCTGGTCGACACCTACGACGTGCCGCGCGCACTCGAGCACGCGATTGCGCTGGTTCGGCGCCTGCACGATGGCGGCACCGGCCACGTCGCGGCCGTCCGTATCGACAGCGGCGACCTCGCCGAACAGGCCCGGCTCGCGCGCCGGATGCTCGACGAGGCCGGCTGCGGCGACGTCAGGATTGCCGTCAGCGGGGACCTCGACGAATACCGCATCGCCGCGCTCGTGGAACAGGGGGCGCCGATCGACAGTTTCGGCGTCGGAACCCGCATGGCCACCTCGGCCGATGCGCCTTTCCTGGACTGCGCCTACAAGCTGGCGGAATACGATGGACAAGGGCGCCGCAAGCGCTCGCCCGGCAAGGAGACCTACCCGGGACGCAAGCAGGTATTCCGCCGCCTGGACGATGCCGGTATCTTCGTGGAAGACACGGTAGGACTCGAGACCGAATACGTGCGCGGGCGCCCCTTGCTGCAGCCGGTGATGCTGGAGGGGCGGCGTTGTTGTCCGGATTGCACACTGGCCCACATGCGGCAGGAACTGCGCAGCCAGCTGGCCAGCCTGCCCGCCGGCTTGACGGCGCTCGCGCAAGCCGCGCCGCCGCCGGTACGGATTTCTCGCGGCCTGGCCCAGCTGACCACCGTGGTGGATTTTCAGTCCGGGTAAGCCTCAGCCGATGCCGAAACGCCGGATCAACCATGCCTTGACCGTTTGCGTGGCGACGGCATAGACGGCCAGGATCCCTGCGAGGCCCCACCAGTAGGCCGGGGGCGGCGGTGCGAATCCGAGGGTGTGCGCCAGGGGCGACCATGGCAGCCACAGTCCGGCGATGCATACCAGCAGGCTGGAAACCATCAATGGCGCCGATGGACGGTTGGCGAACGTCGGCAGTCCGCTGGTGCGGATCACGTAGACGATCAGGGTCTGCGACAGCAGCGATTCCAGGAACCAGCCGGTCTGGAAGCGTGCCGGATCCTGCGCCGCGCCCAGGCCGAACCAGAGCAGGGCGAAGGTGGCGTAGTCGAACAGCGAGCTGATCGGTCCGAAGCACAGCACATAGCGGCGCAGGCTGTCGACCTCCCAGCGCCGGGGCCGGGCAAGGTAGTCGGGGTCGACGCGGTCGGTCGTCAATGCGGTCTGCGAACAGTCGTACAGCAGGTTGTTCAGCAGGACCTGGACCGGGGCCATCGGCAGGAAGGGCAGCAGTACGCTGGCGCCAAGGACGCTGAACATGTTCCCGAAGTTCGAACTGGCGCTCATGCGGACATATTTGACGATGTTGCCGAACACCGCGCGCCCGACGGTGACGCCTTCGGCCACCGCGACCAGGCTTTTCTGCATCAGGATCAGATCGGCGGATTCCTTGGCGATGTCGGCGCCGGTATCTACCGAGATGCCGACGTCCGCCGCTTTCAGGGCGGGGCCGTCGTTGACGCCATCGCCAAGAAAGCCGACGACCCGGCCTGCCCACTGCAGGCTGTGGATCACGCGGGTTTTCTGCTCCGGACTGAGTTTGGCGAACACACTGGCCTGCATCGCCCGCGGTCCCAGTTCGGTGTCGTCCAGGCGGTCGATCTGATCACCGTCCATGACAATATCGTGGCCGATGCCGACCATTCCGCACACATGGCTGCAGACCGCGAGATTGTCTCCACTCAATACCTTGATTGCGACGCCGCTGCGCGCCAGCGCCTGGATCGCCTCGGCCGCGGAATCCTTCGGCGGATCGAAGAATGCAATATAGCCAAGCAGGACCAGGTCGCGCTCCAGTGCCGGGTCGGTCAGGCGTTCGTCGCCCGCGCCCAGCACCCGGTAGGCGATCGCGATGACCCGCAGTCCGTCCGCATTCAGCCCCTGTACCACGGCGCCCAGCTGGTCCGCATGGCCGGCGCCGAAGGGCATCCTTTCGCCACCGCGCCCGGCACTGGTGCAGACGTCCATGATTTCTTCGACAGCCCCCTTGCCGATCAGGATGCGCTGGCCATCCGGCCGGACCAGCACCACGGACATGCGTCGCCGCCTGAAATCGAAGGGAACTTCGCCGATCTTGCGCCAGTCCCGATCGGCGTTCAGGCGGGCATGGACATCGGCATATTGCAGGACGGCCTTGTCCAGCAGGTTTTTCAGCCCGGTCTGGTAAAAGCTGTTCAGATAGGCGTAGTCGACCACGACGTCCGATTCCTTGCCGTCGATGTCGACATGCCTTTCGAGCACCACGCGGTCCTGGGTGAGCGTGCCGGTCTTGTCGGTGCAAAGGACATCGATCGCGCCGAGGGACTGGACGGCGCCGAGGCGCTTGACGATCACTTCCCGCTTCGCCAGCTGCAGCGCCCCGCGCGCCAGGTTGACGGTGACGATCATCGGCAGCATTTCGGGCGCCAGTCCGACGGCGACCGCGGTCGCGAACAGCAGGGCTTCCTGCCAGTTCCCCTTGCTCGCCCAGTTCAGGACAAGAACGAGAGGCGCCATGACAAGCATGATCCGCAGCAGCAGCGCGACCACCCGGTCGATCCCGCGGTCGAAGCTGGTGCGTTCTCGTGCGCTCGCCAGCGCCGCCGCGACCTGGCCGAAACTGGTGGCGGTACCGGTGGCGATGACGAGTGCGCGCGCACTCCCGCTGGTGACATGGGTTCCCATGAAGCCGATGTTGGCGAACCTGGCGCCGGTTCCGTCGACCGGGACGGGACCGTCGCATTTCTCCACCGGCAGCGATTCGCCGGTCAGCGAGGACTGGTCGACGAACAGGTCGACCGTCTCGATGAAGCGCACTTCGGCCGGTACCGGATCGCCGGCCGCCAGTTGCACGATGTCGCCCGGCACCAGCTCTTCGAGCGGATGTTCGGCCGCCGGGGCGCCCGGCCTGAGGACGAGGACGGTGGTCCGTACCAGGGCGCGCAGGCGTTCCACGGCACGGTCGGAACGGTACTCCTGGACGAAACCGAGCAGCGAGGACAGCAGGACGATGACGGCGATGACCGCGGCGCTGATACCCTGGCCGGTAGCGAGGTCAAGCCCGGCAAGACCCAGCAGCAGCAGGGGCAGCGGCCGGACGAGCTGGCCAAGGAGGGCGCGCGCCGGATGGCGCCGCCGCTTCTCCATGACGCTGTTCGGTCCATGGCGGGCCAGCCGGGCGCGGGCTTCGGTGGCGGATAGTCCCTCAGCGCCGCTGCGCAGAAAGCGCAGGGCGGCGCCGGCGTCCAGCCTGGCGACGGCAGCCAGTTCTTCACGGGCGAGCGGCGCCCTCGGCGGCGGCATTCTCAATGTGCGTACAGTACCGGGATATCGGCATCGGCCAGGACGGTCCGGCTGGCGCCGCCCATGCACAGCTCCCGGAACCTGCCGTGGCCATAGCAGCCCATGACGAGCAGGCCGCAGCCGGCTTCCCTGGCCAGCGCCAGCAGGTCGTGGCCGGTATCGTGCCAGGCGTCGCGTACCAGCATGTGCGGCGTCACATGGTGCCGCGCCAGGAAATGCTTCAGGTCCGATTGCTCCATCCGGAACGCCTCTTCGGACGGATCGCGGCCGGCAATCGACACCAGCACCACACCGGTCGAGTGGCGCAGCAATGGCAGGGACGCGCTCAGCGCGAACGACGCCTCCTTGCCGCCGTCCCAGGCCACCAGCACCTTCTGGCTATGCCAGGGCGGCGGGTCGCTGCGCGGCACGACGATCACGGGCCGCGCGCAGCTTAGGATGAGGTATTCCGGCAGCCGTTCCGCCATGTCCGGCATCGATTCCGACGGATCGTCCTGGCTGACGACGACCAGATCGGCAAAGCGCGCCATGCGTGCAAGGCCGTCGTCCGCCTGGTCGCACACAAAACGCTTTTCGTGGCGGACCCCCATCTCGCCGGCGATCTGTTCGAACGCCGCCAGCGCACGTGCGGCATTATCGGCCAGTGGCTTGAAATAGCTGGCGCTGAGCGTGCCTGGCCTGGAGTCATATCCGTGCGGGAAAACACTGCGCGACACGCCGAACATTGCCGCACCGACCAGGTGGGCGCCGATGGCGTGGGCGAGGGCGGCGGCATAGCGTATGCGTGCCGGCGCATGCACCGATTCGTCGACATGAACGAGGATGGTCTTGAGCATGGCGGTACGCTCCATGGCGGTTGCAACGGGGGCGGGATGGACGGAGGCCGCCGTTGGTTTGCAGTATCCGCATCTGTCATGGTCAAAGTTTGACCCAAGTCAAATCCTTTAATGTGCTTGAGATAGTCCCTTGCTAATATGGCGGGAAGCGCCAAACAGCCGACGCATATATCATGTTCCCCAAGAATTCCAGCGCCGCCGCGGATATCCAGCGCAGGCTCGATCGCCTGCTCGATCATCTGCCCGCCGGCGTGGTCGTGCACGCTTCCGACGGTCGCATTCTCTCGGTCAATCGCCTGGCGCGCGAACTCCTCGACCGCGGGGAAACGGAACTCGTCGGCAGCCAGGCGGACGCCGCGACCTGGAGCTTCGTGGGCGTGGACAAGCAGGCCATGCCACAATCGGCGTATCCGGTGAACGTGGTCTTGCGGACCCGCGCGAAGGTCCGGAACCTGATCGTCGGAGTGCCCGCCAACCTGCCCGAACCCGTACGCTGGCTGATCTGTAATGCCTATCCGGAATTCGATGAGGAGCAGCAGCTGCAGCAAGTGGTCGTGTGCTTCACCGATTGCACGCCGCTGAAGCGCGCCAAGCAGCAACTGGAAAAGTCCGAAGAGCGGCTCCGGCTGGTACTACGGGGCTCAACCGACGCATCCTGGGACTGGGACCTGGCGGCGGGCGACATCTATTACTCCGATCGCTGGTGGGAGATGCTGGGCTACGCGCCCGGGGCATTGCCGGCCGATCCGGAACTCTGGCTGCGGCTCGTGCACCCCGAGGACGAAGCCAGGTTACGAGAATTCATTGGCACCCTGTTTGCCGACCGGCGCGAAGTCTATGGCGTCGAGTTCCGCCTGCGCCACCGGGACGGCCATTATGTGCCGGTGCTGTCGCGGGGCTTCGTCCTGCGCGATCTGGTGGGCAGGCCGCTCCGTATCGCAGGCACCAATACCGACCTGACCGAACGCAAGGAAGCCGAGCGCCGTATCCATGAGCTGAGTAACTTCGACCAGCTGACCAGCCTGCCCAACCGTAGCTACCTGATCGGGGAAATGCGGAAGATCCTTGCACGTTCGAGCCGCTCGGGCCAGGTGGGCGCCATATTTTCCCTCGATCTGGATAACTTCCGGCTGATCAACGACAGTCTGGGAATCGAAGCCGGCGACAGCCTGTTGAGGCAGGTGGCAGACCGGCTGCGCGACATCCTGCCTCCGGGCGCGCAAGTCGCGCGTGCGGGCGCGGACGAATTCGTGATCGTGATGGAGGAGTTGGGGCGAACCGCCAGGCAGGCCGTGGGCGAAGCGAGCCAGGCGGCCAGGAAGTTCCTCGAAGTATTGGAAAAGCCCTATGTCTGGGCCGGCAGCGACGTCCGGAGCACGGCGAGCATCGGCGTGACGGTGTTCGACGCCGCGGCGACCGATATCGACACGGTTCTGAAGCAGGCTGCGCTTGCGATGAACGAGGCAAAAGTCCATGGCCGCCATGGTCTGCGTTTCTTCGATACCCGCATGCAGGCGGCCGCCGACCTGCAGGCCGCGCTCGAGAAAGCGATACACGGCGACGGCGGGTTGCGCCAGTTCGTGCTGTACTGCCAGCCGCAATTCAGTCGCCGCGGCCGGCTGATAGGGGGCGAGGTGCTGGTACGCTGGCGCCGGCCGGACGGCGGGCTGCTCGGACCCGACGAATTCATCGGCCTGGCCGAGTCGTCGGGCCTGATCCTGCCCTTGGGACACCATGTGCTCGAGCAAAGCTGCCGCGTACTCGGGCGCTGGCGCCGCGACAGGTCGCTGCGCGAGCTCAAGCTCGGTGTGAATGTCAGCGTGCACCAGTTACGGGATCCCGGCTTTCCCGACAGCGTCGCCGCCATTCTCGCCGACACCGGCGCGCCAGCCGGAAGGCTCTGCCTGGAGCTGACCGAAAGCGTGTTTGCCGAAGACATGATGACGATGACCGAAAGCATGCAGCGCCTGCGCATGCAGGGTATTCATTTCTCGCTCGACGACTTCGGTACCGGCTATTCCTCTCTGGCTTACCTGAAGCGGTTTCCCTTGGCCGGCCTGAAGATCGACCGTTCTTTCGTGCACGACGTGCATATCGATCCGAATGCGGTTCCCATCATCAAGGCCATCATCGCACTGGCGCGAACGCTCAAGCTCGATATCGTCGCCGAAGGCGTCGAGCACGAGGCGCAGCGCAAATTCCCGGCCGAGGAGGCATGAGCCGCTGCCCGAACCTTTTCAATGCGCCAGGATCACCGGCAGCGGCAGGCGGCGCAGCACGGTACGGCTGACGCCCCCGAGCAGGATCTCGCGGTAGCGCGAGTGGCCGTAACAGCCCATGACCAGCAGGTCGGCCTTGCGGTCCTCGGCCAGTACCAGCAAGGCATTGCCGACTTCGCCCTTCGCATGGTGGCGGCGCACTTCGGCGTGGACGCCATGACGGGACAGGAAGCGGGCCAGGTCGACATCGCCTGCCGGCGAACGCGCGCTCGAACTCTCCTCGTCGAAGATTACCACCTCCACTTCCGCGGCGCCGGCGAGCAGCGGCAGCGCCTGGCGTACCGCGTGCGCCGCCTCGGGACTGGCATTCCAGGCAAGCACCACGCTTGTGAAGCCGGGCGTATACGGGTGGCCGTTCGGCAGAACGAGTACGGGGGCAGGGGAGTTCATGGCGACGTATTCGGGAATGCCGGCACCTGCCCCGTGGCCGGAAGCGGAGGCGGCGGCGTGTCCGACGACGACCAGGTCGGCGTACAGGGCCTGGAGTGCAAGGGCCATGGCGGGATCCTCGTCGTCGATGCGGTGCTCGAACGAGGCGACCGACATCCGGCGTGCGACCGCATCGAACTGGCTGGCACATCGCTCGGCGGATTCGCGCATCTCGCCGAACAGGGGCGTGAGGTCGCCCAGTTCCACCCCCGGAAGTGCGGCCTCCCGCATGAAGCGCAGGATGCCGGTCTGCGCCATCCCGATCAGGTGCGCGCCATGCAGATTCGCGAGCTGGGCAGCGAAGGCGATACGATCGGCCGCCTCCTGTGATTCGTCGACGTGGACGAGTATGGTCTTGATATCCATCTTGGACTCCCGGGAGATGATGCAGCCGTCAGCGCGCGCTGGACGCCAGGGCATCGACAAGCAGGCTGGACTGCGGATTGCTGGTCTTGCCGCCGATTATCTCGCTCGCGGACAAGGTGCGCCGGTAATAGGCATTGTTCAGATTCTGGCTGTAGCGGACGCCGTTCAGCTCGACGGTGGCGGCATCGCCGAACAGGCCCTTGCTGTCGGCCCAAGCGACGACGTCGCCCGCGCGCGCGGAACCTTCGACCATCCTGTTCCAGTTCATGATCGTCAAGCCGGCAGTGGCGCTCAGGGAGACGCTGGTCTTCTTCAGGAAGGCATCGACGGCCTTCTGGTTGTTCAGCACGAAGGCAAGTGCGCCGCCTTGCACGCCCGCCTGCAGGCCGAGGCTCAGGCTGCCGGTGTTATAGAAGACAGGCTGGGACCAGTTCCCGTCATCGCGTTTCACCAGCAGCAGACCGGTACCGCCTTCGGCGCCGATGCCGACCGCCGCACGCTTATAGGCGGGCACGATGAAGATACCCTTGGCGGCCCCCAGCAGCGGATGCATGCGGGTATCCAGCTCCAGCTGACGGACGACGTTCACCGCCCGCGTCACGTTACGCTCGGCGGCGGCCAGCGGCCGGTCGGCCGACGCGGTCGTGTCGGCGCTCGCGGGGCGCTCGTCCTGTGCGTGCACCAGGCCGGGGCCGGCCAGCAGCACGGCGACCGCAAACTGCAGCGCGCTTTGACTGATGAAATCCATGATGCACTCCTTCCATCGAATGATTGTGACTGGTCAATGCTAGCCCTTCGAAATGACTGTCTGGTATGACTCAGATCAAAAATTCATTCATCACAAACAATTTGACTTAGGTCATACATGGGCGCATCGCCCCACTTTTATAGTGCGAAGTATTCAGGAAACATCAACCTCGCCAATGGAACTTCGAACTCCCGAAAGCCCGGTGCGAGGCACGCCGGGCAGCCCTCCCGCAACGAGGAACAAGAGGCTCGTCAAGCGCCTCGTGGCTATCGTGGCCGTGCTCGTGCTGGCCATCGGCGGCGCCCAGGCGTGGAAGCTGTCGCGCCAGCAGGGCCCGGGGCCCGGATTTGTCAGCGGCAACGGCAGGATCGAGGCGGTGGAAGTCGACATCGCCACCAGATTGCCGGGCCGGGTCGTCGACGTCCTGGTCGACGAAGGCGATCCGGTAAAAGCAGGCCAGCTGCTGGCGCGCATGGATGCCGGCTCCCTGCACGCGCAGAAGAGCGAGTCGCTGGCGCGGGAGCAACAGGCCCGCGACGCCGTGGCCGGTGCGCAGGCGCAGCTGGCGATGCGCCGGAGCGACCTGGCGGCAGCGGCTGCGCTGGTGGCGCAGCGCGAGAGCGAACTGGATGCCGCGCGACGGCGACTCGCACGGTCGACCGTTCTGGCCCAGGCCGGCGCCGCATCGCAGCAGGAGCTGGACGACGACCGCGCCCGCGCCGACGCGGTGCGTGCCACGCTGATGGCGGCGCGCGCACAGGTCGATGCGGCAGGCGCGGCCGTGGCGGCTGCCCGGGCCCAGGTGGTGCAGGGCCGCTCCGCGATCGAAGCCGCCGTCGCCACGACCGCGCGGATCGATGCCGACCTGCGCGACGAGGATCTGCTGGCGCCGCGCGCCGGCCGCGTCCAGTATCGCGTGGCCCAGGCCGGCGAAGTGCTGGGCGCGGGAGGCAAGGTGCTGAACCTGATCGACTTGACGGATGTCTACATGACCTTCTTCATTCCAGAGGAGGCCGCCGGCCGTGTCGCGCTCGGTACCGAGGTCCGCCTGGTGCTGGACGCGGCGCCGGACTTCGTGGTCCCGGCCACCGTCAGCTACGTCGCGAGCAGCGCGCAATTCACGCCCAAGTCCGTCGAGACCGCCAGCGAAAGGCAGAAGTTGATGTTCCGGGTAAAAGCCCAGGTCGACCGGCGGCTTCTGGAGCGCCATGCCGACCAGGTCAAGGCCGGCGTGCCCGGCGTCGCCTGGATCCGTCTCGATCCCAAGCGCCCCTGGCCGGCCGCGCTGGCGCTGAGGGGCTCGCCATGAGAGACGCGGCGCCGGCGCCGGCTGCCCGGCTTGCCGGCCTCAGCCTGCGCTATGGCCGCGTGACGGCCCTGGACCGGGTCGATCTCGAACTGCCCGCGGGCAGGATGACAGCCCTGATCGGTCCCGATGGCGTCGGCAAGTCGAGTCTGCTTGCAACGGTTGCCGGGGCGCGCCGCATTGCCGAGGGCAGGGTGGAGGTGCTTGGCGGCGACATGGCCGACGCCCGCTACCGCGCCATCGTCTGTCCAAGAATTGCCTACATGCCCCAGGGCCTCGGCCGCAACCTGTATCCGAGCCTGACGGTGGAGGAAAACCTGCAATTCTTCGCGCGACTGTTCGGCATCGGCGGCATGGAGCGGCGCGCGCGGATCGACCTGCTGGCAGCAAGCACCGGGCTGTTGCCCTTCCTAGGGCGCCCGGCCGGCCAGCTGTCGGGCGGGATGAAGCAGAAACTGGGTTTGTGCTGTGCGCTCGTGCACGACCCGGACCTGCTGATCCTGGACGAACCCACCACAGGTGTCGATCCGTTGTCGCGCAGCCAGTTCTGGGAGCTGATCGGCGCCATCCGGCAGGCGCGCCCAGGCCTTAGCGTGCTGGTGGCAACCGCCTACATGGAAGAGGCGAGCCGCTGCGACTGGCTGGTAGCGCTGGACGGCGGGCGCGTACTCGCCAGCGGCACGCCGGCGGCGCTTCTCGAAAAAGGCGGCGGCGTCAGTCTCGAAGCGGCTTTCGTGGCCTTGCTGCCGGCGGAGCGCCGCGCCGGCTATCGTGCCCAGGGTCCGCAGCCGCGCCAGCCGGTGTCCGGCGGCGCGCTTGTCATCGAAGCCGATCGGCTGTCGCGGCGCTTCGGCGATTTCGACGCCGTGAAGGATGTCAGCTTCCGCATCACGCGCGGCGAGATTTTCGGTTTCATCGGCTCGAACGGCTGCGGCAAGACCACGACGATGAAAATGCTGACAGGACTGTTGTTGCCGACCGCCGGCACGGCGCGGCTGTTCGGCGAGGAGACGGGCACGAACGGCTTGGAGGCGCGCCGGCGGGTCGGCTACATGTCGCAGGGCTTTTCACTGTACCAGGAGCTGACCGTGCGCCAGAACCTGATGCTGCATGCGCGGCTGTTCGACCTCGGCGAAGCGCTGGCGGAGGCGCGCTGCGCTGCGCTCGCCACCCGTTTCGGCCTCGAAGCCCTGCTCGACATCCTGCCGGCCAAGTTGCCGCTGGGGCTGCGCCAGCGCCTGTCGCTGGCGGTGGCAATGGTGCATGAACCCGAGCTGTTGATCCTGGACGAACCCACCTCCGGCGTCGACCCGATCGCGCGCGACCGGTTCTGGGAGGCGTTGTTTGCATTGTCGCGCAGGGATGGCGTGACGATTTTTATTTCCACCCATTTCATGAACGAGGCCGAGCGCTGCGATCGCGTGGCCCTGATGCATGCCGGTCGGGTACTGGCCACCGGCACGCCGGACGCATTGCGGCGGGAACGCGGCGCCGCCAGCCTGGAGGAGGCGTTTACCGGCTGGCTGCGCGAAGCCGCGCCAAGCGAAGTGCAGGGGCCGCCGAGGCTGCCGGAAGCCGGCCTGGCCGCGCGCGGCGGCTGGCTGCGGCGCGCAAGCGCTTATGCCTGGCGCGAAGCGCTCGAACTGCGGCGCGATCCGGTGCGCGCCAGCCTGGCGATGTTCGGTTCGCTGTTGCTCATGGTCGTGATCGGCTACGGCATCAACCTGGACGTGGAAGACCTGCGCTTCGCGGTGCTGGACCGCGACGGGACCAGCCTGAGCCGCGACTATGCGCTGAACCTGGCCGGGTCCCGCTATTTCATCGAACGGCCAGCGCTGGCCGGCTACGAGGACATGGATGCCAGGATGCGCGCCGGCGAACTGGCGCTGGCGATCGAGATTCCGCCGGGCTTTGCACGCGCGGTCGAGCGCGGTCGGCCGGCGCAGATCGGGGCCTGGATCGATGGCGCCATGCCGGTGCGCGCCGAGACCGTGCAGGGCTATCTGCTCGGCATGCACCAGGAATGGCTGCGCAGCCGGGCAGCGGCATCGGGCGCGGAGAGTATGCCGTCCGCTGTCGGCATCGAAACGCGTTTCCGCTACAACCCCGACGTGCGCAGCCTGCCGGCGATGGTGCCCGGCATCATGGCCTTGCTCCTTCTCATGCTGCCGGCGATGCAGGCCGCGCTGGCCGTGGTGCGCGAGAAGGAAATGGGCTCGATCGTCAACCTGTATGTCACGCCGGTGCGGCGCAGCGAATTCCTGCTCGGGAAGCAGGCACCCTATGTGGTGCTGGCGATGGTGAATTTCCTGCTGATGGTCCTGATGGCGGTGACGATCTTCCGGGTGCCCTTGAAAGGCAGCTTCCCGGCCCTGGCTGCGGCAGCGTTCCTGTACTGCATCTGCTCGACCGGCATCGGTCTCCTCGCGTCCAGCTTTACGCGCAGCCAGATCGCAGCACTCTTTTTCACGATGATCGGCACCATGATCCCCGCGATCCAGTATTCTGGACTGATCAATCCAGTGGTCGCGCTGGAAGGCATCGGACGTGCGCTTGGGGAGGCGTATCCGGCATCGCACATGCTGACCATCAGCCGGGGAATATTTGGCAAGGCGCTTGGGATTGCCGGCCTGGCGCCGGATTACCTGGCCCTGGCCATCGCGGTGCCGGTCATCCTTGGCCTTGCGGTGCTTGCCTTGCCGAAGCAGGAGCGCTAGCATGGCCGCCGTCTCGTTCCGCAAGATATGGTGGCTTGGCATCAAGGAATGGTGGAGCCTGGCGCGTGACCCGGTGATGCTGCTGCTGATCCTGTACACCTTTACGGCCGGCGTGTACATCGCCGCCACCGCCCAGCCGGACACCTTGAGCCGCGCCGCCCTCGCGATCGTCGACGAAGACCAGTCCCAATTGTCCGCGCGCCTGCGCGCCGCCTTCGTGCCCCCGCAATTCATGCCGCCCGAGCAGATCACGCTGGAGGAGGCCGATGCGCGGCTCGACCGCGGACGCGCGACCTTCGTGCTGGTGATACCGGCCGGCTTCCAGCGCGACGTGCTAGCCGGCCGGCCGGCGGAACTGCAGCTGAACGTCGACGCCACACGGATGAGCCAGGCTTTTACCGGCAGCAGCTACGTTCAGCAGATCGCCCTCGGCGAAATCGCGGTCTTCGAGCAGCGGGTACGGCTGGAATCCCCGCCTCCCGTCGAGCTGTCGGTGCGTGCCCGCTTCAATCCGGCGCTGGCGCCTTCATGGTTCGGTGGCCTGGCGGAAATGGTCAACAACATCACGATGCTGTCGGTCATCCTGACCGGGGCCGCGCTGATCCGCGAGCGCGAACACGGGACCGTCGAGCACCTGCTGGTGATGCCGGTACGGCCGCTCGAAATCATGCTTGCCAAGCTGTGGTCGATGGCGGCGGTGGTGCTGCTGGCCGCGCTGATCGCCCTGCTGGGTATCGTCAAAGGCCTGCTGCACGTGCAGATCGGCGGCTCGGTGACGCTGTTCCTTGCCGGGGCGGCGCTCCACCTGTTCGCGGTGACTTCGCTGGGCATCCTGTTGGCGACCCTGGCGCGCAGCATGCCGCAGTTCGGCATCCTGGTGGTCCTGGTCCTGCTGCCGCTGCAGATGCTGTCGGGCGCGACCACGCCGCGCGAGAGCATTCCCTATGCGTTGCGCCAGCTGATGCTGCTCACCCCGACCACCCATTTCGTCGAATTCAGCCAGGCGGTCCTGTTCAGGGGCGCCGGCCTCGACGTCGTATGGCCACGCTTCCTGGCGCTGGCGGCGATCGGCGCCGCTCTGTTCGGGATAGCGCTGGCGAGATTTGGAGCGGCAATCCGTCAATAAGCAGAGGAGAAGGCATATGGAAAGGCTTGCATTGGTCACCGGAGGCACGCGCGGACTCGGCAAGGCGATCGCGCTGGCGTTGCGCGATCGCGGCTGCCGGGTGGTCGCCACCTGCCGCGGCGAAGGGCTGGAGGCGCAGCGGATGGAAGAGGAGTGCGGGATTCCGGTCGAGTACTGGGATGTCGCCGACTTCGAGGCCTGCCGGGCCGGTGTCGCGCGGATCCGCGAACGCCTGGGACCGGTCGAGATCCTGGTCAACAACGCCGGCATCACGGCGGATGCGGCGTTCCACAAGATGAGCGAGGCCCAGTGGTGGGATGTCCTGCGCACCAACCTGGGGTCGATGTACAACGTGACGCGCCAGGTGATCGAGGACATGCGCGAACGGCGCTACGGCCGCATCGTCAACATCAGCTCGATCAACGGGCGCAAGGGGCAGGCCGGGCAGTCGAATTACGCGGCGGCGAAAGCCGGCATCCTGGGCTTCACCCGTTCGCTGGCGCTGGAGAATGCTTCCCGCAACATCACCGTCAACGCGGTGGCGCCCGGGTATTGCGATACCGCGATGGTGGCCGCGGTGCGACCGGACGTGCTGCAATCCATCGTGGCCGGCATCCCTGTCGGGCGGCTGGGCGAACCCGGGGACGTGGCGCGCCTGGTGGCCTTCCTGGCGGACGAGGCGGCCGGTTTCGTCACCGGCGTGACCTTCGACGTCAATGGTGGCCAGTACATGGCCTGAGCGGAGTTACCGGCATGGATGCCTCGATGACGGCGATGGTGCTCGACGCTCCCGGCAAGGCGCTCCGGCAGGAACGCCGTCCGGTGCCGATGCCCCATGGCTACGATATCCTGATCCGCGTCGCTGCCTGCGCGGTTTGCCGGACCGACCTGCATGTGGTCGACGGCGAGCTGCCGCCGCACCGCCTTCCGCTGGTTCCCGGTCACGAGATCGCCGGGGTGGTGGCCGCCTGCGGCCCACTGGCCACGCGCTGGCGCCCCGGACAACGGGTAGGCGTACCTTGGCTGGCCGGAGCCTGCGGTGAATGTGCGTATTGCCTCGGCGGGCGGGAGAACCTGTGCGCCAAAGCCCGTTTCACCGGCTACGACCTCGATGGCGGATTTGCCGGCTTCACGCTGGCGGACGAGCGCTTCTGCTTCGCCTTGCCGGATGCCTACGACGACCGGCATGTGGCGCCGCTGCTGTGCGCCGGTCTGATCGGCTACCGCGCCTACGCCATGGCCGGTCTGGGGCGGAGGCTGGGTTTGTATGGCTTTGGCGCCGCGGCGCATCTGGTCGCTCAGCTTGCCATCCAGGACGGCCGCGAAGTCATGGCCTTTACCCGTCCGGGCGATGCGCGCTCCCAGGCGTTCGCACGTTCGCTCGGCGCCCGATGGGCGGGAGGGGCGAATGACGCGCCTCCGGAAGAACTCGACGCCGCCATCCTGTTCGCGCCGGCGGGGGAGCTCGTGCCGCAGGCGCTGGCGTCAACCGCCAGGGGTGGCACCGTCGTGTGCGCCGGTATCCATATGAGCGATATCCCGGGATTTCCTTACTCCCTGCTATGGGGCGAGCGTTGCGTGCGCTCGGTGGCGAACTTGACCCGCGCGGATGGCGCAGCCTTCCTTTCCCGCGTCAGCGACGGGCAACTGAAGACGAGTGTCGTGGTCTACCCGCTGGCCGCGGCAAACCAGGCCCTGGACGATCTGCGCGGCGGGAGGATAGACGGTGCCGCGGTGCTGGTGCCGTAAGGCGAAACCTCAGGCCGCCTGGTGATGCTGGTGTCCGGCCACGACGACGCGGTTGCGTCCGGCCCCCTTGGCGCCGTACAGGGCGCCGTCGGCCTCGCGCAGCAGCGTTTCCCAGTCACATCGGTCGCGGCAGACGCTGATCCCGATGCTGACGGTGCAGCGCAACTCGGATGGTGCGCCGGGAATCTGCTGGCCGGCGAAGGTCTCGCGGATGCGCTCCGCGCACACGGCCGCTTCTTCCGCCCCGGCCTCGGGCAGGACGCAGACGAATTCTTCTCCGCCGACTCGGCCGACGTAATCGCTGGCACGCAAGGTATTCATGCAGGTGGCGACGAGGGCGCGGATCACGGCGTCTCCTGCGGCATGGCCGTAGGTATCGTTGACGCGCTTGAAATGATCGATATCGAGCATCGCGACGGCGAGGGCATGGCCATGGCGCTGCGCCAGCGACAGGTCGTGCCGGGCCAGTTCGGTCAGGTAAGCGCGTGACAGCGCGCCGCTCAGGTTGTCGTAGCGGCATGCGCTCAGAAGTTTTCGTTCGCGCAGCCACGTTTCGCGGCGGACGCGAAGGGACGCCATGCCAAGCATGATGGCCAGCGCGGGCGCCGCAATGCACGCGATCCAGATGGCGAACGCGGCCGCGGAGGGCAGCATCAAGGCGCCGAGAGCGCCATACAACAGTGCGGGAGGCGCGAGTATCCGCAGGCATTGCCTCGGGCGCGGCTCCAGCAGGCCGGCGGCCACCATCCAGAAGAAGAGGGTCGGCATCGCTTCCAGCACCCCATCTCCCACGGGATGGACGCTGACGGCAAGCGCCACGGCATGGAGGAAATAGACGAAGGACGCGCGGCCGGTCGGGGAGGGACCGGAACGGGGCATCCGGTAAGTGAAGGACGCGGTGGCGACCAGCGCCAGCCGTATGACCAGGCTGCCAGGCGATTGTCCCGTTCCGAGGAGATAGCTCCACAAGCCGGCGCCCAGCACGGCAATGCCGAACACCGCGCAGAAGCCCGGTAGCAGACGTCTCAGGTAGCGGTCGGAGCGGCGCTCGAACAGGCGCGACAGGTCGAGCGGCGACGGCAGCGTGGCGTGTGATGGCGGCGCCGGCGCCAGCGCCAGCGCTTCGTCTGCCTTGTTCATCGCCGGCGCCGCGGCTGTCGTAGCCGCGCCGGAATGGCGTCCTTGCGTTCGGCGGCGAAACGGCAGCGCAGGCGTAACGGGCGAGGCATGCCGGCACGTGCCAGTACCGCCGACAGGCGATGCAGCGAGAGCACGACCGCGAGAGCTGCGGCGATCTGCCGGCCCGTCTCTGCATCTCCGCGTTCGACCCGCGACGCGACCCGGTGCAGGGAGCACAGGATCATCGCGTTTTCGGCCCGCCGTTCGTGCAAGTGACGGTCTCCCAGCAGTTCGAGCAACGGCTCCTCGTGGCGCAGCCCGGCTTCGACAGCGGCGACCATCGAAGGAAACCCGCGGACGAAACCGGCGTCCGGCTGCTTCATGATCTCTCGGATCTGGAAGACGAGTTCCGTGTGCAGGTGCCGCAGGGCGGCGCGAACGGGACGTACCCTGTGGGTGCTGGCGGACAGGATCATGATGGCTTGCCTGAAATGCTCGCTAATGGGAAAGAAACACCGGAAGATGAGCCCAGCGTAATACCGTTGTCGTGATCCCTTCGGTCAAGGCTTCGCGCACGCGCGAGTGCCCGTACGCACCCATGACGATCAGGTCCGCATCGGCATCGACCGCTGCCGCCAGGATCGTCATGCCGGGGTCGTCGGACCGAGTTTTGCGGCAGGTGTCGGCAGTGACACCGTGCCGTTCCAGCCAGGCCGCAAGCGCCGTGCATGCTTCGTGCTCGAGACAGGTCGCGGGGAGCTGGGTGCCGATCCCCAGCACGGTGGCATGACGCGCCTGCCTGAGGAGTGGCAGGGCGGCGGCCACCGCGCGCATCGCGCCGGCGCTGCCGTCCAAGGCAACCACGACCTCGCCATCGAGGCGAGGAGAATATCTCGAGCCGGGCATGACCAGCGCCGGATGTCCTCCTTCCAGCAACACCCGTTCCGGCAGGTCGGTCGGGCTCAGGGGATCGATCACCATGCGGTCGGGTTGTCCGAGCACGGCAAGATTGCAATAACGTGCGGCGAGCGGCAGGCCGCCGTCGGCATCGTCGTCGATCAGCCTTGCTTCGAAAGACGAGACGTCTTCCTGTCGCGCCAGCAGAGAGAAGCGGTCGAGCGCCTGCAGGGCTTCGGCGCGCAAGGTCTGGCAGCGCGCGGCAAGCGGGCCGCGGCCGGCAGCCAGTACTTCCGGCGGCAGGAAACGCGAGATACCCGTCGTTGCCGCGCCGATCAGGTGGGCGCCGAACCGACGCGCAAGAAGCGCCGCGCAATGGATGCGCGAGGGCGCGCCGTCGCCAAGGTCGACATGCACGAGGATCGACTTGTAGCTCATGGGCTGCTCCGGTGGGGAAGTGCACAAGGTCGAGCCTAATCCGAGGCATTGTGCATGTCTACGACGAAGGCGGCTTTAGCACAATTAACTAGTCATATTTTGACTTGAGTCAAAAATTTGGCGGTCGATCCCGCTAGGCTTTGCGGAACATGAACGAATCGGAACGAGACGCCAAGATGAGCATACGCAACCTCGAGTATTTCTTTCGTCCGCAATCCATCGCGGTGATAGGCGCTTCGAACCGGCCTGGCAGCGTCGGCGCTACGGTTCTGGCCAACCTCGTCAGTGCAGGCTTTCCCGGCCCGATCTGGCCCGTCAACCCCAGGCACCGGCGGCTCGAGGGTCTGCCGGTGGTTCGTGACGCCGCCGACCTGCCGGGAGCGCCGGAACTGGCGGTCATCTGCACCCCTGCCGCGACGGTGCCGGCAATCGTCGCCAGCCTAGGCCGGCTCGGTTGCCGTGCCGCGGTCGTACTCAGCGCCGGGCTCGATGCCACGGGTGGCGATGGCCGCAGCCTGCGCCAGGCCATGCTGGACGCCGCCCGGCCGCATCTGCTGCGCCTGCTCGGACCGAACTGCGTCGGCCTGCTGGTCCCCGGCAGCGCGCTGAATGCCAGCTTCGCCCCGGTGGCGGCGCTGCCGGGACGGATCGCCTTCGTGGCGCAGTCGGGTGCGCTGGTAACCGCGGTGCTGGATTGGGCGCGAGCCCGCCGGATCGGGTTCTCCTGTTTCGTGTCGCTCGGCGACGGCAGCGACGTCGACTTCGGCGACCTGCTGGATTACCTGGCGGACGACAACGGTACCGATGCCATCCTGCTGTATGCGGAGAGCGTACGCCAGGCCCGCAAGTTCATGTCGGCGGCACGCCGCGCCGCGCGCGCCAAGCCGGTTGTGATCGTGAAAGCAGGCAGGGTCGCCGAGGCGGCGCATGCGGCGTTCAGCCACACCGGCGCGCTTGCCGGTTCCGACCTCGTCTACGACGCCGCGATCCGCCGTACCGGCATGTTGAGGGTCCATACCACCGAGGAACTCTTCGATGCGGCCGCGATGCTGTCCCAGCCGCGCCGGCCGTCAGGGCCGCGCCTGGCGATCCTGACGAACGGGGGTGGCCCCGGCGTGATGGCGACCGATGCCCTGATCGAGGGGGGAGGGCAGCTTGCCCGGCTGGGGACCGCGACCCTGGAGCGTCTTTCGATGGATCTGCCGCCGACCTGGTCACGGGGCAACCCGGTCGACGTCATCGGTGACGCGCCGGTGGCGCGCTACCGGCTGGCACTGGCAGCCCTGCTCGAAGAGCCCGGCGCCGACGCCGTGCTCCTGATTCATGCTCCGACCGCCATCGTCCCGAGCGACGCCATCGCGCGCGCGCTGTTGCCGCTGCTGCGCGCAGCCAGGCGTCCGGTGCTGTGCTGCTGGATGGGCGGCGCCAGCGTCGAGCAGGCGCGCGGCTTGTGTGCGGACGCCGGCCTGCCGGTGTTCGATACGCCGGAAGAAGCCGTGCGCGGCTTCCTGCAGCTGCTTGCCTATCAGCGCAACCAGCAACTGCTGATGCAGGTTCCCACGGCCGGGACCATGGTGCCGCCGGACCGCCGGGCTGCCCGGGGCCGCGTCGAGGCGCTCCTGGCCCAGGGAAGCGCCAGGGTCGGCGAAGCCGACGCCAAGGCGATTCTCGCCGCCTATGGCATCCCGGTGGTGCGGACCGAGGTGGTGTCCGATCCGGTGGAGGCAGTGCGGGCGGCCGGCCGGATCGGCTATCCGGTGGCGCTGAAGATTCTTTCGCCGGACATCGCGCACAAGAGCGATGTCGGCGGTGTGGCGCTCGACCTCGCCGATGGACCAGCCCTCGAAGGTGCCGCCGCGGCCATGCTCGCGCGGGTACGCCATCTCCTGCCGGAAGCGCGCCTGGACGGCTTCACGGTACAGGCGATGGCGAGGCGGCCGCGAGCCCATGAACTCATCGCCGGCGTCAGCACGGATCCCCTGTTCGGGCCGGTCGTCCTGTTCGGCCAGGGCGGCGTTGCGGTCGAGGTGACGGGCGACCAGGCGATCGCGCTGCCGCCCTTGAACCGCATACTGGCCGCGGACCTCGTCGGGCGTACCCGGATCGCGCGCCTGCTGGCGGGCTTTCGCGATTACCCGGCGGCCGACATGGAGGCACTCTACGATGTGCTGGTAAGGATCGGCCAGATGATCGCGGACTTGCCGGAGCTGGCCGAGCTCGACATCAATCCCCTGCTGGCGGGCGCCGACGGCGTGATCGCGCTGGATGCGCGCATGCGGCTCGCGCCCGTGCCGCCAGGGCAGGATCCGCTGGCCAGGCTGGCGATCCTGCCTTATCCGGACCGCCTGGAGCGGCAGGTCGAAACGCCCCTGGGAACGCTGACCCTGCGTCCGATACGACCCGAAGATGCGCCGGCTCACCAGGAATTCTTCCACGCGCTGAGTCCGGAAGACGTGCATTTCAGGATGTTCGGTGCGATGCGGGAGCTGCCGGCAGCCCAGCTGGCGCGTTTCACCCAGATCGACTATGCGCGTGAAATGGCCTTCATCGCCACCCGGCCGCAAGACGGCCGCGACGAAACGCTGGGCGTGGTGCGGGTCGTGATCGATCCCGACGATGTGGAAGGCGAGTTCGCCATCGCCATACGCTCGGCGCTGAAGGGCCAGGGCCTGGGCGGCCTGCTGATGGACTGCCTGATCGATTATTGCCGCGAGCGCGGCCTTGTCCGGTTGCGCGGCGCCGCGCTGGCCGATAACGTCCGCATGCACGGGCTGGCACGGCGCTGCGGCTTCGATGTACACGCCGCAGACGACGGCACGGTCGTGATGAATCTGCAGCTGGCATCCGGAACGGGAGGCTGAGGTGAACAAGGCGATTCTCATCATCCAGGGACATCCGGATTGCCGCCGCCAGCACCTGTGCCATGCGCTTGCCGATGCCTATGCCGACGGCGCGATTGCCGCCGGCCATGCCGTCGACCGGATCGAACCGGCACGCCTGCGCCTGCCACTGCTCGACAGCGTAGAGGATTGGCAGCACCAGGCGCCCACGCCCGAGGTGGCCGCGGCCCAGGAAGCGATCCGGCACGCGCAGCACCTCGCGCTGTTCTACCCCTTGTGGCTCGGCGACATGCCGGCGATGCTTAAAGGTTTCCTGGAACAGGTGGCACGGCCCGGCTTCGCGATCGATCCGGCCGCGCGCAATCCCCTGCGTGCCGGCCTGCTGCGGGGCCGCAGCGCGCGCGTGGTGGTCAGCATGGGAATGCCGGCCAGCCTGTACCGGTGGTTCTACGGTGCCCATGGCGTACGTCTCATGAGGCGCAACATCTTGCGCTTCGCGGGAATCTCCCCCGTGCATACCACGCTGGTGGGCGGCGCCGGCGCCCTCACACCGGAACAGGTGGCGCTCTGGTGTTCCAGACTGAGGCGCTTGGGCGAGTCGGCATCCTGACCAAGACAGGTTCAAGGCGCCAGCACATAGCTTCCGGGCGCGGCCCCGAGGCTGAGGACGGGAGGCGGCGCCGACGTCATCGGACCTGCCCGGCGCGCCAGCCAGGACTCCCATGCCGGCCACCAGCTGCCGTCCTGGTATTCGTTCAGCGCCTGCCATCTGTCGGGGGCGACATAGGGCGCATCCTGTGCATGGGCTGCCATCTGGTAGCTGCGCCCCGGAGTGCCGGGCGGCGACACGACACCTGCATTGTGCCCGCCCGTGGTCAGCAGGAAGGTGACCTCGGTGTCGCTCAGTGGAACGATCTTGTAGACCGAGTGCCAGGGCGCCACGTGGTCGGTGAGCGTGCCGACCGCGAAGATGGGGATGTGGATGTCGGTGAGGGATACCGGGCGTCCATCGACGATGTAGCGGGCGCTGGCCAGGCGGTTCTTCAGGAACAGCTGGCGCAGATACTGGGAATGCATGCGGTAGGGCATGCGGGTGGCATCCGCATTCCATGCGGCCAGGTCGCTGTTCTGGTCCGGAAGATCGAGGAAATAGTGGCGCAGGCGCCGCGACCAGATCAGGTCGTTCGACCGCAGAAGCTGGAAAGCGCCGGCCATCTGGCGCGTGTCGAGGTAGCCCTGCTGCCACATCGCGGCTTCCAGAAAGGCCACTTCGCTGTCGTCGATGAACAGCGACAGCTCGCCAGGCTCCGTGAAGTCGACCTGGGCAGCCAGCAGGGTCATGCTTGCCAGCCGTTCGTCACCGTCGCGCGCCATTGCTGCGGCCGCGATCGCCAGCAGGGTCCCGCCGAGGCAGTAGCCGCAGGCATTCACTTTCGGTGCGCCGGTCTGCTGGATGATGGTGTCGAGCGCTTCCATCACGCCGAGGCGCCTGTAGTCTTCCATGGATAGATCGCGATCTTCGGGACCGGGATTTTTCCAGGAAATCATATAGACCGTATGGCCCAGCTCGACCAGGTAGCGAACCAGGGAGTTATGCGGCGACAGGTCGAGGATGTAATACTTCATGATCCAGGCCGGCACGACCAGCAGCGGCAGCGCGTGTACCGACGGCGTGGCCGGGTCGTAGCGCAGCAGCTCGATCAGGCGGTTGCGCATGACGACCTTGCCTGGGGTTAGCGCAAGCTCGCGGCCGGGACGCGGGCCGGCCGGCGGCGTGCCGCCGACAAGGGCGCGTCGGGCGTCTGCGGCGGCACGAACGGCGCCGTGGATCAGGTTCCAGCCGCCACTGGCGGCTGTGGCCTGCTGCACGACCGGATTCGTGGCGACGAAGTTGGACGGCGCGACACAGTCCAGCAGCTGGCGCGCAACGAAGGTCACGACATCCGTATGATGCGGCGACACGCCGCGCACCGAACTCGTGGCGCGGTGCCACCATTGCTGGGTTAACAGAAAGGACTGGCTGATCTGGTTATATGGCCAGGCCCGCCAGGCAGGATCCGAGAATCGCTTATCCTGGGCCAGGGGCTGTACAGGACTGGTCGAATCTCCGACCATGGCACCGGTGCTGTACTGCAGCCAGCACTGCAGGCCGGAAAACCCCTGCAGGAGCAATTCTGCTTGCTTGTCGGGCGACAGCAGCAGGTGGCTTGCCCAGTCCTGCCAGGCGCCGGCCAGGGCCGCGGGGGAGATCCAGGCGGTCATTCGGCCCAGCCAGGCATTCAGCACCAGGTCGGCGGAAGCATGCTCGACGCTCGCCTCCGGGTAGCGCGGCCTGCCGCCACCCTGCCATGCGCTGGCTTCGCGCCTGGCATTCGCCGCCGGTGCCGCAAGGGACTGGGGCGCCATCGTCAGTGCGCGAGCAGCAAAGGAACGGGAGAGCGCTGCAGCAGCTCGCGGGTAACGCCGCCCAGAATCCATTCGCGGTAGCGGCTGTGTCCGTAGGCACCGGCCACCAGCAGGCCGGCACCGCTCGTACGGGCGATCGATATCAGGGCGTCGCCGGTGGTGGAACGGGTGCGTTCCACGAGAACGTCGACCTGCACGGCCTGGCGGGCCAGGTAGAGCGCCATGTCGGCTCCCGGTTCCTCGCCATGCAGTTCGGACAGCTCGTCGGGGTTGATCAGCACCAGTTTCACGCTGTCGGCTCGCTGCAGCAGCGGCATGGCGCCATCGATGGCCCGGATCGCCTGCATGCTGCCGTCCCAGCCGACCACGGCGGTTCCCGGGATGGGTTGGTCGCGCCAGGTCTCGGGGACCACCAGCACCGGGCGCGCTCCGTGCAGGGTCACGTGCTCGGGCAGGCCGCGGATACGCACGGGGAGAACGGGATCCTGGTCGGTATCCTGGCTGAGCACCGTCAGGTCGGCGTAGCGCGACTGCATCAGGAGTGCGAAGCGCGGATCGTCCTCGACCAGGCGTGTTTCGAGCGAGGTAAGGCCCAGGTGGCGGGCCTGTTCCGCGAACGCTTCGAGACGCTGGCTGGCGGCGTCCCGCAATCCCTGGAAGTCGCTGTTCTGCATCATCGGCGCCCCCATCGATCCGGTCAGGAGAGCAAAATCGACCCATGACATCCCCGTCATGGCGCTGCCAATCAGGTGGGCATCGTGGGCAAGCGCCAATTGGGCCGCAGCGTGCAGGCGGCCTTGCTGGTGGGGGCTGCCGTCGACATGCACTATGATGGTCTTGTACATTTCGGCTTCCTTTCAGTGACGTGTTCAATGGTGGGACGGATACCGTCAACGCCACTGTATTACCGGATGTTGCCGGCGTCAGGCTTTGACTTGACGGAGATCAAAAACGGGCTAACTTTTGTCAGTGGCTTCCAAAATCAGCTCAAAGTCTTTGATACTGAGCAAAATATTCTTTATGATGGCCGAGTTCGTGTATTGACATGGCAGCCATGAATTCCGATCACATCGACACGCGTCTTGACTGGCTTCTGACGGCGGCCCGCGATCCCATGCTGGTGTGCGATGCCGCCGGCGTCATCGTGAGGGCGAACCCGCCGCTTGCGGCGCTGTTCGGATGGCCGCTCGAAGAGCTGATCGGGGAGCCGGTCGAAATCCTGGTTCCTGCGGAGCTGCGGAGGCGGCATGCGGTCCTGCGCAGCCATGGGAGTCCGGGGCGGGCCATGGGCAACGGACGTTTCACGGCAGTCGACCAGGCCGGCAATGAGTTCCCGGTCGAGGTCAGCCTCTCGCCACTTCACGACGACGGCATGGCGCTGACACTGGCGACCATCCACGACGTGCGCGCCAGGTCGAGCGCCGAGCAGGGCCTGCGCGACAGTGAGGCACGCATGCGCGCGGTGTTCGAGACCGCGGCGGACGGCATCATCACGATCGACCAGCGCGGCCTGATCGAGCGCGTCAATCCGGCCGCCGAGCGCATGTTCGGCTATGAGGAAGCCGAGCTCGCCGGACGTAATGTCTCGGTCCTGATGCCTTCGCCGGACCGCGAGCGCCACGACGGCTACCTGCGCCATTACATCCGTACCGGCGAACGGCGGATCATCGGCAGCGGCCGCGAGGTCCATGGCTTGCGCAAGGATGGTGCCGTGTTTCCGATGGAGCTCGCGGTGACCGAAATGCGGATCGGCGACGCACGCATGTTCACCGGACTGGTGCGCGACATCACCGCACGCAAGGACAGCGAAAGGCAGGCGGCCGCACTCCTGCAGGAACTGCGTGCCGCCAACGAGGAACTGGGCAATTTCGCCTATGTCGTATCGCACGACCTGAAGGCCCCCCTGCGCGCGATCGGTGCGCTCGCCGACTGGCTGGCCACCGACTATGCCGACCGCTTCGATGACGAAGGCCGCGAGCACATGCGTCTCCTGATCAGCCGGGTCCACCGGATGGGGGGACTGATCGACGGCATCCTCCAGTATTCGCGCCTGGGACGGGAAGGTGGCACCCTGCGCATGGTCGACCTGAACATGGCGGTGGCCGAGGTCGTGGACCTGCTGGCGCCGCCGCCGTCGATCGTGGTCACGGTGGCTGCCGGCATGCCCACGCTCTGGACCGAACCAACCCGTATCCGCCAGGTCTTCCACAACCTGATCTCGAACGCCATCAAGTACATGGACAAGCCCGCAGGGATGATCGCCGTGAGCTGCGTCGAGGAAGACGATTGCTGGCGCTTCGAGGTGGCGGACAATGGCCCCGGCATCGACCGCCGCCATTTCGAGCGCATCTTCCAGTTGTTCCAGACCCTGGCCCCGCGCGACCGGGTCGAAAGCACCGGCGTGGGACTGGCCCTGGTGAAGAAGATCGTCGAGATGCTTGGAGGGCGGGTCTGGGTCGAGTCGATCCTGGGCGAAGGCAGTACCTTCTACTTCACGATCCCGAAAATGCATCGCAAGGCGTCACTGGAGTCACTGGAAAATCGATGAAATCATCCCTCAGGCCGATACTGCTGATCGAGGACGACCAGGTCGACGTTCTCACCACCCGGCGCGCGCTCAAGGAAATCCATGTCACCAATCCGCTCGTGGTGCGCGAGAACGGCGAAGAAGGACTGGCGTGGCTGCGCAACAGCGCCGAACAACCCTGTCTCGTACTGCTCGACCTGAACATGCCGGTCATGAACGGCATCGAATTCCTGGAAAACGTCAAGCGCGACACGCGCCTGCGCGGTATCCCGACCGTGGTGCTGACGACTTCGGAAGAACAGGAAGACAAGGCGCGCAGCTTCGACCTCGGCATCGCCGGCTACATGACCAAGTCCGTGGACTATCGCCGCTTCGTCGAGGTCATGCGTTCGATCGACCGGTACTGGACCATGAGCGAGTCTCCCTGAGATGAACACGATTCTTGTCTTGCTCGTCGAGGACGACGTGGTCGACCGCATGGCATGCCGGCGGCGGCTGGCCGGAAATCCCGCGGGACGCTTCCGCCTGGTGGAGGCGGAAGGCGGCGAGCAGGGGCTGGCATTGGCGGCGAGCATGCGGCCGGATTGCATCCTGCTCGACTACCGCCTGCCCGACCTGTCCGGATTCGAGTTCCTGGACCGGCTCAGGGCCGACCCCGAGGAGGCCGTGCGCACCATTCCGGTACTGATGCTCACCGGGGCGGACAGCGCCGCCATCGCCATCGAAGCGATGCGCCGCGGTGCCCGCGACTACCTGGTCAAGGACGCCGAGGGGGCTTATCTCGAACTGGTACCGGCGACGATCGAGCGCCTGCAGCGCGAACGGCGCCTGGTGAAGGAGAAGCGCCAGGCGGAGGCCAGGTTCCGTACCCTCGTCGAGCAGATCCAGGCGATCAGCTACATCGTCGCGAAGGACCGTCCCGACCGCCTGCACTACATTAGTCCGCAAATCCGGCTCCTGGACTATACGCCGGAAGAATGGCTGGCCGACCCCGGACTGTATGCGGCCAGCATGTTGCCTGATGAGCGGGAAGGCTTGCTTGCCGAAATCCTGCGTTGCCGGCGTACCGGCCTGCCGTTGCGGCTGGAGTATCGCCTGCGTACGCGTAGCGGCGAGCCGTTGTGGTTCCGCGACCAGGCCGGCATCGTGTACGACGAAGCGGGACAAGCCCTGTTCATGCAGGGTACTTTGATCGACATTACCGCCAACAAGCTGGTGGAGCAGAGGCTGACCGAAGCCCGCGACGAACTCAGGCGGCTGGCGGCGTACCAGGAAAGGATCAGGGAAGGCGAACGCCAGCGGATCGCGCGCGAGGTCCATGACGAGCTCGGTGGTCTGCTCACCGGCATCAAAGCCTACATTTCGGTCATCGGCGAACGCCGGGCGCAAGCGGGACAGGGAGTGGATCCCCTGTTGGGAGAGGCGTCCGCGCTGGCGCAGGATGCCATCGATACGGTCCGGCGCGTGATCACCGAACTGCGTCCCAGCGTACTGGACCAGCTGGGTATCTGGGCGGCGCTGGAGTGGTACTGTGCAAGGATCGCACAGCGCACCGGCCTCGAGTGCCGTTGCGAGATCGAACCCGCCGCGGCGGCGATCGCCATGGATCCCGACGCCAGCATCATGCTGTTCCGGATCGTGCAGGAAGCGATGACGAACATCCAGCGGCATGCCGCCGCAAGAAGAATGCGGCTCGCGGTCAGCTGTGCGAACGGCAGGATGACCGTCACGATCGAGGACGACGGGCGTGGCATCGCCGCGGCGGATGGATCGCCGGCCGGCACCTCGTGGGGGATCCTCGGCATGCAGGAGCGCTCGCGCAGCCTTGGCGGGGAGCTGACCGTCGCGCCGCGCCCGGGAGGCGGCACGGTCGTGACGCTACAGGTACCGATGGAAGCCCATCATGTCGCTTGATCCCATTACCGTGCTGCTGGTCGACGACCATGCCATTGCCCGTAACGGCGTAAGCCTGATGCTCGGAACGGCCGGCGACATCGAGGTGACCGGCGAGGCCGCCGACGGCCAGAAAGCGCTCGAACTGGTGCGGCACCAGGCTTTCGACGTGGCCCTGCTCGACATTACCATGCCCGGCATGAACGGCCTGGACCTGCTGCGGCAGCTGCGTAGCCTGCGTCCGGGCATGGCGGTGCTGATGCTGAGCACCTATGCGGAAGAGATCTACGCGGTGCGCGCCCTGAAGCAGGGGGCTGCCGGCTATCTGACCAAGGATGCGCCAACGGCCGTGCTGATCGAAGCCGTCCGGCGCGCCGCAACCGGCCATAAATATGTCAGCCCATCCCTGGTGGACAAGCTGGCCGCGCTGGTCAGCGGCGACGATCATGCGGCCGGCCATGACAGCTTGTCGAACCGCGAACTCGAAGTCTTCAAGCTGATCGCGCAAGGCGAAGCACTGGTCCAGATCGGCGAGCGTTTGCACCTGAGCCCCAATACGGTCACTACCTACCGCGCCCGCATCCTCGACAAGATGGGCATGACGAGCAACGCCGAACTGACCCGCTACGCGCTCGAGCACGGTTTGATCCAGTAGGTGAAACCCTACGTCCGACGTCGGGCGGCCCTGACCGCATCCTGACGGATTGCGCGCTGCCGGCGGCCCCGATCCAGTCCGATACTGCCTGCATGGTTGTCAGAACATGCAAGGAACAGGCGATGACTGAACAGACATACCGGATCGCTCCCGCCGCCAGGCTGGACGGGAACGACATCGATGCCGGCGGCAAATGCGGACGCTGTGCATACCGCAGCTTATGCCTTCCATTCGGCTTGAGCGACCATGACCTGGCCCGGCTGGAAGGCGTGATCGGCTGCCGCCGGCGGCTCGGGCGCGGCGATGTGCTGTTCCGTGTCGGCCAACCCTTTGCGAATCTGTTCGCGGTCCGCTTCGGCCACTTCATGACCTGCCGCTGCGACCACCGCGGCGAGCGCTACATCACCGGATTCCAGATGGCCGGCGACCTGCTCGGCATGGACGCGATCGGTAACGGCGAACATGCGAGTACCGCGATCGCGCTCGAGGACAGCGAGGTGTGCGAGATTTCCTATGCCCGGCTGCGGCAGATTATGGCGGAGATCCCGCAGGTGATGGACCACTTCCACCGGACGATGAGCCAGGAAATCCTGCGCGACCAGTCGGCGATCCGCTTTCTCGGCATCCTGCGCGCGGACGAGCGCATGGCCAGCCTGATGCTGAACCTGTCGGCACGCTATGCCATGCGCGGCTTCTCGCCGCGCCGATTCCAACTCCGCATGTCCCGCGACGACATGGCGCGCTACCTGGGACTCAAGCTGGAAACCGTGAGCCGGCTGCTTGCGCGCTTCCGCGAACAGGGGCTGATCCGACTGGAGCGCCGGGAACTCGAGATCCTCGACATGCGGCGACTCGAGGCGCTGGCTGCCGGCACCCACGAGGACAGCATCGCCTGAGACATCGCGCAGGCGTGCTCCGCCGGTGCCACGCCTGCCGCTTACCCCATCGCATCGGCACCTCTCAAGGGAGAATCCATCATGGCAAATCATCTCACCCCATTCGAACCGTTTGCCGACCTGATGCCATTCGGTTCGGCCCGCGGGTTCGACGAACTGCTCCGCGAATTCGGCCGGCCGGGACTGTTGCAGCAGGAGGTCCCATCGATCCGGCTGGACGTCGAGGAGACCGACCAGGCCTACGCCATTACGGCCGATATCCCGGGCGTCAAGAAGGAAGACATCAAGGTTCAGATCGACGGCAACCAGGTCACCATCTCCGCCGAGCGCAAGCACGAGAGCGAAGAGAAGAAGGGCAACACGGTGCGCAGCGAGCGCCACTGGGGACAGCAGTACCGCGCCTTCACGCTGCAATGCCCGGTCGACGATGGCAAGGCCGAGGCACGCTACGAAAACGGCGTCCTCAAGCTCACCTTGCCGAAGAAGGCACAGGCGGGTACGCATCGGCTCAAAGTCCATTGAGGACAGCCGCCATGCGAGCGCTAGTCTACAAGGGACCGGGCGCCAGGATGCTGGAAGAACGGCCGAAGCCCGCCATGCAGCAGGCGGGCGATGCCATCGTACGCCTGACGCGAACCACCATCTGCGGCACCGACCTGCACATCCTGAAGGGCGATGTGCCGAGCTGCCGGCCCGGTACGATCCTCGGCCACGAAGGCGTCGGGATCATCGAAGCGGTCGGCGGTGCTGTCAGCGGCTTCCGGCCGGGTAACCATGTCCTGATCTCGTGCATCACCTCGTGCGGCCGCTGCGAGTACTGCCGGAAGGGAATGTATTCGCATTGCGTCGATGGCGGCTGGATACTCGGCAACCGGATCGACGGCACCCAGGCCGAATACGTGCGTATCCCGCACGCCGACTTCAGCCTTCACCACATTCCTGCGGGAGCCGATGAAGAAGCGCTGACCATGCTCAGCGACATCCTGCCGACCGGGTTCGAATGCGGTGTCCTCAACGGCAAGGTGCAGCCAGGCTGCAGCGTCGCCATCGTCGGTTCCGGTCCGATCGGCCTGGCGGCACTGATGACGGCCCAGTTCTTTGCTCCCGCCGTCATCGTCATGATCGACCCGGACAAACATCGCCTCGAGATCGCCCGGCGCTTCGGCGCAAGCCACGTCCTGTCGCCGGAGGAAGGCACCGTGGCGCAGGTCAAGTCCCTGACCGAAGGACGGGGCGCCGATGTCGTCATCGAGGCGGTCGGCATCCCGGCCAGTTTCGAGCTCTGCGAGGAGCTGGTGGCGCCCGGCGGCACCATCGCGAACGTGGGCGTGCACGGAACCAAGGTCGATCTTCATCTCGAGCGCCTGTGGTCGCATAACATCACGATCACGACACGCCTCGTGGACACGGTGACCACGCCCCAGCTGCTGAAGGCGGTCACGGCGCACAAGCTGGAACCGGCTTCGCTGGTGACCCACCGCTTCCGCCTCGAGGAGATGGACAAGGCCTATGACACCTTCGGGCGGGCGGCCGAAACCCATGCGATGAAAGTCATCATCGAGGTCTGAGTGCAAAGGGGCGATCATGATTATCGAGAACATATGTGTCGCAACCGACGGTTCGGACGTGGCGGTCCGGGCCGCACAGATGGCGGTGCTGCTGGCGCATGACGGCGGCGGCCGGATCGTGGCGGTCTCGGTGGCGCAGCCGCAATTTTCGCTGGCCCCGGCAGCGGCATCCACGCGCGAGGTGGAGGCCGCTATCGAACTTGCCCTGAAAGCGGCACGCGCGCATGTCGATACGGTGGCGCGCATTGCGAAGGCCGGTGGCGTCGCATGCGAGACCCTGATCAAGCTTGCCTCATCGCCGGGGCCGGAGATCGTAAGGACGGCGGAGGACTATCGGTGCGACCTGATCTTCATGGGTTACCACGGTCCCTCCGCGCTGGACCGGTCTTACGCCGGCAGTGTTGCGCAGCAGGTATTGGCGTGTTCGGCGATTCCGGTACTGGTATTGCGCGACCCCAGGGAGAGCACCAAGCCGGAGTTCAGCGATATTTCTCAATAATGTACGACACGGGTCCGAAACTGAACAGTGCACCGGTTCCGTGTTAAGGTGGACGAAAAAATCCTGCGAGTGAAAACAATGAAAGATATCGTCAACGGACAAGCATATTCACCGGCGGCGAAAGGCCTGCATTGGACGATCGTCCTGCTGTTGACGGTTCAGTTCACAAGCGCTTTCGTCCTTCCGCACATCGGCCGCAATACCCAGCCGAGCGATGTGATCGACCTGCACTTTTCCGTCGGTGTTCTCATTCTGATCGTCATGGCGGCAAGGTTCGTCCACCGGCTGGTCCATCCTGTTCCGCTGGAAGTTCAGGACGCCCCGCCATGGGAGCGGCTGGCGGCCAAGGCCACCCACCAGGTGTTCTATTTGATCCTGCTGGTGGGGCCGTTCCTAGGGTGGGCATCCGCGTCCGCGCACCGCCTTCCGGTAAGCCTGTTTGGTCTCGTTCCATTGCCGGCACTCGCGGCACCGGGCGCTGCCTGGGCGAACGAGGCCGGCGATATCCACTCGACGGCGATGTGGGTACTCCTTTGGCTCGTTGGCTTGCACGTCGCCGCCGCGTTATACCACCATCTGGTTCGGCACGACGGTACTTTGCTGCGGATGCTGCCCGCGGCGAAAGCTGGTGCGCGAAGAGAAACAACGCGACAAATGGACCGGCAGGCCAGCGACTGACCCCTGGCGCCTCATCAAGGATGTGCCGGTCGGCCCATGCGGTGCAGCATGAAGAATGCACCGGCCATGCCGCCGAGGTGGGCGAAATGCGCGATCCCGGCATCCGTTCCCATGACGCCGAGCGCGAGTTCGAGCACTGCATACAGGCTGATAAACAGCCACGCGGGCATCGGAATGGGCGGAAACAACAAGACCACGATACGCCGCGGGAAATACATAGCATACGCCAGGAGAATGCCGAAGACGCCACCCGAGGCGCCTACCGTCGGATAGTGGGTATCGCTGGCATAGGCCACCACTAGCTGCGTCACGCCTGCACTCAGCAGGCTCACGACATAGAGTTTCAACATGGCCGTCCTGCCCAGCAGTGCCTCCACGTCGCGCCCGAACATCCACAAGCCGAACATGTTGACAGCGAGGTGACCGGCGTTCGCGTGCAGGAAGGCATAACTGACGAGTTGCCATGGCGTGAACCCGCCTCCCAGCGGCCACAGGGCGAAACTGGCCGCCAGCTCAGGGTCCATGTTCGACTGCAGTATAAAGGCAGCCACATTGGCAAAAATCAGAATGGAAACGATCGACATGGCGCGGTTTGCGAGGACGAGCCTGATGTTGCACTGCTTTTCGAATTCGCTTTAACGTAAATCCAAACCGGTTTTGACTACGGTCAAAAAAACAAGAAATTACTTTGCTGCTGATTGCAGTGAGCTTCGATTCGGCTAGTTCGAGACATATACTCGAACAGTAAGCCCTCGAGCTGAAGCTTTTGTGAGTCGATATCGGCCATGCTGACGGAGAAAAGCACAATACCGGCGTATTCCGGGACCGGCGCATCGCGGCAGGCGGGCAGGCGCGCAGTCATGACCGCTGCCATCCTGGTGGCATTGCTCGTTGCGCTGACCCTTGCCTACCGATGGCGCCAGACGGCAGCTGCCGAACCCCACTACACGACGGCCACGGTGGGACGGGGCACCGTGGCCACGGTGGTCGTCTCTAGCGGCACCATCAACCCCATCACGACCGTCCAGGTCGGCACCTATGTGTCGGGCGTGATCCGAACCATCCTGTGCGATTTCAATACCCAGGTCAAGGCGGGCCAGCTATGCGCGAAGATCGATCCGCGCTCTTACCAGACGGCGGTGGAGCAGGAAACCGCCTTGCTCGAAACGGCGCGCGCACAGCTCGTCAAGGATCGAGCCAACCTCGACTATACCCAGGGCGTCGACCAGCGCGATGCAGCCTTGCTGCAGCGCGGCTTCCTGTCACACGATGCCGCCGACAGCGCGCGCAATGCCTACAGGCAGGCACAGGCACAGCTGGTGTTCGACGAAGCGGCAGTCAGGCAGCATGCGGCGCAGCTGCAGGCCGCCCGCATCAACCTGGGCTATACCGACATCATCTCGCCGGTCGACGGGACCGTCGTGTCGCGCAACGTCACCCAGGGCCAGACCGTCGCCGCAAGCTTCCAGACGCCGACGCTGTTCCTGATCGCAACCGATCTCACGAAGATGCAGGTCGACACGAATGTCAGCGAGTCCGACATCGGCCGCGTCGCCACCGGCAATGCCGCCACGTTTACCGTTGCCACGTTTCCGGATCGGCAGTTCACGGGTAAGGTGACGCAGGTAAGACAGGCGCCGCAGACCGTCCAGAACGTGGTGACCTACGATGTGGTCGTCAGCGCCCCGAACCCCGAGCTGCTGCTCAAGCCGGGCATGACCGCATCGATCAGGATCGTCACCAGCCATGCGGATAATGTGCTTCGCGTCCCGGAACAGGCCCTGCGTTACCGTCCCGCTTCGCTGCCGGGCACGGAAGCCGGCGCTCCTGGCGGACCTGCCGCGCAATTATGGATCCTGGCAGACGGCAAACCGCGCCGGATTGCCGTCGTTACCGGTCTTGTCGACGACAGTCATGCCGAAATCGTGAACGGGCCGCTGCGCGAGGGCGACCAGGTGATCGTGTCCGAGAATGCTGCGCATGCCCGGGCGGCCCCGGCGAGCCGGCCGGGCCTGGCGCCGCCACGGTAGGTGCCATGAAGCAGGCGTGTATCGAGATCAGGAACGTCACCCGTACCTACCGGGTCGGCGACATCGACGTAAACGCATTGCGCGGCGTTAGCCTGACGATCGATCGCGGCGAATTCGTCGCCATCATGGGATCTTCCGGATCGGGCAAATCGACCCTGATGGCAATCCTTGGCTGCCTGGATCGGCCGACCAGTGGCGAATACTATTTCAACGGCGTCGACGTCGCCCGGTTGGGGGAGCCCGAACTGGCGCAAATCCGCAGCGAACAGCTCGGCTTCGTGTTCCAGAGTTTCAATCTGCTACCACGCACCAGTGCGCTGGAGAATGTGGCGCTGCCGCTGTTTTATGCGAGCACGGCAAGCCCGCAAGCTGCGCAGCGGAACGAGCGTGCCCATGCGGCGCTCGCCATGCTGGGCCTCGCTGAACGCGAGGGCAACACACCGGCCCAGCTGTCGGGTGGGCAGCAGCAGCGCGTCGCCATCGCGCGCGCGCTGATCAATACGCCGAAGCTGTTGCTCGCGGACGAACCCACCGGCAATCTTGATTCGCGCACCTCGCACGACATCATGGATACCCTGGTGCGCCTGAATGCCGAACAGGGCGTGACCGTCGTCGTCGTCACCCATGAGCCGGATATCGCCGCCTATGCGCAACGCGTGGTCACGATGCGGGACGGCGACGTGATCTCGGACGAACGACGCGCAAGCGGCCCAGCAGGATCCGGGATGGCGGACGATGTCGCCGGGTTGCGGCAGGCCCGTCCCGACGGGGCCCGCCGCATGCCGTCATGGGCCTTCAGCCGCATGATCCTGGTGACGGCGGCGCAGGCGCTGGCGCGCAACAGGACACGGTCGGTGCTGACCATGCTCGGGGTCTTCATCGGCGTGGCCGCATTGATCGCGATGATCGCGGTCGGCCAGGGCGCCAACGAAGCGGTGCGCAAGCAGATAGAGAGCCTGGGCACCAACATGTTCGTCGTGGTGCCGGGCGCGAATACCAGTGGCGGCGTGCGCGCGGGCTTCGGCAGCGCCTCGACCTTGACGGTCGCCGATGCCGAGGCGATTAGGCGCGACAGCGTCCATGTCGGCGCCGTCGCCTACCTGATCCGCCAGAACGGCCAGGTCCAGTATCGCGACCTGAACTGGAGCACGACCATCCAGGGCGTGACCGCAAGCTATCCGCCGATCACCCACTGGCGTGTAGTGGAAGGGCGCATGCTGAGCGACGGCGACGACACCGGGGCCGCGCTCGTCGCGGTCATCGGGGATACCCTCCGTCGCCAGTTGTTTGCGCCGGACGAAAGCCCGGTGGGTGCCGTCATCCTCGTTCGCGGCATCCCACTGCGTGTGGTGGGGCTGTACGCGGCCAAAGGACAGACGGCGTATGGACAGGATCAGGACGACCTGCTGATGATTCCCTTCGGAACGGCGGAACGCAAGGTGCTCGGGGTGGCGACGCCGACCCAGCAGCCGGCCCTCAACCCGCCCTATCCACAGGCGCCCAATCCTTTCGGACTGCAACCGCGGCTGACAGGTTACGTCAACCAGATCTACGTGCAGGCGGCCAGCGCCGCCGAGGTACCCGCCGCGATCGATGAGGTGAACGCCAAACTGTCTTCGAGGCACCGCATCAAGCCGGGCAACACACCGGATTTCAATGTGCGCAACCTGAGCCAGATCGCCGACACGGCGGCGGGCAGCAGCCGTATCATGGCGATGCTGCTGGCCGTCGTGGCATCGATTTCGCTGCTGGTGGGCGGCATCGGCATCATGAATATCCTGCTCGTGTCCGTCACCGAGCGCACGCGGGAAGTCGGCTTGCGCATGGCGATAGGCGCGCATCGCAGCCACGTCCTGCTCCAGTTCCTGGCCGAGGCGGTGTTCATGAGCGTGATCGGCGGCATGGCCGGGATCGTTGCCGGCGTCGCCGCGACCTATACCATCGCACTGGTCGCCAAGTGGCCGACCTTCATCTCGCCGGCGGCCGTCGCGGGGGGCTTCCTGTTCTCCGCCGTGATCGGCATCTTCTTCGGCTACTACCCGGCGCGCAAGGCGGCGCGCCTCAACCCGATCGAGGCATTGCGCTATGAATGAGCCCCGATCTGGGAACGGAGGACCGGCAGTCGAACTGCGCTCGCTGACGCGCCGCTTCGGGAACCTGGTGGCCGTGAACAAGGTGACGATGGCGGTCGCATCAGGCTCGATCTTCGGTCTGCTCGGCACGAACGGCGCCGGCAAGACGACCGTCATCAAGCTCCTGACAACCCTGCTGGCGCCCACTGAAGGCACGGCACTCGTGGTTGGCCACGACATCCGGACCGAGCCGGTCGAAGTGCGGCGCTCTCTCGGCTACGTGTCGCAGATGCTGTCGTCCGATGGCGAATTGAGCGGCTACGAGAACCTCCTGATTTCCGCCAAGCTGTATCGGATCCCGCGTGCCGCGAGAAAACCGCGGATCGAGCAGGCGCTGGAATTCATGGAGCTGGCGCCGGTTGCCGATCGCCTCGTCAAGCACTACTCGGGCGGGATGATCCGGCGCCTGGAAATCGCCCAGGCGATGCTGCACCGGCCGGCCGTCCTGTTTCTCGACGAACCGACCGTCGGGCTCGACCCGGTCGCACGCCATGGCGTTTGGCAACGCATTCGCGAGCTGCGCGAGGAATTCGGCACCACGATCATGATGACGACGCACGACATGGATGAAGCCGACCAGCTATGCGAGATGCTCGCGTTCATGCATCGGGGAAATCTTGTTGCGCAGGGCACGCCAATCGAACTGAAGGCGCGGCAAGGCGGCAAGGCGACGCTCGACGATGTGTTCATCGAGTTGACAGGCAGCTCCGTCATCGAACCTGAGGACTACAAGAATGTCGCCGCAATCCGCCGCACCTTCCAGCGCCTCGAATAAGGTCAAGACCATGCGCGATGCCGCCGGCCAGATGCTGGCCGTCGCCGAAGCCGACATACGCAAGCTGCGCCACGATCCAAGCGAACTCATCACGCGGATGGCGCAGCCGGCGTTGTGGCTGCTCATCTTCGGACAGGTGCTGGCGCGTGCCCATGCGATACCGACCGGGCGGATTGGCTATGTGGAATTCGTCGCTCCCGGCATTCTCGCCCAGAGCGTGCTGTTCGTCGCGATCTTCTATGGCGTTTCGCTGATCTGGGAGCGCGACCTGGGCATCGTCCAGAAATATCTGGTGAGCCCGGCGCCGCGTTCGGCCCTGGTGGGGGGGCGCGCCATATCGTCCGGCGTGCGTGGCGTGTCGCAGGCGATTGTCGTCTACCTGCTGGCGGCGCTGCTGGGAGTGCCATTGCGGCTCACGATTCTGGATGGCATTGGCGTCATCGCGACGGTCATGCTCGGCTCAGCCGTTTTCTCGACGTTTTCACTGATCATTGCGTGCCTGGTCAAGACCCGCGAGCGTTTCATGGGAATAGGGCAGATACTGACGATGCCGCTCTTCCTCGCGAGCAACGCTATCTATCCGCTCAATATCATGCCGCCCTGGCTGCGTGGCATCGCCGTCGTCAATCCCTTGACCTACCAGGTCGATGCATTGCGGCGCCTGATGATCGCGAATGCCGATAGCGTGTTCGGACTGGATGTCGACTTTCTGGTCCAACTGGCCATCCTGATGGTATTGATGCTGATAGCGACCTGGCTCTATCCGCGGATCGTGAATTGAGCACGCCGATTGATAGTTCCGCAGTGCGGTTCATATGCCTACCTTGAAGAGGCTGCCGATGGCAATCGTCGAGCCCATCGCAAGCGCGCTCCAGCAGGTGACGCGGATCGCGGCCGGCAGGGCAGGTGCGCCGCCGGTCTTCGCGGCGAGCGCCCCGAGGCAGGCAAGCCCGGCCAGGGTGGCCGCCACCAGCACGGCAACCAGCAGCCTGGCCGGGGTGAAGGCCGTGATCGCCAGCGGCATCGCTGCCCCGACGGCGAAGCTCAGCGCCGACGCGAGTGCCGCCTGCAGCGGACGCGCTTGCGTGGATGCATGGATTCCCAGTTCGTCGCGGGTATGCGCACCGAGCGCGTCGTGCGCCATTAGCTGGGTCGCAACCCGACGAGCCAGATCCTGGTCCAGGCCTCGCTGCATATAGATCGCAGCCAGCTCGCGGTGTTCGGCTTCGCCGTCATGCGCCAGTTCGGCCGTTTCCTGCCTGATGGCAGCCTTTTCCGTGTCGGCCTGGGAGGCGACCGAGACATATTCGCCGGTGGCCATCGACATGCTGCCGGCCACCAGACTGGCAAAGCCCGTCAACAGCATGCTGTTGTGCGAAGCCTGGGCCGCGGCAATGCCGACGAGCAGGCTGGCGGTCGAGATCATGCCGTCGTTCGCTCCAAGCACAGCTGCACGCAGCCAGCCGAGGTGTTCCATCCGGTGCGATTCTTTGTGCCTCATTGCAGCCCGCCTTCCTGATGATGAGTGTGCATGTTCAGGATACCGGCAGCGGACGGCCTTGCCAATGGCGAAGCAGCGCCTTCATCGCTTCGAACCAGAGTGTGCCGAGCAGTGCGCTGCCGGCGGCGATCGACAGCATCCAGAGCGGCGGCAAGGAGAATGAAAAGAGCCGCGCCAGGCCAGGTGTGGCCAGCACCAGGGCCAGGAGCAGCACGGCAAACAAGGCCATCCAGTTGAAGTAGGGATTGGCCGCACGGTCCGACTGCCAGGCAGGCCCGTCCCAGCTGCGATTTACATAGATGAGGCCGATGTTCGACAGCACCAGCGCCGTGAACGTCATCGCACGGGCCATCTCGTCGGATTGCGTTGCATGACTGCTCCACACAAAGACCAGGCACAGCAAGACCAGCAGACCGCCACCCTGCAGCAGGCCCCTCGTCAGGATTGCGGCATCGAACAGCCGCGCATCCGGGCGGCGGGGTTTGCCGCGCATGGTGTCCCGCTCGGCTTCCTCGGCCTCGAACACCAGCGAGCAGCTCGGGTCGATGATCAGCTGCAGGAAGAGGATATGGGCGGGCATCAGCACCAGTGGCCACCCGAGCAGGACCGGCAGGATGGACAGGCCGACGATCGGTACATGGACCGCGACCACGAACACGATGGCCTTGCGCAAATTGGCGAAAATGCGACGGCCATAACGTACCGCCATGACCAGCGAAGAAAAATCGTCTTTCAGCAGCACCAGGCCGGCCGCTTCGCGCGCGACGTCGGTTCCGCGCGCGCCCATCGCCACGCCGATGTGGGCGGCTTTCAGGGCCGGCGCGTCGTTGACGCCGTCGCCTGTCATGGCGACCACTTCGCCGCTGGCCCTGAAGGCCCGCACCAGCCTCAGCTTGTGTTCCGGCTGCACGCGGCAGAAGATGTCGGTATGCGCCAGCCGCGCACCGAGCGTCTCGTCGTCCATCGAGGACAGTTCGGCGCCGGTCATGAGCTTGCCGTTCGCGGGCAGCCCGGACTGGAGGGCGATCGACAGGGCGGTGGCCGGGTGGTCTCCGGTGATCATCACGACGCGGATGCCGGCCGCGTGGCACTCGGCGATGGCGCCCGGCACGTCCGGCCGTACCGGGTCCTCCAGTCCGACCAGGCCGAGGAAGCGGAAATCGAAATCGTGCTGGTCCTCCGGCAGGTCCTGCGCCGAAAAGACCGCGCTTGCCACGCCGATGACGCGCAGGCCGCCGGCCGCCATGCGAGCCACCTGTCCGCCGATCAGCCCGCTTTGCCCCGCATCCAGGTGGCACAAGTCGACGATCGCTTCGGGGGCACCCTTGGCCGCGATCATGCGCATGGTCGAATCGGGCGATTGCCACACGCGGGACATCGCCAGCATCCGGCGCGACAAGGGGTAGTCGTCGACCAGTTTCCAGTCCCGATGCAGATGCTCGGTATCGGCCAGCAGTGCCTGGCCGGCTTCGAGGATGGCCGTTTCCATCGGATCGAAGGCACGCCGGTGGCTTGCCAGGACGGCGTATTCCAGCAGCCTGTGGAAGGTTTCGGGGAAGGGGCCGGCTGAGGGCCCACCGGCCGTGTATTCCGCGCCCTGGCACCAGAGTTTGCGGACAATCATGTGATTGGTGGTCAGCGTCCCCGTCTTGTCGACGCAGAGCACGGTCGTGGCGCCGAGCAGCTCGACCGCCGGGACGTTGCGCGCCAACACGTGTTCCCGGGACAGGCGCCAGGCACCGAGTCCGAGAAACAAGGTCAGGACGACCGGCAATTCCTCGGGAATGATGGCCATCGCCAGTGTCAGGCCCGCCAGCAGGGCGTGCAGCCAGTCGCCGCGCAGCATGCCGTAACCGAGCGCAAGGAGGGCCGCCATGCCCATGCCCGCCAGGGCCACGTACTTGACGATATGCCCGGTTTCGGCCTGGATCGGCGTGCTCTCTCCGCCCAGCAAGGCGAGCGACTTGCCGATCTTTCCCAGGGCGCTATGTTCGCCAGTGGCGACAACCTCGCCGCGCGCCGTGCCTTGCGTCACCAGCGTTCCCGAGAATACGCTGCCGGATGCCTCTTCGCCTGGCAGCGCGGCGGCGGCTCCTGGTGCCGGCGCCGCATGCTTGGTCACCGGCGCCGATTCCCCGGTCAACATCGACTCGTCGACCATCAGGTTCGACGATTCGAGCAGGCGCATGTCCGCCGGCACGCGGTCGCCTTCGGCCAGCAAGACAGTGTCGCCACGCACTACTTCACGGCCTGGAATCCGGCGCGCCTGGCCGCTTCGCAAGACCAGCGCACGCGGACTGGAGAGGTCGCGCAAGGCATCCAGCGAACGCTCGGTGCGGCGCTCCTGGAAGAAGGTAATGCCTATCACGACAAAGACGAAACCGAGCAGCATCAATGCTTCCTGCAGGTCGCCCAGCGTCATGTAGATGACGCCGCAGGCGACAAGCAACAGGAACATCGGCTCGAGGACGATGTCGCGCAACAGCCGCAGCAGGCTGCGCGGCTTCGATGCCGGGAGTTCGTTCGGACCTTCCGCGCGCAAGCGGCTTGCGGCCTCCTCCTCGGCAAGCCCCGATGCCTGGCCAGGCGGCGCGCCCATCCTACTTGCCGTGTTGGCTGTGAATCGCCTCGATTTCCCTGGCGTGGTCGTCCGCCAGCGCGGAACAGCTCAGTACATATGCGCCAACGGCCAGGGTCAATCCATGCGTTGTAGCCATGTCTGCTCCTCCAGGTAAGTAATTCGACAGTAGCACTTTCCGCCGCCGGGCAGCGTACGATCGCGGCGCCGGGCCGCGCCGCGTGGGGCCTTAGCCGCCGTGGGGCAGCCCGAGGTTCTGGTTGGCCGGGACGGCGACGTCGATCAGCCTCGGTTTCGGGAGCTTCAGCTCACCCATCAGCTTGGTGAACTCTTCCCGGCTGCGGTTTGCGAGGCGGGAATTGTGGCGTTTTTCCCAGCCGATCGTCGATACCGATTGTCCTTTGTAGTCGTGTCCGGGCCACATGCGGGTATCGTCGGGCAAGGCGAACAGCTTGCGCGTCACGCTGTCGTACAGGGCGTCGGCGCTGCCGCTCTGGAAGTCGGTGCGGCCGCAGCCGTCGATCAGCAGCGTGTCTCCGGTAAACACGTTGCCGCGCCAGACGTAGCTCATGCTGCCGGCCGTGTGACCCGGGGTATGCAGGACCTCGATCGTTTCGGCGCTGCCGAACTGCACGGTATCGCCGTCGTTGAGCTGCGTTTCGGCCGGCGCGATGCCGCAACCGCCCGGCACCGCGGCTTTCGCCCCGGTCAGTTGGCGCAGCCGGCCGGCTGAGGTGACGTGGTCGGCATGGGCGTGGGTTTCGAGCACCCAGGCCAGCTTCAGGCCGAGCCGCTCGAGGTGGCGCAGGTCGCGCTCCCAGTGGCGGTCGACGGGGTCGATGATGACCGCGTCCGTGCTTTCAGGGACGGCAAGGATATAGGTGAAGGTCGAGGATTCGGTGTCGAACAGCTGGATCGGATTGAGGTGCATGGTGAGCTCCCGGGACAGCGTTGAGGATTACAGAAATGCCTTGGCGATCATGCCGATCGCGACGGCGGCGGATACGGCGGCAAAGGCGCGTTGCAGGTGGGGGCCGGCCAGCCGCGCCGACAGCGTGCGGCCACCCAGCATGCCAGCCAGCGCTCCGGCTGAAAAGGGCAGGGCGATACCCCAGGCCAGCGAGCCGCTGGCCGCGCTTGTGGCCACGCCGGCCGTCGATATCAGGGCGATCACGGCCAGCGACGTTGCCACCGCAGGCTGCATTGGCAGGTCGGTGTAGCGCTGCAGCGCAGGCACCATCACGAAGCCGCCGCCGACGCCCAGCAGGCCGGACAACAGTCCGGCGATCGATCCTGAGAGGGCGAGCGCACGGGCACACGGGCGAGTCCAGACGAAGCGCCCGTCAGCGGGGCCGCGTACGCAGACCGGTTGCCGCGTCGGAGCATCCGCCATGGCGTGCCTGGCGGAGTATGACTTTCGGAAGGTGTTATATGCGACGTACAGCAGCACCAGCGCGAACAGCACGCCGAGCCAGCGGTTATCGATCCGGCGCGCCAGCCATAGACCGGCTGGGGACAACAGCATGCCGGTCACGGCGATCAGGAGCGCCGCGCGATAACGCACCGCCCCGGCGCGCAACCCGAGGATGGCGCCCAACGCCGCCGCCATGCCGACGGCCATCAGGCCGATCGGGCCGGCTTGCGCTACCCTGATGTGGGTGCCGAATACCAGCAGCGGCACGGCGAGAATCCCGCCCCCGGCGCCGGTGAGAGCCAGGATCAGACCCACCGCGAAACCAAGTATCAGCGAGCTCAGCATGGCAGCCTCCGATCACGCGGCGCGCGTTCTGCCGGTGGCGACACGACGCTCCAGGATCTCGAAAACCAGCATCCCGCCCAGCATGGCGCCGGTGAACAGCATGGGCTTGGTGCCACCGGTGGCGAGGGATGCCAGCGCCGGGCCGGGGCAGAAGCCGGCCAGGCCCCAGCCGGCACCGAATGCGAGGCTGCCCAGGACCAGGCGGCGGTCGATCGCCGTGGCGGTGGGCAGGCGCATCGCCTCGCCAAGCAGCGAGCGCTCGCGCTTGCCGGCCAGGCGGAAAGCGACCAGTCCGACCAGGATGGCGCCACCCATGACGAATGCCAGCGAGGGATCCCAGTTGCCGGCCAGGTCGAGAAAGCCCTGGACCTTGGCGGGATTCGTCATTCCCGAGACGATCAGGCCGATCCCGAAGACCAGACCGACGGCCAGGGCACTTAAGATGTTCATGGCCTATTTCTCCTCAAGCAATCAGATGCCGCAACACGAACACCGTCACGAAACCGGCGACCATGAATGAAGCCGTCGCAACCAGCGAGCGCACAGACAGGCGCGACAGGCCGCACACGCCATGGCCGCTGGTGCAGCCGGCGCCGTAACGGGTGCCGAGTCCGACCAGCAGGCCCGCCGCGATCAGGGTTCCGTCGCCGGCCTCGATGCGAGCCTGGGGCAGGGGTGCAAACAGGATGTAGACAAGCGGCGCCCCGATCAGGCCGGCCAGGAAGGCGAGGCGCCAGGCGAGGTCCCCTTGTGCCGGGCGCAGCAGTCCGCCGAGGATGCCGCTGATACCGGCGATCCTGCCGTTGAGAAGTACAAAGGCCGAAGCGGCCAGGCCGATGACCAGTCCGCCGGCCAGTGCCGTCCAGGGCGTAAAGTGGATCCAGTCGATGCTCATGATCGTTAGCTCACGGGTTGGTACAGAATTGTTGATAGAGGACCTGCAGTACGGCCGTCGCTTCCTTGCTGGCAAGGCTGTAGTAGATCTGTTTGCCCTCGCGCCGGGTATCGACCAGTTTTTCCTCTCGCAGCACACCAAGTTGCTGCGAGAGTGTCGGTTGCTGGATGCCAAGCATGGATTCGAGTTCGCTGACGCAGAATTCACCTTGGGTCAGTTGGCACAACAGCAGCAGGCGGTCGGGGTTGCCGAGAGCTTTCAGCAGTGCGCATGCTCGCGCGGCGGCGGCCTGCATTTCCTGTAAATCGAGCTTGTTTTGATCGCGCGCCATGGGCGGCCTCCTGCAAACAATAATCCATCAAAACATATTATATTCCACGACAATATATATTTCAATATCTTGTTGTCCGATTATGCGTGAGATGATGACAATGGCTTGCCCGGCAGTAAGTAGAGTTCGCGGACCAGGAAGCGGGCAACGGAAGGAGGAAGTTCAGCTTGCGCTTGTCAGTGCCCTTCCTGCCAAGGCGTATGAAGGTGTCGCTCAACCTACCGAACGGCGCGAACTGCCTGGCAAACAGCGATGCGGAGCCAGCAGGTAGGGGTGATGGGGGAAGTGCCTTGTAGCGGTCCAGATAAAGGCTGGGGCACCGCAAAGCGAACTGATGTGGTGCTAAGGTGCGGTGCTGAGCTAACTCTTTGATTTGTAAAAACCAAAACGGCCTGCAAAGCCGTCTAGACGGGTTCGACTCCCGTCCTCGCCTCCAAATAATAAACGTACGGGCCTCATTTGAGGCCCGCTTCGTTTTTACGCGTCTAATCTTTGATAAATTAAATTCGGCATTAACGTGATTGCATTCCGAACTTATTGTTAGCGGCCTAGCAGGCCGCTGCAGAGGAGTGCAAGGCTATCGTAGACCGTTTGCGGAGCGTGAACGATTGTCTACTGAATTCGTGGAAGTCCAGTGTCGCTGTCGCGCATGGCCACGATTTCGGATGCGGTCGGGTACCAACAGCGAGATCAGCAAGAAAAACTCGATCCCTTGTATGTCGCGCGCGAAGCCCTTGATCAGACCGGTATCGCAGCCAGTAACGCTTTCATCTTCAGTGACGATGCGGGCTCAAGGCACGAGTTGGACATCATCGACCAACAGCGGACGCTTTGCCTGGCTCGGCTGGCTGCACTCTCCCTACGCTTCAATAACGACGTCCAGTTCGAAAAGTCAAAGAAGGCATGCTGGCGATGGCGCGTGAACTCGACCGCCCTCGCAAATACCGGGAAGCAGCGGACATGGATAGCTTCGGCCGGTTTCTGGTGAACGAATGCAGCCCGCTGCGCCGCCGGATCGTGGCCGACATCGATGTCTTGCTTATGTCACAGCAGAAGGAAAAGGCCTTGGCGGCGCAAAACGCCAAAGGGCTGTTCAACAAGGCGATTGGGATGGTATCGGCATTGACCATACTTGCCATTACGCTGGGTCTGGCGATCAGTTGGGGCATTACACGGGACTGCTGCATCAGCTGGGCGGCGAACCTGCCTACGCCTCTGCAATCGCAAACCAGATTGCGCACGGAGAGTTGGCCCTTGAAGTCGAGACTCGCGCTGGCGACAATTCCAGTGTGCTCCATGCGATCAGCTCCATGCGTGCCAACCTCGCAGCCATCGTCAGCCAGGTGCGTAACGGGACCGACTCAATTGCGACAGCTTCAACCGAAATCCCTGAGGGCAACCATGACCTGTCACATCGTACCGAGCAGCAGGCTGGGGCATTGCAAGAGGTAGCTTTGGCGATGGAGGAGCTGACATCAACCGTGTGCCAGAACGCTGAAAATGCCGGCAAGGCTGACGTATTGGTGAAGTCGGCATCCACGGTCTCGCTGGAGGGCGGGCAGGTAGTTGAGGAAGTCGTTCAGACCATGCGGGCGATCAACGCGGCATCGCAAAAAATCGTCGACATCATTGGCGTCATCGATGGTATAGCCTTTCAAACCAATATCCTCGCGCTCAACGCGGCAGTTGAAGCGGCGCGCGCCGGCGAGCAAGGCCGCGGATTTTGCAGTGGTAGCCTCCGAAGTGCGGAGCCTGGCGCAGCGTTCCGCCACAGCGGCCAAAGAGATCAAGGTGTTCATTGGCGACTCGGTGGGCAAAGTCGACAGCGGCACCAAACTTGTCGAACAGGCCGGCGCCACCATGCGCAAAGTGGTCGACAGCGTGACCAGCGTGACCGGTATCATAGCTGAGATCAGCAGCGCTACGCGAGAGCAAACTGCCGGCATCGAGCAGGTCAACAGTCTGGTCAAGGACATGGACCGGGTGACCAGGCAGAACACCGGACTGGTCGAGGAAGCGTCGGCGGCGGCACGGGAAATGCAACAACAGGCCGTTGCATTGGCGAACCTCGTCGGCGTCTTCGAGCTCGATTTACACGATATCGGTGAGCGGAAGTCGGCGAACGCTGATAGGTTCGAGCCGGGCCGCCTGCAGTTGCCCGGTGCGGAGTTTTCAGGAAAATTTTAGCACAGTGACTGAACGCGGTCCTGGTTCACCTCATTTTTCAAGAACGGGACGCGGGTGCTGAGATGATCCATGACGAATTCGCAGGCCGCAAGCGCCTCGCCGCGATGGCGCGCCGCCACCGCGGTCAGGACGATCCGATCGCAACCCCGCAGCCAGCCGATGCGATGTACCACCAGGATATCGATCAGCAGCCAACGGCGGCTGGCTTCGGCGGCAATGGCTTCCAGGGCGGCTTCTGTCATCCCGCGATAATGCTCCAACTCCATCGACGACACCACACCAGTAGCGTTCATTTCGCGCACGGTACCGACGAAGGCGACCACGGCTCCCGTCTCCGGGCGCCCGATCCGCAGGCGCGCAAGCTCGGTGGTCAGGTCGAAGTCCTCGTGTTGGACACGTACCGTCATGCTAGCCCCCGGTCACGGGTGGGAAGAATGCGACTTCGGCGCCGTTGTGTACCGGACTGTCGATCGTGCCCAAGCGCTGGTCGACGGCGACGCGGAAGCGGCTGGCATCGGCGAGGGCCTCTGCCCACACGCCGCCGCGTGCGCGAAGCACGGCCAGCACGTCGTGCGCCGTGGTGGCGCTGTCGGGTACGGTAACGGTGTCGGAAGAGAGGCCGAGGGCTTCGCGCAGGCTGGCGAAGAAGCGTAACTGGATGTGCATTATGATGAAATCAGGACCGGTCGGACAGGGATGCTGGTAGTCATGCCTGGCGCGTTTACCAGGCCGCCAGAAAGAACAAGGGGGTTCCGGGTGACGGCAACGGTGACGATGTAGCCGAACATGGCGAGAGCCGCCGCGAACGCCGCGGCACGGATTCTCCGGCTGCGGCCGTACTTCAGCGCGACCGAGCCAAGCACGATATACGCCACCAGCGCGGTCACCTTCGCCGTCAGCCATGGAAACTGGCCCGGATACTGGTGCGACCAGCCAGCCAGTCCCAGCGCGGACACGAGCAGCATTGCGTCCACGAGGTGGGGCAAGCGTTTCACCCAGTGCCGCTGCAGCTGCGACGATCCGGCCAGCATCCAGCATCCCCGCAGCAGGAAAAAACTGCCCGAGAACGCCGCGCAGCCCATGTGGAAGTGCTTCAGGAGTAGGTAGTCCAAGTTACGCAGGCCGGAAAACGGCGTGATGGTGAACTGAGATTGTATCGATTCGCCCTTCGTGCGGCTGTCCGCAGGTGGAGCTACCCGGCCTAGTCATTCCGGACTAGGTGCACCGGCAGCAGGCCCCGCCATATAATGGGCGATCACGGGAGAATCGACGATGAACGACGAATTATGGGAGCTGTTGGCTGCGCGCCGGAACCTGGGATTGCGCCGGCTGGAAGCCCCGGGGCCCGACGATGACAGCCTGCGCCGGCTGTTGCTTGCGGCGGCGCAGGCGCCGGACCACGGCCAATTGCATCCCTGGCGCTTCATCCAGATCCCGCAAGAGAGGCGGCCCGACCTCGGCCAGGTATTCGTGGAGGCGCTCGCCGAGCGCGAGCCCGCCGGTGACGACGCTTCCCGCACCTCGGCCTACCAAAAAGCCTTTCATGCGCCGTGCCTGCTCGTGGCGGTCTGCGTCGACGATCCTGCCGATGGCACCGTCGCCACCGAAGAAAAGCTGGTGTCGCTGGGCTGCGCGATCCAGAACATGCTGCTGGCCGCCCAGGCGCTGGGGTTCGCGAGTGGCCTGGCGAGCGGCGGCGCACTGGAAACGCCGGCCATGCGCCGGCTGCTGCGCCTCGATGGGTACGAGCGTGCGATCTGCTTCATCGGCTTCGGCAGCGCCGCGCCGGCCAGGCCGTCCCGGCAGCGGCCGGCGCCCGAGGACTTCTTCTCGATCCTCTGATTCAGGGCGTCGCCGGGTAGCCGATCGATTGCACCAGCAACGGATGCTGGTTCGGGGCCAGGCCGATGCTCCTGGCCAGCGCAGCCCGGTCGAGCCAGCCTCTGGCGGCCGTGATCAGCTCTTCCGTCATGCAGAAGCGATCGACGTGTTCGCACAAGGTCGCGGTATTGATCGCGGAAAGCGCGGTCGTGTCCTGTTCGCGCAGATGCGCACTGCGGCCGCTTCGTGCGACATAGATGAGATTCAAGGGGGCCGGCGGCAAGCGGTCCAGGGACGACAACTCCGGCCGGATATCCCGGGACGAGACGCTGTAGAGCAGACGGCAGATCCGGTCGAACTGGTAGACGCCCGACGCCAGCGCGACATAGATGTCGATCGCTTCGCTGCCGAGTCCATTGTCCTGCGGCTCCCGTTCCAGCGGCGTAGCGGCCAACGCCCGTTCCAGGATCCTCGACGCAGTGCCAAGCGGCAGCGGGCCAGGCGCGAGGCTGCGCCTTGCAGGGAAACGGCGCAGCACGTCGACGAGCACGCTCACCGCAGCCATACCCCGGGCGTGAAGCCGCAGCGGGTCATCGGGAAATCTTCTTGAATCCAAAGGCCGCACGGGTCCTCTCCGCACAGCTTCATTGCACCAGCGGCGTCGCGCTGCCCTCGAGCGTGACGCCTTCGATATCGGCGCGGCCGACCAGCAACTGCAGGTACTGGTGGATGCCGCGCTGCCAGGATGCGGTCGCCAGGTAATCGGCGATCTGCGAACGGACCGCCTCGAAGGGCAGCAGCACGCCGTCGATGCGGCGTACGACCTGGACCACGTGCAGGCCGAAACGCGTCTCGACCGGGCGCGCGGCCAGTTCGCCGTCGCCAAGGCGGAACAGCACCTCGTCGAACTCGGGCACGCATTCGCCACGGCTCAACTGGCCGAGGCTGCCGCCCACCGCGCCCGACGGGCAGTTCGAGTACTGCGCCGCCAGTTCGCCGAAGCGTCCGGGCTCGGCCCGGAGCGCGGCCAGCACCGCCTCCGCCGTCTCGCGCAGCAGCTCGAGCGGCACGCTCGGCGTCACCTGGAACAGGATGTGGCGCGCCTCGGCCATCTCGCCGCGGGTGAACTCGCGCGGATGGTTGCGGTAGTAGGTCAGGCAAGCATCGAGGTCGGCCTGGGGCACCTGCACCTCGCGGGCCAGCAGGGCTTCGATGCGTGCATCGTCATCGTCGCCGGTGATACCCAGGCGGTCCGCTTCCTGCAGCAGCACGGTGCGAAGCACGACTTCATGTACCGACTGCTTGAGCGGATTGGGGGCCTGCTGGTGGTGGGGCAGTTCCTGTTCGATCAGGCGGTCCTCAATCTCGACGCCATTCACCGAGAGTCCCATGATGTGTTCTCCTTAGCGCGGACGGACCAGCTGGAAGGCGCGGCCCAGGTAGGTAACGGCGCCAAAGCCGCTCCAGATGTGGACCAGGCGGGTGAAGGGAAAGATCACGAACAGCGACATGCCCATGAACAGGTGCAGCTTGAACACCAGCGGCGCTTCGGCGATGAAGCCTGCGGCGTCACCGCGGAAGGTGACGATGTGCTGGGCCCAGGTCATCAGGAGCACCATCATGTGGCCGTCCAGGTGGCCGGCGGAGACGAAGATCGAGGACAGGCCGAGCAGCAGGGTGCCGAGGATCCACAGCAGCACGATCTTGTCCTTGAAGCTGGTGGCGGCGCGCAGGCGCTCGTTGGCGAAGCGGCGCGCCAGCAGGATCAGGATGCCGGCCAGGCACAGGCTGCCCATCACGCCGCCGGCGGCCATCGCGAAGATCTGCTTGGCGCCGTGGCTCACGCCCAGGGTGTCCCAGACCCAGACCGGGGTCAGCAGACCGACGGCGTGGCCGCCCAGCAGGCCGATGATCCCGATGTGGAACAGGATGCTGCCGAGGCGCAGGTTCCCGCGGTGCAGGATTTGGGTCGATTCCGAGCGCCAGGTGTACTGTTCGCGGTCGAAGCGGATCAGGCTGCCGAGCAGGAAGATCGCCAGCGCGATGTAGGGATAGATCCCGAAGAGGAATTGGTGCAGGTAGTTCATGATGGTCTCCTTGGCCGCTCAGGCAAGTTCCGGCTGGGCGGGCCGCGTGGCGCGGGGATAGAAGTTGATCGGTTGCGGGCCGCCTGCGTTCGTCTTCAGCAGCGGCTCGACACCGTCGGCGCCGGGGCCGAAGGTCTCCAGGGCCTCGTCCATGTCCTTGATGGGCGGCTCGGTCAGTTCCTCGGCCGCCACCGGCGACAGGCTTTCCAGCACCTGGAACACGCAGGCGTAGGGGCTGTCGTTGGCGGCCAGCTTGTGGCCGATATAGGCCAGCACGTGGACGGCGTCGCCCAGCAGGCGGCCGGCGGTCTCCTCGTCGGCCAGCTGGGACAGGAATTCGAGGAACAGTGGCACGTAGTCGGGCAGCTCGTCGCCGATCATCTCGAGGCCGTACTTCTTGTACTCCTCCATCAGGTCGACCATGGCCTGGCCGCGGTCGCGCGACTCGCCGTGGATGTGCTCGAACAGGTGCAGCGAGTGCGTGGGCGTGCGGTCGAAGGTCTGCACATAGGTCTGCTGCAGCGTGATCATGTCGTGTTCCGCCAGGTGGACCAGCAGCGGCGCCAGGCGCGCGCGCAGCGGCAGGTCGTAGGACAGGCCGGCTTCGAGCTCGTGCAGGGCGGCGACCAGCTCGGGTTCCGGGTACTGCAGCAGCGCCGACAGGATTTGATAGTGCTTCATCTCAGACTCCTTCCACTTCTTTTTTCTTGCGCGACTTGGGCATCGAGACGAAGTGCACCGACCCCTGTTTCTTCTTGCCGAACAGCGAAGCGTCGCTGACGCCGTCCGAACAGCCGTTACCGAAGGAGAAGCCGCAGGAGCCCTTGTCGTTGAAGCTGTCCTCGGCCATTTCCTTGTGGCTGCTGGGGATCACGAAGCGGTCTTCGTAGTTCGCGATCGCCATGATGTGGTACATGTCCTCGACCACCGCCTTGCTCAGGCCGACCTGCTTCAGCACATCGAGGTTCTCAGCGCCGTCGACCGACTTCGAACGCATGTAGGCGCGCATCGCCAGCATGCGGTCCAGCGCATGCACCACCGGTTCCTCCTTGCCCGCGGTAAGCAGGTTGGCCAGGTAGCGCACCGGGATGCGCAGGCTGCCGGTGTCCGGCAGGATGCCGTTCATGCCCATCTTGCCGCTCTCCGCTGCGGCCTGGATCGGCGACAGCGGCGGGATGTACCACACCATCGGCAGGGTGCGGTATTCGGGGTGCAGCGGGAAGGCGATCTTCCACTCCACCGCCATCTTGTACACGGGCGAGCGCTTGGCCGATTCCAGCCAGGAGTCGGGGATGCCCTGGCGGCGCGCTTCCGCGATCACTTCCGGGTCGTGCGGGTCCAGGAACAGGCCGAGCTGGGCTTCATACAGGTCCTGCTCGTTGGCCACCGATGCGGCGGCTTCGATGCGGTCGGCGTCGTACAGCAGCACGCCCAGGTAGCGGATGCGGCCCACGCAGGTTTCCGAGCACACGGTCGGCTGGCCGGCTTCGATGCGCGGATAGCAGAAGGTGCATTTCTCGGCCTTGCCCGACGACCAGTTGTAGTAGATCTTCTTGTACGGGCAGCCCGAGATGCACATGCGCCAGCCGCGGCACTTGTCCTGGTCGATCAGCACGATGCCGTCGTCCTCGCGCTTGTACACCGAGCCGGAGGGGCAGGAGGCCACGCAGGTCGGATTCAGGCAGTGTTCGCACAGGCGCGGCAGGTACATCATGAAGGTATTCTCAAAGGTCGAGTACATCTCCTTCTGCACGTTGTCGAACAGCTTGTCCTTGCTGCGCTTGGCGAATTCGCCGCCCAGGTCGTCCTCCCAGTTCGGGCCCCATTCGATCTTGTCCATCTTCTTGCCGGTCAGGACCGAGACCGGACGCGCGGTCGGCGGCGTCTCGGACAGCGGCGCGTTCTGCAGGCGCTCGTAGTCGTAGGTGAAGGGCTCGTAGTACTCGTCGATGGCCGGCAGGTTCGGGTTGGCGAAGATATTCGCCAGGATCTTCAGGCGGCTGCCCTGGCGCGGCTCGATCCTGCCGGAGGCATTCCGCTTCCAGCCGCCGTTCCACTTGTCCTGGTTTTCCCATTCCTTCGGATAGCCGATGCCCGGCTTGGTCTCGACGTTGTTGAACCAGGCGTACTCAACGCCGTCGCGGCTGGTCCAGACGTTCTTGCAGGTCACCGAGCAGGTGTGGCAGCCGATGCACTTGTCCAGGTTCAGGACCATGCCGATTTGTGCTCTGATTTTCATTTCGATTCCTTTGTTCCTCGAGCGTCGCTCAAACGGCCTTCGGGGCCTGCATGCTTGCCAGCGCGGGCTCGCGCTCTTCCTGTTCCCGGCCCGGCATTGGTGCGGCCGCCGGTTTCGAGGGCGCCGGAGCCGGTCCGCGCGTGATCTCGTCGCTGTTCGGACGCGATTCGTCGCGCGCGCCTTCCATCCAGTCGACATCGCGCATCTTGCGCACCACCACGAACTCGTCGCGGTTCGAGCCCACGGTGCCGTAGTAGTTGAAGCCGTAGGACAGCTGGGCGTAGCCGCCGATCATGTGGGTCGGCTTGGTCACGGCGCGGGTCACCGAGTTGTGGATGCCGCCGCGCTTCTTCGACATCTCGGCGCCCGGCACGTTGACGATTTTTTCCTGTGCGTGGTACATCAGCGTCATGCCTTCCGGGACGCGCTGGCTGACCACCGCACGGGCGGTGAGCGTGCCGTTCACGTTGAACACCTCGATCCAGTCGTTGTCGACGATGCCGGCAGCCTTGGCGTCGGTTTCCGACAGCCACACGTGGGGGCCGCCGCGCGACAGCGTCAGCATGCGCAGGTTGTCCGAGTAGGTCGAGTGGATGCCCCACTTCTGGTGCGGCGTGATGAAGTTCAGCGCCAGCTCCTTGTTGCCGTTCGGACGGCGGTTCATGATCGCCTCGGTCGTCTTGGTGTTGATCGCCGCCTTGTACACGCACAGCCCCTCGCCGAAGTCGCGCATCCAGACGTGGTCCTGGTAGAACTGCTGGCGGCCGGTCAGGGTGCGCCAGGGGATCAGTTCGTGCACGTTGGTGTAGCCGGCGTTGTAGCTGACTTCCTCGCTTTCCAGGCCCGACCAGGTCGGCGAGGAGATGATCTTGCGCGGCTGCGCCTGCACGTCGCGGAAGCGGATGCTGTCGTGTTCGCGCGGGATCGCCAGGTGGGTGTGATCGAGGCCGGTGATCTTCGACAGCGCATCCCAGGCCTTCACCGCCACGTGGCCGTTGGTTTCCGGCGCCAAGGTCAGGATCATCTCGGCGGCGTCGATCGCGGTGTCCAGGCGCGGCTGGCCCTGGGACACGCCCTCGTCGAGGACGGTGCGGTTGATGCCGCGCAGGACGTCGACCTCATGCTGGGTCTTCCAGGAGATGCCCTTGCCGCCGTTGCCGACCTTTTCGAGCAACGGACCGACCGAGGTGAACTTCTTGTGGATCTCGCGATAGTTGCGCTCGACCACGGTCATGCCCGGCATGGTCTTGCCCGGCACCGGCTCGCATTCGCCGGCGCGCCAGTCCTTCGGGTCGAAGGGCTGGCCCAGTTCGCCCGGAGTGTCGTGCAGCAACGGGGTCAGGACCAGGTCCTTGCGGGTACCCAGGTGGGCGCCGCCGATTTCCGAGAACTTGGCCGCCAGGCCCTTGTAGATCTCCCAGTCCGACTTCGCTTCCCACAGCGGCTGCACGGCTTCCGACAGCGGGTGGATGAAGGGGTGCATGTCCGAGGTGTTCAGGTCGTCCTTCTCGTACCAGGTGGCGGTCGGCAGCACGATGTCGCCGTACAGACAGGTCGTCGACATGCGGAAGTCCAGCACCACCAGCAGGTCGAGCTTGCCCTCGGCGGCCGGGCGCACCTTGACGTCGCGCGGCTTGATGCAGTCGTCTTCGTCGCTCAGCAGGGCGTTCTGGGTACCGAGCAGGTACTTCAGGAAGTACTCGTGGCCCTTGCCCGAGCTGCCCAGGATGTTGGAGCGCCACACGAACATATTGCGCGGGAAGTTGGCAGGATTGTCCGGGTCGTCGCAGGAGAAGTTCAGCTTGCCGGCCTTGATCTGCTCGACCGCGTATTTGGCCGGGTCCTGGCCGGCCGCTTCGGCGGCGCGCACCACCTCCAGCGGATTGGTCTCCAGTTGCGGCGCGGACGGCAGCCAGCCCATGCGCTCAGCCTTGGCGTTGTAGTCGATCAGGGCCATCTCTTCGAGCTTGCCGTCGGCGGTCGGGCACAGGATCTCGGAAGTGTGCAGCTTCTCGTGGCGCCACTGGCTGGTGTGGGCGTAGAAGAAGGAGGTCGAGTTCATCTGGCGCATCGGACGGTTCCAGTCGAGCGCAAAGGCGAGCGGGGTCCAGCCGGTCTGCGGACGCAGCTTTTCCTGGCCGACGTAATGGGCCCAGCCGCCGCCGCTCTGGCCGATGCAGCCGCACATCATCAGGATGTTGATGATGCCGCGGTAGGTCATGTCCATGTGATACCAGTGGTTCAGCGCCGCGCCGACGATGACCATCGACTTGCCGCGGGTGCGGTCGGCGTTGTCGGCGAATTCGCGCGCCACGGTGATCACGTCCTGCGCCTTGACGCCGGTGTGCTTGACCTGCCATGCCGGGGTGTAGGGGACGTCGTCGTCGTAGCTCTTCGCTGCGTTCGGGCAGATGCCGCGGTCGACGCCGTAATTGGCCATCGACAGGTCGAACACGGTGGTGACCAGGGCGGTCGTACCGTCGGCCAGTTCGACTTTCTTGACCGGCACGTTACGCAGGAGCAGGTCGTCGGCATCCTTGCCGCCGAAGTAGGGGAAGCCGACCGGCACGATCTGGTCGTGGCCTTCGATCAGCGAAAGCTGCGGATCGATGGGATTGCGGCTCGAGGCTTCCTTCTGCTCGAGGTTCCACTTGCCGTCCTCGCCCCAGCGGAAGCCGATCGAGCCGCTCGGTGCGACGATCCTGCCGCTGGCCTGGTCGATGACCAGGGTCTTCCATTCCGGGTTGTTGGCTTCGTCCAGGTTGTTGGCCAGGTGCGAGGCGCGCAGGAAGTAATCGGGCACCAGGGTGCCGTCGCGTTCTTTCAGCAGCACCAGCATCGGGAAGTCGGTGTACTGCTTGGCGTAGTCGCGGAAGTAGGCGGACTTTCCGGTGGCGTGGAATTCCTTCATGATGACGTGGCCCATGGCCATCGCCAGCGCAGCGTCGGTGCCCTGCTTGGGGGCGAGCCAGATGTCGCCGAACTTCGCCATCTCGCCGAAGTCGGAAGACACGGCTACGGTCTTGGTGCCCTTGTAGCGCACCTCGGTGTAGAAGTGGGCGTCCGGGGTGCGGGTCATTGGCACGTTCGAACCCCACACCATCAGGTAGGTCGAGTTGTACCAGTCGGCCGATTCAGGCACGTCGGTCTGCTCGCCCCAGACCTGCGGGCTGGACGGCGGCAGGTCGCAGTACCAGTCGTAGAAGCTCATGGCGACGCCGCCGATCAGGCTCAGGTAGCGGGTGCCGGCGGCGTAGCTGACCATCGACATGGCCGGGATCGGCGAGAAGCCGATGATGCGGTCGGGGCCGTACTTGCCGATGGTGTAGGCGTTGGCGGCGGCGATGATCTCGTTGACCTCGTCCCACTTGGCGCGCACGAAGCCGCCCTGGCCACGCACCGATTTGTAGCTGGCGGCGCGCTGCGGATCCTGGCTGATGTATTCCCAGGCGGCGACCGGATCGCGGGTGGCGCGCGCTTCGCGCCACAGCTGCATCAGGCGGCCGCGCACCATCGGGTGCTTGACGCGCTGGGCCGAGTAGACGTACCACGAGTAGCTGGCGCCACGCGGGCAGCCACGCGGCTCATGGTTGGGCAGGTCCGGACGAGTGCGCGGATAGTCGGTCTGCTGGGTCTCCCAGGTGATCAGTCCGTTCTTGACGTAGACCTTCCAGCTGCATGAGCCGGTGCAGTTGACGCCGTGGGTCGAGCGCACGATCTTGTCGTGCTGCCAGCGCTGGCGGTAGGCGTTTTCCCAGGTACGGTCTTCGTTGACGACGGCGCCATGGCCGTTCGAGAAGGTTTGCCGGGTCTTGCCGAAAAATTTCAGGCGGTCCAAAAAGTGACTCATGATTTCTCCTTCAACTGCGGACAGTCTAAGGACCGGCTCCTTGGCTGAGTATTCGCAAGAAGTCGGTCCCGGGGCGGATTACGGAGTAGCCGGGCTAGTCCTTTCGAACTAGGCGCAGCGGCTTGTCAGCAAGGCATGGCCGCGCG
>Ga0308169_10000474_pt1 | contig 59531 bp, 47 predicted proteins | sample PhyBR1_2_FD_202139 | JGI IMG/M metagenome (GOLD analysis project Ga0308169, IMG submission 202139) | Phyllosphere microbial communities from UC Gill Tract Community Farm, Albany, California, United States - DLSLSB.R1 | ecosystem: Host-associated > Plants > Phyllosphere > Unclassified | place... | reverse complement strand
GGGGTATATAAGGTGCTGCCGCGGGCTATTCAACTCGCCTACTATTTCAAACTGTGTCCTACAGCCGTCCTAAATGTTTGAAAGACTTTTCTGAAAGTGACTCTGGAAATGAGATTCCGCATCCGCGCGCCGCGAACGTTGAGCTGCGTCGACCATCCGCTCTCGAATCCCAGTGTAGAAGGACTGGTGGTGCTCACAGAACGGATGTGTTGCTGAATCAGACAGCGTGCGAGGTGAGGGGCCTCGCACGCTGGCGGGATTATTGGCGGTAGGACTTGAGGAAGTTGCCGATGCGGCCAATGGCCTGGTCCAGGTCATCGACCCGCGGCAAGGTCACGACACGGAAATGGTCCGGCCATGGCCAGTTGAACGCCGTGCCCTGGACGACCAGCAGCTTTTCCGAAAGCAGCAGGTCGAGGACGAATTTTTCATCGTTGTGGATCGGGCAGACTTTCGGGTCGATCCGCGGGAAGGCATACAAGGCGCCCATCGGCTTGACGCAACTGACGCCGGGAATGTCGTTGAGCAGTTCCCAGGTGCGATTGCGTTGTTCCAGCAGTCGACCCTGAGGCAGGACCAGGTCGTTGATGCTCTGGTAGCCTCCCAGAGCGGTCTGGATCGCGTGCTGGCTCGGCACGTTGGCGCATAGACGCATGTTGGCCAGCATGTCGATGCCTTCGATGTAGCTCTGGGCATGATGCTTGGGCCCGGAGATGGCGATCCAGCCGGAGCGGAAGCCGGCAACCCGGTAGGATTTGGACAGGCCATTGAACGTCAGGCACAGCAAGTCCGGCGCCAGGGAAGCGGTGCAGACGTGAACGGCGTCGTCGTAGAGGATTTTGTCGTAGATCTCGTCGGAAAAAACCACCAGGTTGTGTTGGCGGGCCAGTTCCAGCATGCCCAGCAGCACTTCCCGGGAATACACGGCGCCGGTCGGGTTGTTGGGGTTGATGATCACCAGGGCCTTGGTGTTCGGCGTGATCTTGGCCTTGATGTCCGCCAGGTCAGGGAACCAGTTGGCTTGCTCGTCGCACAGGTAATGCACCGGGTTACCGCCGGACAGGCTCACGGCAGCGGTCCAGAGCGGGTAGTCAGGTGCCGGCACCAGGACTTCGTCGCCGTTGTTGAGCAAGGCTTGCATGGACATGACGATCAGCTCGGACACGCCGTTGCCCAGGTAGATGTCTTCGATCCCGATGCCTTCTACCTGCTTTTGCTGGTAGTACTGCATCACGGCCTTGCGCGCGCTGAACAGGCCCTTGGAGTCGCTGTAGGATACGGTGGCCTTCCTCTTCCAGGCGTTTGGCGTGCTTGAGCACCGGGCCGCGAATGTCGTAGCAGACGTTGGCGAGCTTGTTCGATTTGCTGACCTGCATGGCGATGTGTTCCCGAAAATGAACGATCCAGGCGGCAGACGAACTACCGTACTGGGGATCCTGCGTCTGTGCCCGGGCCGGACGCGGTAGATGCGCCACAATCCATTTGAATGCGCATGACGTGACTGCCAGACTGGCGCCTGACGAGGCGCAATCATACGTGCCGCCCGATCCGCGGAAAAGCGTCGGATCGGGCTTTTTCAATTGCCGAGGTAGGACGATGGAAAAGTTGCAGAAAACCCTTGAAGAATGGCGTGACATGCTCGACCCGGAGCAATACAACGTCTGTAGGCTCAAAGGCACCGAGCGACCCTTTTCCGGCAAATACAACGGGACCAAGACCGACGGTGTGTACCACTGCATCTGCTGCAACGAACCGCTGTTCGACTCGAAGACCAAGTTCGATTCGGGCTGTGGCTGGCCGAGTTTCTACGCGCCGATCGAAGGCAGCGCGGTGGTGGAAGTGCGGGACGTGAGCCATGGCATGATCCGCACCGAGGTGGTCTGTGCCAAATGCGATGCGCACCTGGGCCATGTTTTTCCAGACGGCCCGCCGCCGACCGGGCTGCGTTACTGCATCAACTCGGTGTGCCTGGATCTCGTGCCGCGCGAATAAAATTCCGCGCGGTCCTTTGTGGCGAGGGAGCTTGCTCCCGCTGGGTGGCGCAGCCACCCCAAGACGACTCACCGTTGTTTGCCAGACAGACCGCGTGAGCCGGGGTTACGACGGCTGCGCCGTCGAGCGGGAGCAAGCTCCCTCGCCACAAAAGCTTCTCGGCACGTCGGTGTGTTCCGATAATTAAATTGCACACAATTTAATTGCTCGCTATCTTCGCCCCTCCAACTTCTTGAGGAGCCGCCCCATGACCGACAACCTGCTGAGCATTCCCTGCACCACCATCACGGGCGAGCAAAAGACCCTCGCCGATTTCGCCGGCAAGGCTGTCCTGGTGGTCAATACCGCCAGCCAATGCGGTTTCACCCCGCAGTACAAAGGGCTCGAGGCGTTGTGGCAGTCCTACAAGGACCGGGGGCTGGTGGTACTGGGTTTTCCCTGCAACCAGTTTGGCAAGCAGGAGCCGGGTAACGAGGGGGCGATTTCGGAGTTTTGCGAGCTCAACTTCGGCGTGAGCTTTCCATTGTTCAAGAAAATCGAGGTCAACGGTGCCAACGCTCACCCGCTGTTCGTCCAGCTCAAGCAACGGGCGCCTGGTGTGCTGGGGTCCAAGGGCATCAAATGGAATTTCACCAAGTTCCTGATCGGCAAGGATGGCCAGTTGGTCAAGCGCTTCGCCCCGACCACCAAGCCCGAGGACCTCACCGCCGAGATCGAAGCCCTGCTCAAATGAATGATCTGTCAGTCGATTCACTGAAGCTCGACAGTCAGTTGTGCTTCAAGCTGTACGCCGCGTCGCGGGCGGTGATTCGTGGCTACAAGCCGATGCTGGATCAGCTCGGCCTGACCTATCCGCAATACCTGGCGATGCTGGTGTTGTGGGAATGGCAGGAAAACGCTCCGGAACAACCCACGGTCAAGGCACTGGGGGAGCGTCTACTGCTTGATTCCGGCACGCTGACGCCGCTGCTCAAGCGTTTGGAGCAACTGGCGTTGGTCGAGCGCCAGCGTTCAGCCCGTGATGAACGCGAGGTTCATTTGAGCCTGTCGGACAGTGGAAAGGCCTTGCGCGAGCAGGTCGGCCCGCTCAAGGCCCGCCTGTTGTGTGACAGTGGCATCGATCTGGATCGCGTGGGTGACCTGCGCGACAGCCTGGATCACTTGTTGGCCCAGATCAAAGCGCTGACGTAGTGGGCACCCACTGATCCAGCAATGCCGCGAGCTCTTCGCGACGGAACGGCTTGGACAGATAGTCGCTCATGCCGGCGGCGCGGCAGCGTTCGCGTTCCTCGGGCATCGCATTGGCGGTCAGCGCGACAATCGGCAGGTTTGGCCAGCGCCCGCTGCGACGAATCTGCCGGCTGGCTTCATAACCGTCCATGACTGGCATGTTGCAGTCCATCAATACCAAGTCGAAATCCTGCTGTTCGAGCTGGTCAAGGGCCTCGATGCCGTGGGCCGCGACGACGACCTCGCAGCCCAGTTTCACCAGCATGCCCTTGGCCACCAGCTGGTTGACGGGGTTGTCTTCCACTAGCAGCACTCGCCCACGGCGCGAAGGGGCCAGCGCTTCGATCTGCGCGTCGTTGATGGTGGTCGCCTCGCTTTGCAGGGCGCGCCGCAAGATCTGATAAAGCGCATGGCGCGCCAGCGGCCGGGCTTGTTGCAGCAAGGGGGCGAGGGCGGCTGCTTCTTCGCTGGGCATGAAACTGCCGTAGGCGGTCACCAGCAGGATCGGCGCGGCGAAGGTCGGTCGTAGATTGAACAGGCATTCCGGGCAGTCGGTGATCAGGATGTCGGGATTGAGCCCCAGCAGCCCGTCGTCCACGGAACGTTGTACATAGTCCAATCCCCAGCCAGGCACCAGCATGCCCAACAATTCGGCCAAACCGCTATTGGCGGTGGTAATGGCGACGACGTTGCCACGCAAGGGCTCGATGGCGGCCGCGGGGGTGTGACAAGGCAGTGGCAGGTCTGCGCAGAATTGGCTGCCAAAGCCAGCCTCGGAGCTGATCGTCAACCGGCCCTGCATGGCTTCGCAGAGGTTGTAGGTCAGCGCCAGCCCGAGCCCGGTGCCGCCGAACTGGCGCGTGATGCCGGCGCCAGCCTGGGTGAATGGCTGGAGGATCCGGGCCTGGGCTTCCTGAGGGATGCCGATGCCCGTGTCGCAGACCTCGATCCGCACGCCGCCTTCGTGTTGGCTCAAGCGCACGTCGACCCGACCGAAGCGGGTGAACTTCAAGGCGTTGGACAGCAGGTTGCTGACGATCTGGCGAACGCGGGTCGGATCGCCCAATACCTGGGCGGGGAACTGTGGATCGATCAGGCACGCCAGTTCGACGCTCGGGGCGGCATTTTGTGAAAGCAGGTTGGCGGTGTCCTCGATCAGCGAGCCGAGGTCGAACGGTATGCGTTCGAGTTCCAGTTGGCCGGCGTCGAACTTGGACAGGTCGAGGATATCGTTGAGCAGCTCCACCAGTACCTTGCCCGAGTCGTGGGCGATTGACAGCTGTTGCTGTTGTTCGGCGGTCAATGGACCGTCCAGGGACAACGCGATCATCCCGAGCAGTCCGTTGAGTGGCGTTCGGATTTCATGGCTCATGTTGGCCAGGAACGCGGATCGGGCTTCGGCCATGTCCAGGGCAGTACGCCGCGCAACCTCCAGTTCTTCGTTGGACTGGCTGAGGCGCGCATTGATGGCCTTGAGTTCGGCGGTGCGCGCCGAAACGATGTTTTCCAGCTGCGCCAGGTAATCGGTGAGACGATTTTCAGCGGTGCGTCGTTGCTGGATTTCGGTCGAGATGTTTTCGAACTGCTGGTTGGCAACCGACACCAGCACGCCGATCTCGTCGTATTGATGACCGGTGGGGCATTCCAGGGGACTTTGTTCGCTGCTGCTCGGGTCGCGGCTGCTCAGTTCGCGAATGACCCGTACCAGCGGCTTGGTCAGCATGACGTAGAACAAGGCGAGCAGCAGGCCGGTCAGGATCAGGCTGCGGGCGAAACCGTTGAGCAGGGTGATCTCGGCCCGGCGCAGGAAACGACTGCCGAAGGAATACGTATCGACATCCAGTCGCAAGACACCCAGGGACTCGTCAGGCAAATGGCTCAAATAGAGCCGGTCTTCGAATTGCCGTTGGGCGCCGAAAAGAAAGTCGCTGATAAACCGGTAGCTGCTTTGCAGTTCGGGGCGCTTGACGCTCGCCAGCACGGTATTGTTGTTATCGATCAGTTCGGTGCCAATGACGGCTGGCGAACGCAACAGGCCCAGGGCCAGTTCCTGGGCAAGCTCGGCGTCGATGTTGTAGGCGATGCGCGATGCCGGGTTGTGGCTGATTTCCAGCAGGGACAGGATTTCACGGTTGATCGACGCGTCTTCGCTGGCATAATCGATGCCGATCTGCACCAGGCTTAACAACGTGCCCAGCACGAAACCCACCAGGACGGTCAGTCGGGCCTGCTTGTACGACAGCCGTTGGGTGAACCTGATGTCCATGGAATGGTGAACCACTTACGTTTCCCTTCGCCGGTCAAGCATAGCTGATCATCTCTGAATACCGGTGCGACCGGTGTGTAGTGTGTGAAACAGACCCGCCATCGGCTTCGTCGTTTCGTCGCTGTAGCGTCATCATTACCGTGAACCTGTCCGAGGAGAAGACGTGGACGCTCGATTAATTGCTTTTATTGACCGCGCCGATGCGGTGCTGGCCCGCATAGAACCCTTGTTGCCTGCGCCACGGCCCACCATCGACTGGACGCAGACCTTGGCCGCACGCTGGCAGCGTGACGGGCGCGGCGGTTTCCTGCTGCCGCTTGAAGTCCGTCTCGACATGCGGCTGTCGGACCTGATTGGCGTGGATCGCCAGGTTGAGCAGTTGGGCCGCAATACCCGGCAGTTCATCGACGGCATGCCCGCCAACCATGCGTTGCTCTGGGGTTCGCGCGGCACGGGTAAATCCTCCCTGGTGCGGGCCTTGCTGGCGGAGCACGCCGGGCATGGCCTGCGGCTGATCGAGATCGAGCGTGATCACTTGGCCGATCTGCCCCGGGTAGTCGAACAGGTCGCCAAGCTGCCCCAACGCTTCGTGGTGTTCTGCGACGATCTGTCGTTCGAGTCCGGTGAAGGCGATTATCGCGTGCTCAAGAGCGTATTGGATGGTTCTCTCGAACAGGCGCCGGACAACGTGCTGTTGTATGCGACTTCCAACCGGCGTCACCTGGTGCCTGAAAAAGAAAGCGACAACGAAAACTGGAAGCGGGTCGACGGCGAGCTTCATCCCAGCGAGGCCGTCGAAGACAAGATCGCCTTATCCGACCGTTTCGGCTTGTGGTTGTCGTTCTATCCATTTACCCAAGAGCATTTCCTCGACGTGGTAGAGCATTGGATCGGCACACTCGCCGCCAAGGCAGGGCTGGCCTGGCAACGTGACGAAGCGCTGGACATACAGGCGGTCCGGTGGGCGACCGGGCGCGGCAACCGAAACGGACGTTGCGCCTATCAATTCGCCCGTTATTGGGTGGGCCTCAAGCTTCTGGAGCACAACGCATGATCGATTTGACGAACACCGGCGCAGGTCTCGAAGGCTACGGACTGCTGTCGGCACAGTTGCAATCGCTGCTGGCGGATGAGCGCGATTTCATCGCCAACGCGGCGCAGTTCTCGGCGTTCCTGTTCAATCAGCTGGACGACCTGAACTGGGCCGGTTTTTACCTTAATCGCAACGAAGAACTGGTGCTGGGCCCGTTCCAGGGGCAGATCGCCTGTGTCCGGATTCCCTTCGGTCGCGGCGTGTGTGGCGCCGCCGCGGCGACGCTCCAGACCCAGCGCGTCGAAGATGTCCACGCCTTCCCCGGGCACATCGCCTGCGACAGTGCCTCGAACAGCGAATTGGTCGTGCCTCTGGTCAAGGACGGGCGCCTGATCGGCGTGCTGGACCTGGACAGTCCGAAACTGGCGCGCTTCACCGAGCATGACCAAGCCGGCATCGAGCAACTGGCGGCGATATTCCTGCGTTTGACCGAGTGCTGATCACGCGTTCAATCCTGCCTTGGCCAACAGGCTGCCCGGATCGATTTCATCGATCTGGCGCGGGTCAAGATAGGCCTCGGCGTAGCGCAAGTAGATCCGCTCGTCGATGAACAGCTTGAACAGTTCGCAATCGATATGGGCGTCACGGCACATGGTGGCCATGATGCCCAGGGCCTCGCTCAGTTTCTTGGCTTTTTTATACGGTCGGTCGGCCGCGGTCAGCGCTTCGAAGATGTCCGCTATTGCCATCATTCGAGCCGGCAGGCTCATCTGTTCGCGCCTGAGTCGCTTGGGATAACCGGTGCCGTCCATTTTCTCGTGATGGCCGCCGGCGATCTCCGCGACGTTTTCCAAATGGCTGGGGAAGGGCAACTGACTGAGCATCAGGATGGTCTGGACCATGTGATGATTGATCACGTAGCGCTCTTCGCGGGTCAGCGTGCCGCGCGTGACGCTGAGGTTATAGAGTTCGCCGCGGTTGTATTTCCAAGTGGGCACGTCGAGCTGGAAGCCCCACGGATTGTCCGCCGGAATCAGCTCGGCCTCATGCCGCTCGAACAGGTGTTCGGGTTTGTCCGCCAGCAATGATTCGGTGACGGGCAGCGTCGGTTTGGGGCCGCGTGCCTGGCGGCGGTTTTCCTCCCAAGAGACGCCCAGGCGATCATCCAGGGTGCGGGTCCAGGTGCGCTGGGCGATGTGTTGCAGGCGTTGCAGGTCATCGTCGGCCATGGCTTCGGAGCCCAGGTTGCAACGTGCGACGAAGGCGAAGTCATCATCCAGGGCCGCCAATGCCGCATCGCGTCGCCGGGCCAGGGATGACGCTTCGCCACCGCTTGCCACCGCCTGCCAGTAATCGATCCAGGCATCGCGCTTGAGGACTTCGAAGCGGGTACGGACCTCGTGGATGCGGTCGTTCAAGGTTTCCAGCTTGGTGGCTTTGTCCACCACGTACTCGGGCGTGGTTACCTTGCCGCAGTCGTGCAGCCAGGCCGCTATGTGCAGCGCCTCCCATTCGTCTTCCGTCGGTCGATAGCCTTCGAACGCAGGCGCCTGGCTGGTGGCTGCCGCTTGGGCGAGCATCAGTGTCAGCGCGGGCACTCGCTGGCAATGGCCGCCGGTGTAAGGGCTCTTCGCATCGATCGCGCCAGCAAGCAGTTGAATGAACGAGTCCAGCAATTGCTTCTGCCTGGCTTGCAAGCGCTGGCTTTCGATGCTTACCGTCGCGGCGCCGGAGACGGCCTGCAGGAACGCGATGCGGTCTGGCTGGAGTTTTTCCAGGTCGGCGTCGGTGCCGCTGTCGCTGATCAACAGCACCAGCACGCCGACGGTTTCCTGGTGACGGTTGCGCAGGTGAATACCGATCAGGTGGACGCGTGGTGCATCCATTGCCAGCAGGATACCGCGCAGATCGCCGGCCTGTTCGAAGCCGAGGGAGCACACCAGCGTCTCCGCGACGGTCAATTGCTGAAACCAATGCGGGCGGCTTGGAGCATTCAGCGTATAGCCTTGCAATTCGAACGTTTGCAGATCCCGAGGGGTTCCGTCGATGACCAGTCCATACGGCTTGATTTGCTCGCCATCGCTTTCTCGCAGATAGATCAGTCCGGCCTGGGCCTGGCCAATTTTCACGGTCTCGAACAGCACTCGCTCCAAAAGCGGGGCGAAGCGGGTTTCGGCACGCAGGCTGGCGGTGATCTCGAAAAAGCTCGCCAGGGTCTCTTTCATGCGGGCCATGGAAACGCCCAACTGATCGACCTCCAGCACCGGGGAGCGACGGGACGCAGGGTAATCGAAGTCGAAGCTGCGAATCGCATCGGCCTCCTGCACCAGGGACCGTAACGGCTTGACCAGGATCCTGGAGGTCAGCCAGCCCAAGGGCAGGCACAGCAGCAACGTGGCGAGGGTAATCAATGCGCCTTGCCAGCGCATGCGATAGGCATCGGCCAGTAACTCGTCTTCCGGCACCAGCAACGCCAATTCAAGGCCTTGTGGCCCACCTTCCTGGATGTGGCTGCGGGAAACGATCCATTGGCGCCCAGCCGCCTCCAGGCGCGGTGTGTCGCTGTTTCCATCGAGCGCGGCGGCAATAGCCGGCGCCAGGTCACGGGCCTTGGTCAGCCGTGATGATTCGGTATCAGCGATCAGTCGACCGCTGTCTGGGTAGCCCACCGCGTTGCCTTGGGGGTCGAGCAGGACGATCTCGGTGCCAGGGGTGGCCTTGTGCTTGGCCAGCGTCTGGGACAGGGCGGCCAGGGTCAGGTCGGCACCGATGACCGCTTGCTCACCGCTACGTCGAGCGAGGGTCGTGCCGATGTTTCGGCTGGAAAAGAACACGTAGGGCTCGGTTGTAATCTGCTCCGCTGTTTCCATTGCGCTGCGAAACCAGCCCCGGCTGCGTGGATCAAAGGTTTCGTCAGGGTTGTCCTGCTGGCCGACGAGCGTCAGGGCCTGGTCATAGAACAGCGATCGGGAGCGGACCTGGCCTTCGCGCGTGCGCTCCACGGTCCAGACCTGATACGTCGCGTCGACCGGCGCGCTCAAGGCGGTCCTCAAGGCCTTGGTGCGTAATGGCCGAACCATCAGAAAATCGCCATTGCGATCGCCCAGGTACAACGACGCCAGGTTCGGGTTGTCCCGCAGTGCCCGGCTGAAAGGCGCGAGCAGGGCCAATCGTTCGGCGATCCGGGGCTCGCGGGTTGCCGGGTAATCAGCCAGCAGGCCCAGCAGATGACGGATCGGTTCGTAGGTGTCGTACAGGTCCACCCGCACATCCTGTTCGATTCGATTGAACAGTTTTTCACTGCTGGACAGGATGATCTGGGTGGTCTGCTGGTAATTGAATACACCCAATACCACGCCCGTCAGGAGCAAGAGCAGCGTGAACATCACGCTGATATGGACGTGCAGGGGAAACCGGCGTTTTTCCGGACGCGGTGCGCTGGGCATTTCCGTCACTCCAAGTGTTCGGGGGGGATCGCCCCCGGTACGCACTGCTGAGCGAATAGCATAGTAAACACTGGGTTATTCTGCCTTGATGATCTCCGTTTGCAGGGCCTGCTCCAGTTCTGTCATTGCCTGTTCGAGGGCCTGGGCATGCCCTTCGATTCGTTCTGGCGCTTGATGACAGGCCAGCTCCAATGCCTCGCAGAGCTGAACCAACGAAGTCGCCTGTACGATGCGGGCGACGCCTTTGATTTTATGGGCTGTCTCGGCCAATGCTCGCCTGTCTTCGTTTTCAGCGGCATCAAGCAACTCCTGGCGATCCGAACGATTGCTGCTGAGCAGTTCCGCCAGCAGGCGTCGCGTCGAAACGGGGTCGCCTCCGGTCAGGGTGTGCAGGCATTGCACGTTGAATGCGCGGGGACGATTGGCGGGTTTGATCTGGTTTATCCATTGATTCAGCGCGCTCAGACTGATCGGCTTGAACAGGCAATCGTTCATGCCGGCATCCTTGCAACGCTGTCTCTCCTCGGGTTGTGCATTGGCCGTGAATCCCAGGATGGTGCAGGGCGGTAGTTGATGTTCCGCCTCGCGCAGACGGATTGCCCTGGCGAGTTCGTAGCCGCTCATGATGGGCATGTTGCAATCAGCGATCACCAGGTCGAAATCCCCGTCCAGCCAGGCCTTGAGCCCTTGCTCGCCGTCGTGGCTGAGGTGGTGGCGATGACCGAGGTATTCCAATTGCTGGGACATCAGCAGGCGATTCGCCGGGTGATCGTCCACGACCAGGACGCTCAATGCACAGGCGGCGGTTTCGATCATGGGGTCGGCGTCGGGGCGCGCCGGGGCGCCGGGCAAGGCGGTCAATTGCAAGGAGACCCGGACCTGGGTGCCAACGCCCGGCTGGCTGTTCATCTGCAGATCGCCCCTCATCATCCGGCAGAGGTGGCGACTGATCACCAGGCCCAGGCCCGCGCCCTTGCGCGCCATCCGGCTGGTGTTATCGGCCTGGGCAAACGGCTCGAACAGCCGCCGCAGGTCCGCCGGGCTGATGCCGATGCCGCTGTCGCTGACCTCCAGTTGCATGTGCAGCGTCCCTTCGTGCATGGCGGGTGACAGTTTCACGCTCACCTTGACCTCACCCTGCTCGGTGAATTTCAGGGCGTTGCTGATCAGGTTCGAGATGACCTGTTTGAATCGCAACGGGTCGATGTGCACGTTCGGATTGCCTTCGGCAGGCTCGAAGTGCAATGACAACGCCAGGCTCTTCTGCCGGGCCAATCCGGCGAACACGCGAATGACCGACTGTAAGAGGGCCCTCAGGTCGACACGTTCGGGCGCCAGGCTCAGATGGCCTGATTCGATACGGGCGATGTCGAGGATATCGCCGATCAGCTCCAGCATGCCGGAGGCCGATTCGTAGGCGACTTCTATTGCCGAGCGGTCCACATGGCCTTTGTCGGCGTGCTTGAGGGCGAGCTCGAGCATGCCGATCACGGCGTTCATCGGCGTGCGGATTTCATGGCTCATGGTCGCCAGGAAGGTACTTTTGGCCCGGTTGGCATTCTCGGCCTGCTCCTTGGCGGCACGCAGCTCGTCGAACAGCGCTCGCCGTTCGCTGATGTCGATCCAGCCGCCGATGATGCCTTGCACCTGTGCCGCCGAATTTCGGTAGGGGAGGATCCAGTGGTAGATCGTGAGCTCCCTGTCACCGATGTGCAGCGGCCGATCAACGATCAGGGGGACGCCTTCGGCCATCACGCGTTGATAATCCGCCTGATATTCCCGCGCTTCGAAGGCGTTGCTCAGGGTGCCGGGCATGACATTCTTGCCGATGACGTCCTCGCGTCTTGCATTGAATGTTTCAAGGTAGCTGTCGTTGCAGCTTTGCAGGAAACCGTTGCGGTCCCGCACATAGATCGGGTGGGGCGTGCCGTTGAGCAGGGCGTGCATGAACTCGAGCTGGTCATTGAGCGCCAGTTCTGCCAGTTGTCGTTGCCTGATCTGGCGCCGCATGTAGGCATTCCAGGCCAGTGAGAGCAGGAGTAGCAGGCCAGCGCCCGCGGCGACCTGGAGGAACAGGCGATTATAGGTGCGCCAGGCCGCCTCTGACGCCGGGACGTAGCCACGCCAACGGTTGTTGATGACGCCCAGTTCGTCGGGGTCAATGCTGGTCAGGGCTTTGTCGAGAATGGAATTGAGTTCCGTGGCGTCTTTTCCGACGGCCAGGGAGAACATTGCCTGCTGGGTGCCCACGGTGCTACTGATTTGCAACGTGTCCCGCAAGGTATGGGAGGACATGAAGTAATTGGCCATGACCAGGGAGTTCACGCTGCCATCGGCTTGCCCTTGGGCAAGCAACTGGACGGCGCTCAGCGAGTCGGCGGTTTCGATGACTCGCAGGCCGGGATATTGGCTGCGTAGCCAATCGATGATGGGGTTGCCTTTGGCGATCGCCAGGCTCTTGCCCGCGAACTGATCCAGTGTCGCCGGGGTGCTGGACTGCTTGCGCGTCAGCAGGACGAAGGAACTGTCCATATAAGGCCGGCTTAATCTCAGCAGTTGTTGTCGTTTGCGGCTTGGCGAGAGCGCGGCAATGACATCCGCCTGGCCGTTCAGGACTGCGGCGATCATGTCCTCGTCGGTGCGATGACGTTGAATGTCCAGGCGCAGGCCGGTTCGCAGCTTGACCAACTCAAGCAAGTCGGCGCTGATGCCGCGAAAATCGCCGTCCGGGTCGAAGAAGGTAAACGGGGCGAAGGTTTCGTTCACTGCCACCCGAACGGTGGGATGTTGGGTCAGCCAGCGTTGTTCTCGGTCGGACAGTTGAATCTGGTGATCCGAGAGGTACAGGTCGCTACCTGCACTCCAGCGCTTGGAAATAGCCGTTTGTTCGGCGATGGGAATCTGATTGAGCGTGGCGTTGATGATCTCCAGCAACCGGGTGCTGTCGTGTCGCAGCGCGAAGGCGAATCCGGAAGACTCGTGTTTTGCGAAGCTGGCCATGTGGATATTGCTCAAGTACCCCTTGTTGATCATGTAACGGGTGGAAATGGTATCGCCGAGAAAGACATCGGCCTGCCCGAAGGCGACCGCATTGATGGCGTTCTGGTAGGAGGGGTAGGCGGTGATAGACGCTTTGGGGTACAGCTTTTCGATTTCGTGCAGGGGCAGGTAGTGATAGACCATGCTCAACCGCAGCCCTTCGAGATCGTCAGTCAGGGGCCTGCTTTCACTCGTTCGGGTGACCAGGACCGGTTGATCCACGGCATAGGGGCTCGACAGGATGATGCCGGTGCTTCGGGCTTCGAAACCATTGGCACTGCCGAGCAGGTCGATTTGCCCATGCTTGAGCGCGGCGATGGCGGCCTCGCGGGACGCGAAGCGCAGGACTTTCATGGGCAGGCCGGTCGCCTTGGCGATGAGGCCCGCATAATCGGCAGTCATGCCTTCATAGTCGCTCCCGTTGGTAGAAAGGTCGAAGGGCGGATAATCCGGCGCAGAGGTTCCGAGGATCAATTCTCGACGACCTTGTAGCCAGGCACGATGGGTCTCATCGAGACGGATTTCGATAGGGTCCATCGTCGCGCGACTCAATAGCGCGTAGCGCTGGGGCATATTTGGCGTTGCCATGAGCATTTGCGCATATAACCCTGCGCCTAACAGCAGAAGATAGTTACCTATGCGATTGAGCATCCTATTGTTTCTCACACCAGTGAGTTTCGCTTTGCCATTTCAATCAGGTCTACCAAGGACTTAACTTTAAGTTTTTGCATGAGCCGTTTTTTATAGGTGCTGACTGTTTTATTGCTCAGGAACATACCCTTGGCTATTTCCTTGTTGGTGCGGCCTTGGGCAAAAAGTTGCAGAACCATCAACTCGCGGTCATTGACACTCTTGAAAAGTTCCAGCTCGATACTGCGGGGATCGTCATGGGAGACGGGCGTGAGTGCCTGGCTGGGGAAATAGTTGTACCCGGACAATACGGCCTTTATTGCGCTGACGAGTTCGCTGAGGTCTTCCTGCTTGCAAACGTAGCCGGAGGCGCCGGATTGCATGCAGCGAATGCCGAAGAGCGTTGGGGATTGCGCCGTCAGCACTAATGTCTTGAGCGGCGTGGTCATGGCATTGAAGCGTGAAAGTATTTCCAATCCATCAAGTTTGGGAATGCTGATATCCAGGATGACCAGGTCGGGCATGCATTCGCGCACCATTTGCATCGCATCGACGCCGTTGTCAGTTTCCCCTACGACTTTATAACCTTCATGCTCCAGCAGCATTCGAACGGCGAGGCGGATGACCGGATGATCGTCGACAATGAAAACGGAGTTCATGAATAAAGTCCCCTGCAAGCTTAAATAAAGCGCGCACCTTAGCCCAGTTAAGGCCAGCTCGTACGAGGAGACGGGGCATGCCTGATCAATTTCAGAACTTTCCTACAAAAAAAGAGGCGAGATAACACGATGTGCTTAGCCAATTAGTAGGCGGGTAGCGTGGGAAGGGGATGTTTATCTTCTGGCCTGTGTATGTATCGTCATATGGCGAAACTAAGCAGGGATGCAATCTTCAGCTATTTCCAGCCGCTCGCCAGCGATTTCCAAGCCATTGGAAACTGTTTATTGGAAGACGGTAAAACCACCGATTGCGGGAGCGCGACTGCTCGCTCCCGCAGGATTCCGGCCGCTGGCCGGGTCATTTCATTGGCGAGTGCGACCGGTCATTTCCTGGGCCATTTCGCTGGCGTAGCTGTCAGTCATGCCGGCGATGAAATCGATCATCCGCAGGAAAGCGCCGTGCAGCGGCCCGTCAGGATCGGGGGCGTTGTTGCCCAGCAGATCGAGGATCCGGCGATTCTTGAATGAGGGTGTTCGGCCACCGTGTTGTTCCAGGGCGGCACCGCAAAAACCGTTGAGCAGGATCTCCAGCGTGGTGTAGGCGCCGATCTCGTTGAGCGTCTTGCGCTTGTCCTGGAATATTTTCTTGCGAGCCATGTCCTTGGCATTCAATACGCAGCGCTTGGCCGGCCCGTGCATATGCTCCACGAGGTCGCCCTGCAATGTGCCGGCAAGCAGCGCATCCTGTTGTTCGACGAACGCACGGGCTGCGGCGTTGGTCAGGTGTTCGATGGCCTTGCCGCGCAGGATCGCCAGTTTTCGCCGCCTGGAATCCAATGGTCCAAGCTGGCGATAGGTCTCCGGCAGATCGTCTCCGACCAGGTCCAGCAGCAGCGATTCCACTTGGGAATATTCCAGCAGGTCCATTTCCACGCCATCTTCCAGGTCGATCAGCGCGTAACAGATGTCATCGGCGGCCTCCATCAGGTAGACCAGCGGATGCCTTGCCCAGCGTTGATCCTCGATCTGCGGCAGGCCAAGTTTGTGGGCGATTTGCTCCAATAGGGGTAGTTCGCTCTGATAGCAGCCGAACTTGTGCTTCTTATAGCCCAGGGAGTCGGCGTGACGGGCTGTCCAGGGGTACTTCAGGTAAGTGCCCAACGTCGCATAGGTGAGCCGGGTGCCGCCGTCGAACTGATGGTATTCAAGCTGGGTGAGCACCCGGAATCCCTGGGCGTTGCCTTCGAAGTTCAGGAAGTCGTTACGCTCGGCCTCGCTCATCGCATCAAGCCAGCCACGCCCTGCGGCCTGTTGGAACCAATAGCGGATGGCGTCCTCGCCGGAATGCCCGAACGGCGGGTTCCCGATATCGTGGGCCAGGCAGGCCGATTGCACGACCATGCCTAGGTCGCTGGGTTCACACCAGTCAGGCAGCGCGCTGCGGATGGTTTCCCCGACGCGCATGCCGAGCGAGCGACCGACGCAGCTGACCTCCAGCGAATGGGTCAGGCGCGTATGGATATGATCGTTGCTGGAGACCGGGTGCACCTGGGTCTTGCGCCCAAGGCGACGGAATGCACCTGAAAAGATAATGCGGTCATGGTCTTTGTGAAATGGACTGCGGCCCAATTCTTCCGGACTGTGCAGCGTTTTTCCAAGGCGTTCGCGCGTCAGCAGGGTGTGCCAATCCAAGGCCGGTTGCTCCGTTTGTTGAGTCGATGCCCTAGCTTCCCGGTTCGCGCGGTGTCCTGCAAGGCCTGAGGGATGCGATCAGTTGTGCCAGGGTGTTGCGTTGACAGTCGAATCGGGCCGTTCGATGAGAAGGGCCCGTCGAGCAGCATCAGGGTTTACGCGTACTCTTGGCCAGCTTGATCAGCGGAAGCAGCGTCGTTGCCAGCCGGATCAGGCGCGACAAGCCCCCTGAACGGCCGCGTCGGGTTCGCTTGCCGCCGAGGAAACCCAGCAAAGTGACTGCGGCAACGCCCCAAAGCGAGGCATGCTTGAGCCCGAAGCCCTCATGCCAACTTTGCGTAAACCCCCGCACCCGTTGCAGCGGGTGCAGAAGTTGCCGCGTTTCCTGGCGAATCTCCTGGCGGTGCATCTCCATGCGCAAACGCACCAGCGCCTTGCGCATCTCCTGTCGGGTACGGGCTTGGGGTATATCGGGCAGGCTCATGGCAACAGGCGCTCCCGGTCATTGGCCAATTCTTCGAGGGTGGCGTGGAACGGTGAGGATTCGTCGTAGATCGCTGCCTTGAGCCGAAGCCCGCAAAACAACGCCGCCAGCAGATAAAACAGGCAAAGGCCAATGATCCCAGCCAGCCGGTAGGTGTCCCACACCAGGATCAGCACGAGGGCTGACAGTCCAACCAGCAGCAGCAAGCCAAAAACCAGCGCCAGGCCGGCAAATAACAACAGGCTGACGGTACGGGCCTTCTGTTCCTGCAGTTCGATGCCGAACAATTCGACGTGGCTGTGCAGCAATCCGAGGAATGCCGCGCCCAGGCGTCGTGCTGTAGGTTTTGTGCCCGTTTCGGACGAGCCGGATTCGTCGATACCCATCATTAGCGCCGCGTCGCCAGCAATCCGATCAAAAAGCCAACGCCTGCGGCAATGCCAACCGACTGCCAAGGATTGGCCTGCACATATTCTTCGGTGGCGATCACGGCGGCCTGGCCGCGCTCGCGCACGGATTCTTCGGTCAGCTTGAGCGTCTCGCGGGCGCGCAGCAGAGTTTCGTGGATCTGGCTGCGCAGTTCGTCCGCCTGGTCGCCCGCCAGGGTCGCGGTGTGATCCAGCAGCCGCTCGGTATCGCTGACCAGCGTCTGAAAGTCTTCCATCAGCGTTTCTTGAGCAGTCTTTGCCTGGGTTCTGGCCATGGGTGGATCTCCGTAGGTGACGTCTGAAGCGTTCGAGTATGAGCCATGCAGGAAGGTTCAGTGAAACTGGCTGGTACAACTTTTGCTCGGCTTTTTGCCATGTACTGGTGCGTGAGCCTGCGCCAGTGCGCTGAAGCTGGGCGAGCGCCCTAAAACCTTGATCCAAAAAATCAAAAAACGCAAAGCACGACGAAGCAGGACCTCGGTTTGCCAGTTGTCATGCACCAAGACGGTTCGATCGCCTTCGGGAGATAGGCGAATTGTCTTAATTTGGTGCGATGACGGCGCGAAACGAACCGCTTCGGTGCTTTTTCAACTTTTTCAGGTCTGCCAATACCCATGGAAAATATGCAAAGCGCCGTGGACAATCTGGTCCATAGTTCCAACACGCTGTTCATCCTGCTCGGTGCTGTCATGGTCCTGGCCATGCATGCCGGGTTTGCGTTCCTGGAAGTCGGAACGGTCCGGCAAAAGAACCAGGTCAACGCGCTATCAAAGATCCTCAGCGATTTTGCTGTCTCGACCCTGGCCTATTTTTTCATTGGTTATTGGGTTTCCTACGGCGTGACGTTTGTGCAACCGGCGGCGGCCCTTGCCGCGGACCATGGCTATGGCCTGGTGAAGTTTTTCTTTCTGCTGACATTTGCCGCTGCGATCCCGGCCATTATTTCCGGTGGAATAGCCGAGCGAGCTCGCTTCGCGCCGCAACTGTGCGCCACGGTGCTGATCGTGGCGTTTGTCTATCCATTTTTCGAAGGCGTGGCCTGGAACGGCAACTTCGGCCTGCAAGCTTGGCTTCAGAGCCATTTCGGTGCCAGTTTCCATGACTTTGCCGGTTCCGTGGTGGTCCACGCCATGGGGGGCTGGCTGGCGTTGGCCGCTGTCCTTCTGCTCGGACCGCGTAACGGGCGTTACCGGGACGGGCGCCTGGTGGCATTCGCCCCGTCGAGCATTCCGTTCCTGGCGTTGGGTTCGTGGATCCTGATCGTCGGCTGGTTCGGCTTCAACGTGATGAGCGCCCAGACCTTGCCTGGTGTGAGCGGATTGGTGGCGGTCAATTCATTGATGGCGATGGTAGGCGGGACCGTGGCGGCGTTGGTCGTCGGGCGCAACGACCCGGGCTTCCTGCATAACGGACCGTTGGCTGGCTTGGTGGCGGTCTGCGCGGGCTCCGACTTGATGCACCCGATTGGAGCGCTGGCGACCGGCGCGATTGCCGGTGCTCTGTTTGTGTGGTGTTTCACGGCGGCCCAAGGCAAATGGAAAATCGATGACGTGCTGGGTGTCTGGCCGTTGCATGGCCTTTGCGGTGTCTGGGGCGGTATCGCCTGCGGGATCTTCGGCCAGCAGGCCATGGGTGGCTTGGGCGGGGTGAGCCTGGCCAGCCAACTGATCGGTACCGCGCTAGGCGTCGGTATTGCACTGGTTGGCGGGTTCGCGGTGTACGGGACGATCAAGGCTTTGCTGGGGCTGCGTCTGACACAGGAAGAAGAGTATTACGGCGCCGACCTGTCGATTCACAAGATCGGCGCGGTCAACCTGGACTGATCGGTATCACGGCTCCTTGTCCTGGTTGCCCGGATAAAAGCCGTGCAGGAGCCCATAACGCTCGTGGCGGACTTGATCCACGTGATGCCGGACTCGCTGTTCAGGCAACCCGAGCATGATCAGCGCATGGGACGCGAGCATCAGACTCGACTCCAACAGTTCCGGGACCACTTCGGTGGCTCCGGCGGCCTGCAATTCGGCCAGTTGGCTGTCGTCGCGGGTGCGCACCAGGACAGGTACATGCGAATTGACCCGCCGGGCCTCCTTGAGTACCGCCATTGCGATGTCTGTCTTGTCCACCGCGATCACCACCAATCGTGCGCGACCGAGCCCGACCGCGGTAAGCAGGTCCGCACGGCGTGAATCACCATAATGCACGCAATGTTCGCCAGCAGTGGCCTCCCGGATGATGACCGGGTCATCGTCCAGGGCGACGAATTCCAGCCCCTCGCGGCGTAGGAAACGCCCAATGGACTGGCCGACGCGACCATACCCGCAAATCACCACGTGGCCTGACAGGCCTGCATTGCGTTCGCTGATCTGCTCCAGTTGCGCTTCTTCGTTGGGTTTGCGGTGCAGCCGGGCAGCTATGCCTGGCGCGGCGCGGAGGAATAATGGAGTCACCAGCATCGAACAGAATGTCGCGGCCAGTAGCAGGCCGCCGATATCGGCGGGCATGAGGTGGTTCTGTTGCATCAATGCCATCAGGGCGAAACAGAACTCGCCACCCTGGGCCAGGGCCAGGCCGCTGCGCCAGGCCGTTTCGCCATCGCTGCCGCGCCATTTCACCAGTGCGGCAACCACGCAGCCCTTGATGGTCATCAGGCCGAGGGTCAATCCGAGGATCAGCAGGCCATCGTCCATGAACAATTGCAGGTCGATCAGCATGCCGATGCTGACGAAGAACAACCCGAGCAGGATGTCGCGGAACGGGCGTATGTCCGCCTCGATCTGGTGCCGGTAATGGCTTTCACCCAGCAGCATCCCAGCCAGGAACGCTCCCAGGGCCGGTGACAGGCCGAGCAGGTGGGTAAGCCACGCTGTGAGCAGCACGATCACCAGGGCCAGCAAAACGAAGAGCTCGGCGGAGCGGGATGCCGCCACTTCATGGAACAGGCGCGGCAGCAGCAGCCGGCTGGCCAGCAACAGGCCGCCGAACAGCACCAGCGTCTTGCCCAGGGTCAAGGGCAACGCCCAATACCAGGCGTCGTCACTGTTACCTGCAAACACGGGCACCAAGGTCAAAAGCAATACCGCGACGACGTCCTGGAACAGCAGCACTCCGATCGCGTTCTGGCCGTGGCTGCTGAAAATCTCTCCCAGGCTGGACAGCTCCTTGCTGACAATGGCCGTAGAAGACAGTGCCAGTCCTGCGCCGAGTAGCAGTGCCGCCGCCAGCGGAGCGCCGCTGCCTGCCAGCAGCACGCCCAGCAGCGCGGCTGAGCAGAGAACTTGCAGGCTTCCAAGGCCAAATACGACCCGACGCAGTTCGAGCATCTTCGACAGCGAGAACTCCAGCCCCAACGAAAACAACAGGAAAACCACCCCAAGCTCGGCCAGGTCTGGCAGCTCTTCGCTGTCATTCACCCAGTCCAGCGCGGTCGGCCCGACAGCCAGGCCGACGCACAGATAGCCCAGCACCGGTGGCAGGCGCAGGCGCCTGAACAGGGCAATGACCACCAGGGACGAGGCGAGAATGATCAGCAGGTTGGCGAACAAGAGAAACTCCGTTTCAAGGTTTACGAGACCCAGCGTAGAACAGAAAAAACATCGAGCATCGCTGGAAACCCATTTGGGCTCAGTGATTTGCGTCAGCGTTTTGCCGAAACATCCTGCGACATGGTACTCGGCTCGACGGTTGCGTGGAGCGGGCCTAGAATGACGATCTGTCTTTTATGGGTACCTGCCATGACACCGGAATGCCAGCTGTTCGGCACCCTGGGTTGCCATCTTTGTGAAGTCGCCGAGGCTGTGTTGATGCCCTTCGTCGAACATGGATTGTTGGTGGAACTGGTTGATATTGCCGACAGCGATGCCTTGTCCGAAGCCTACGGCCTGCGCATTCCCGTGTTGCGCAGGATCGACACGGGGGCGGAACTGGATTGGCCGTTCGACGATCCCGACCGGGTTGCTTCATTCCTGCGTTGACCCCTTCCATCGGTTGGACCTGCATGCCGCCATTGGCGAAAGAGTGTTCTTCGGTTACTGTATGTCCATACAGCTACTGGAGTGCGGCCCTTGGTCAATGTCGAGCAATTGAAAAACAGCGTGAACCGGATGTCCGTGGACGTTGTACGCGAAGCGGTACTGGAGTTGCGCCTGGACGGTCTGGTCACGGAGGGCAAGACACCTTTCAACAAGCTGCACTTCAATACCTGTTTCGCCGAGATAGAAGCGCTGTTCCAGCGCGCCGGCTACCACAGGCAACTGGATGTGGTGGGATATCAGGGCCTCTTGTATGCCTTGTACGATCCGGGGCGCTGGGAGGCGGTCGAAGTGCTGCGCTGGTTGAAGGAATTCACCGAAGCCGCTGCAAGGCGGACAACGATCTCCGCCTGAGCCAATCATTACTGGGCTCGCTTGCCTGACTGTCGGATAATGCTGGTCCCAGCAAAAGGTAAAGAGTCTTCAATGTCCGGTTCATCGTTTTCCGCAGCTCAGCAGCAGGCCAGCACGTTGTACCTGCCGCCCGGTGCCTGGCAAACCGTGCTGGAATGCCTCTGTGAGCATTTCAGTGCGATCAGCCGTGAGCAATGGCTGGACCGGATTGCACGGGGCCGGGTGCTGGACGGAGAGGGCAAGGCGATCCGTACCGATCTGCCGTACCGTGAAGGCCTTCGTATCCACTATTTTCGTGAAGTGCCAGATGAAAAGCCGATCCCGGTGATCGAGTCGATCCTCTATGCCGACGAGCACCTGGTGGTGGCAGACAAGCCGCATTATCTCCCTGTCACTCCGGCGGGCGAATATGTCGAGCAGACCTTGTTGCGGCGATTGATCCGTCGCCTGGATAACCCCCATCTGGTGCCCCTGCACCGTATCGATCGGCACACGGCCGGGCTGGTGCTGTTTTCAGCCAACCCGAAAACCCGTTCGATCTATCAATCGCTGTTTCCGACACGCCAAATCGAAAAATGCTATCAGGCCATTGCTCCCGCGCTGCCTGGATTGAGTTTTCCACGTGTGCATGAGAGCCGGTTGATCGATGGCGAGCCGTTCTTCCGAATGCAGGAAGGTCCCGGGGCACCCAATACCGAGACGGCCATCGACGTGCTGGAAAAAAACGGTGACCTGTGGCGCTATGGCCTGTATCCGGTCACCGGTAAAAAACATCAGTTGCGCGTGCATATGAATGCCTTGGGCGCGCCTATCTGTAACGATCCGTTCTACCCCGATGTGATTCGGGATGCCCAGGATGACTACTCCAATCCGCTCAAGTTGCTGGCCCAAGGGTTGCGTTTCATCGATCCGGTCACGAATCAGGATCGGATTTTTGAAAGCAGCATTACGCTGCAGTGGTAGCCATTGCGTTTTCGACAGGCAACAAAAAGCCCGCAATCAATGCGGGCTTTTCTGTATCTGGCTGTGACGTTGAAGATTACAGATCTTTAACGGTACGAACCTGGTCCTTGTTCACGCGAGTCTGCTTGCCGTCCAGTTGCTCGAATTCGTAGAAGCCGCTCTCTTCATCGTATTTAGGCGTGTCGACGGCCTGGATTTCGCGACCGTCATTCAAGGTGATCACTGTTGGCGAGGCACACCCGGCGAGAGTGGCGAGGCCCAGCGCGAGCATGAAAGTAGCGAGGGTCCGTTGGTTCATGGTGTTTCTCCGAAATGGATTCTTCAAGTTACTGACCTTCAGACGTATACATCGCGCGCAAGTTCCTGGCTAGTGTCAATCTGACACGCCTTTGTGCTGGGCGAGGAGTTCCGGCGTGTTGAGATTGGCCAGTCGGGGATCGTTGGACGGGCATTGCAAGGCGACTGCTTGCAGCGTGCGCATGATGCGACCGGGGCTGCGTTCTCCATCGCTCCAGGCCTGTTCGAAAGTGGCTGACAAGGCGCGGGGAATGATGCACAGCAGTGGCTCCCAATGTTCGCCGTGACGCACCATCAGTGGTTTGTCAGGATGTTTGCTGGCCGTTTCGCGCATGCTGTCCAGCAGACTCGAGTCGATTTGCGGTACGTCGCACGGCAACACCAGCAGATAAGGATGCTTCGCTGCCTTGAGACCAGCCCTGATTCCAGCCAGCGGGCCCGGAAAGTCACCTTCATCGTCATGAACCAACTGGTCGGCATACGATGCATAGCGCTCCAGGTTGCGGTTGCAGGAAATGATCAGGTCGTCGCTCAAGGTGCGGGTTTGCCGATGAAGGTGTGCAATCAACGGTTCACCTCGCCACTCCAGCAAACCCTTGTCCTGCCCACCCATGCGTTGACCGCGTCCGCCAGCGAGGAGCAGCACGGAGCAGGGTGGCAGGGCATTATTCGAGGTCATCGGGTGTCTCCGCACGGGCGAAAAAATGGGACGCTGTGATATAACACCAGGCTGTTTCCCCTACAACTGGACGAGCCTATGAAAGCCAAGGCTGATGTACCTTTCGTGCCGCTCAATGTCGCGGTGCTGACTGTCAGTGATACCCGTACCCTGGAAACCGACACCTCGGGCCAGGTCTTTGTCGATCGCCTCACGGAGGCAGGGCACAACCTCGCGGCACGGGTGTTGCTCAAAGATGATTTGTACAAGATCAGGGCGCAAGTTGCCGCCTGGATCGCCGACGATGTCGTGCAAGTGGTGTTGATCACTGGCGGTACCGGCTTTACCGGGCGCGACAGCACGCCGGAAGCCGTTGCGTGCCTGTTGGACAAGCAGGTCGATGGTTTCGGCGAGCTGTTCCGGCAGATTTCCGTGGCGGACATCGGTACCTCCACTGTCCAGTCGCGAGCACTGGCCGGCCTGGCCAACGGAACGCTGGTGTGTTGCCTGCCCGGGTCGACCAATGCGGTGCGCACCGGGTGGGATGGAATCCTGGCCGAGCAGTTGGACGCCCGGCACAGGCCGTGCAATTTCGTGGCCCATTTGAAACAGGCGGCGCCTTGTGAATCCCGTGGGTAAACCGGGCAAGACGGGTGCCTTGATGGCCGTCGAGGTCGCCTTGGAGCGCTTGCTCGAGATGGCGGCCGCCACGCCCATCGTCCAGCACGAGCGGGTGCCGTTGGCCGAGGCGCAGGGACGCGTACTTGCCGAGGATCTGGTGTCTACCCTGGATCTGCCGCCATGGCCCAACAGCGCCATGGACGGTTACGCCTTGCGCCTGGCTGACTGGAATGGTGAGACGCCGCTGGTGATCAGTCAGCGGATTTTTGCCGGGCAATCTCCGGACCCCCTTGCCGCTGGCACCTGCGCGCGGATCTTTACGGGGGCGCCGATCCCGATGGGCGCAGATTGCGTCGAGATGCAGGAAAACGTCATCGTCGAAGACGACCAGCGGGTGCGGTTTACCCAGCCCATGGCCTGCGGGCAGAACATCCGTCCCCAGGGGCAGGAAACGACCGTCGGAGAACAGGTTCTCTGCGCCGGCACTCGTCTGGGGCCGATTGAGTTGGGGCTTGCGGCATCCTTGGGGTGTGCATCGCTGGACGTGATACGCAGGGTGCGAGTTGCTGTGCTGTCCACCGGTGATGAACTGGTCGAGCCCGGCCAGCCCCTGGGGCCGGGGCAGATCTATAACAGCAATCGCGTACTGCTCTGTGGCTGGTTGCATCGCCTGGGTTGTGATGTGGTGGATGCAGGTATCCTGCCTGATGACTTGGCCGCTACTCGCACATGCCTGGCTCAGCTATCGGACGTCGACCTGATTCTTTCCACGGGCGGAGTGTCGGTAGGGGAGGCCGATTTCCTGGGCATCGCGCTGCGCGAGGAAGGGGAGTTGGCGCTCTGGAAGCTCGCCATCAAGCCGGGAAAACCGCTGACGTTCGGGCATTTTCGCGGCGTGCCGGTGATCGGCCTGCCTGGAAACCCTGCTTCGACCCTGGTGACTTTCGCCCTATTGGCGCGTCCCTACTTGTTGCGTCGCCAAGGCGTCCAGGCAGTGTCGCCTCTCAAGTTTCAAGTGCCTGCCGGTTTCGTTTGGCCGAAGGCTGGCAATCGGCGAGAATTCTTGAGAGGACGCATCGAAAATGGTCGAGCCATCATTTATCGCAACCAGAGCTCCGGTGTCCTGCGTAGTGCCGCCTGGGCCGAAGGGCTGGTGGAGGTCCTTGAAGGAAGGACGCTGGCTGAAGGCGATATCGTCAGTTTCATCCCGTTGAGCGAAGTCCTCGGTTAGCCCGGCAGTCGTTCACACGTCGCGGCCTGAGTCTGTATTCGGGCCGCTATGCCATGTGTCTATCGTGATAGCAACATCAGCAACTGATCGAAACGGCTGTTCGCGATCCATCCCAGCAACCCGACCACCACGGCAGCCGCGCCGGCCAGGTAGGCAAGCCTGTGCCTTACGGCCTTTACGTCGGTACGGATTTCATCCATGTCCCTTCGGATGTACTTGAGGTGGGTTTCCAATTCGACGACGCGCGGTTCCAAATCAATTCCTCCAATGGGATTACTGCAACGTTTGCATTCGCTTTGAGTCTCCGCCGGTCCATTCTCGAAGGACGGGAACGGGCGGGGCGACAATTTGTATTCATGGCTATGCATAAGGCGTTTCTTCCTTGTTGCCACGATTTTTCGAACGATAGAGCGGACCCCCGCGGGCCATTACGTATCCATCCATGGGTAATACATCCTTGTTTGATGATTGTTTGAGCGGTCGGCCCAACGCAATGCCAAAGTCTCTCAATACGGCCAGAGGGTCAATTGAGCGGGTTCGCCAGAACTTGTAAGAAAACTCCTTGAATCCAAGGGCCGTCACGAATTTTTCTCAGAAATTGAACCGGCGTGGGCTATTTCGACTGAATGAGTGGTCCCATTTCCTGAACCTTCCAATGACGGAGACAACGATGAGCAAAGGCAAGGCGCTTTTGATCCTGCATGGCAAGCAAGCGCTCAACGAAGAGGTTCGCGCAGCAGTGATGCTCAAGCGCAAACAGGGGTGGGACCTGGCGGTACGCTTGACCTGGGAAGCCGGCGACGCCCGGCGATGCGTCAATGAGGCGTTGGATGCGGGTTACACCCGTTTGATTGCAGGCGGCGGCGATGGGACCTTGCGCGATATTGCCGAAGCGATAGCCCAGCAATCCGGCGATGTCAGCCTGGTATTGCTGCCTTTGGGTACCGCGAATGATTTTGCTCGGGCCGCCGGCGTGCCACTGGAGCCTGATCGCGCTTTGGACTTGCTGGATGTCACGCCGCGGGCGGTCGATCTCGGTGAAGTGGGCGGGCAGATTTTTCTGAACATGGCCACGGGTGGTTTCGGTAGCCAGGTGACGGCGAACACCTCCGAGGACCTGAAAAAAATCCTCGGTGGCGCTGCCTATCTGTTCACCGGCCTATCGCGCTTCAGCGAGTTGAGCGCAGCCTATGGCGAGCTGCAGGGGCCTGGTTTTCATTGGCGTGGCGATCTGTTGGCGTTGGGCATTGGCAATGGCCGACAGGCCGGAGGCGGGCATCTGCTTTGTCCGGACGCATTGGCCGACGACGGCCTGCTCGATATCAGCATTCTGCCGGCGCCCCAGGAAGTGGTGAGTACGCTCAAGGATTTGCTGGCCGGTGGGCTGGGCATCGACAACATGTTCGTGCGAGCACGCTTGCCGTGGGTGGAAATCAAGGTCGCCCAAGGCCTCGATATCAATCTGGATGGCGAACCGTTGCAAGTAGACGACCTGCGTTTTACGGTTCGCCCCCAGGCGCTACGTGTGCATCTGCCCGCCGATTCGCCTCTGCTGGGAGGCTCGGCGAAGCTTAGTCGTCCAGGCTGATAATCTGCTCGCGCACGGCAAACAAGACCAACCCGGCCACGTCGTGGATTTGCAGGCGCTTCATGATTTGGGCCCGGTGGGTTTCCACTGTCTTGATGCTCAGGCTCAGGCCGTTGGCAATTTCCCGGGTGGACTTGCCGCGAACGATCAGTCGCAGGATTTCCAACTGGCGTGCCGTCAGGTTGTGGTTAGGGGCGGGATCAGGCTGGTATTTATGGCCGCGGGTAAGCGCCTGGTTGATCACGGTATGGGCAATGGCCGGGCTCAGGTAGCGTTCATCGTTGCGCAGGGCTTCCAGCGCGTGGCCCAGTTCGGTGGGGGTCGTGTCCTTGAGCAGGTAGCCGTGTGCGCCTGATTCCAGCGCCTGCATGATGAGTGCGGGATCGGTGTGCATGGACAGGATCAGGACCTTGCTGTGGGGACGTACTCGCTTGAGTTGCTGCAAGGCTTGCAGGCCGCTGGTGTCTTTCATGGAAATATCCAGCAGCACGATGTCGGGATTGAGCCGTTCCACCAGCTCCAGCAACTGCGAGCCGTCATTGGCTTCGCCGACAACGGCGTAGCCAGGCAGGTCCAGGACCAGGGCGCGCACACCCGCACGGATAAGCGAATGGTCATCTACCAAAAGCAAATTACAAGTCAATGGAGAACCTTATTCTTGCTGGCCCGCTCCAGGGCGCGGGGCGCCCAGGGAAAACGAGCTTCGATATGCGTGCCTTTGCCGGCCTCGCTGACTACTTTGAGCGTGCCGCCCAGTTGCTCGACCCGCTCCGACATGCCGGCCATGCCGCGTTGTCCTTCGCGGGCAGGGTGGTCGGCTGGGACAAATCCCTGGCCGTCGTCGCTGATTACTAATGTCAAACCTTCGGGCAGCCGTTGCAGGCGCACGAGGAGATTCTTTGCCTGGGCGTGGCGCAGAATGTTGGTGATCGCTTCCTGGGTGATGCGAAAGGCGGCGACGGTCATTTCTTCCGGTATGCCGGTCATGCGCTGCTGGCAATCGAGGCTCCAGTTCACGGACGTATTGGCCAGTGTCTTGAGCAGATGCGCACGCAGGCTGGCTTCCAGGCCCAGGCTGGTCAATTGCCTCGGATTGAGAATCGCCGACACATCGCGCACCTTGTTCAGGGTCTCGTCGAGCGTTTCGCTGAGGACAGAACACTGGTCTTGCAGCTCTTGCGGCATGCGGCGCTGGAGCCATTCGCTCTGCAGCTTTGCCGCAGTCAGCAACTGGCCAATGTCATCGTGCAATTCGCGACTGAGTCGATGACGTTCGTTTTCCTGGACTTCCAGTAGTCGGTCGGCCAGTTCCTGAGGCTGGAACTTGATGGATTTACGTGACAGTCGATACTGGATCCAGACGCAGGCCAAGGTCGCCATGTTCAGTGCCAGCAAGCTCAGCGGCACCGTCACGGCCGACCAGTAGGCCAACAGGCAGCCGAGGGTCGAGCCGATGCACAGCAAAAGTGTGAACCGACGGGCATTTTCTCGTGAGGGTGGCCAGGAGGTAAATGACTTGAAGCTGGCGTACATAACGGATGGAGCCAATGGATGTTCGCTGCGGGCAGGCCTGTCAGCGAATCTGACGGGCCGGGTCGGGTAAACGGTTCAGGTCGAGGACGGCTTCGGTTGGCGGCTTTTGGTGCGGCGGTTCGAAGTGACTGACGGAAGACATAGTACCACTTCAAATATCGCTGGTCGCGCTCGGTTTGGTGGTAGCAAAGCTCGGTGAGCCGGGCACTTGGTTGGCGACCACGACAGGCGGTTTCATGCTTGTTTCTGGGCGTAGGGTACCAACGCCAGCGGGCGTGGAGTTTGCAACGCCTGGCAAGGATTCTGGCCCACCTGGAACGCGAACGCTTCGATCAGAGAGGCTTGCTCGCTGCTGTCCAGGCTCAATTTTCCGGTGGTGTGGTCAACCAGTTCGAGCTGCCAGGCCATCAGCGTGAAGCAGTCCTTCAATGCGCCCAATGCCTGGTCGTGCAATTCCATGTGATTTTGCGCATGACTGAGCAAGCCATGGATATGCAGCGAAAACTCCGAAACGGCCTCCAGCGCAAGGGCATCGGCCTTGTTTGCCAGTTTCAGCAACGTGCTAAGCATGCAATCAATGGCATCCTTGTCGTTGTTGATCAGTTGCAGGTGGCTCAGGCATTCCTCTGACTTGGCCAAGAGCGTCTCGGCTTCCGTCAGGAACTCAGGAAGGCGCTGGCTCCAGGTCTTGCGATCGTTCGGCATGCTTATCTCCACAACATCATGTCAGGCGAAAGTAAATCGCGTGTGGCGAACGCTGGATCTCAAGGCCGCGAGCGAACGACGGCGTCTCGCGCATCCCCGCCGCTTGGCAGAAGCTGGCACGCAAACGATTGCACGGGCGAAATCGGCCGAAAGGCTGGAAGGTCGATGTCCTGTGGTCGCGCACAACAGCCTGACTCCGTTCAGCAATGAGAATGGCGTCACATTAATGGCTATTGAATAGCGGGAATATCAGGTTGGACCTGATTGTGCCTAGGGGAAACCCTTAGGCAGGGGAACTTTGCCCGCAAATCGAAGTCGCGCGGCGGGAAACAGGGGATGGAAAAAGCAGGAGGCCAGTAAAGCATGATGTTAATGTGATATCAATCTCTCGCCTTGATATTTCATTTCAGGGTCAAGATTTGGTGCAGGGCGCCGATAGCGCCATTACAGGATTCATCCGAACAAGCCCAGGAGTCATCGATGGCCGGCATTCTCGACACAGTAGATCAACGAACCCAACTGGTGGGTGAGAATCGCCTGGAAATTCTCATGTTTCGGCTGGCCGGGCGGCAATTGTTCGCCATCAACGTATTCAAGGTCCAGGAAGTGTTGCAACTGCCGAAGCTGACCTTGATGCCCCAGCGCCATCCATTCGTCTGCGGCGTGGTCAACCTGCGTGGCCAGACGCTGCCGGTCATCGACCTGTCCCAGGCCATAGGCATGCGTCCGTTGGTGCCGGGGCCGAACAGTACCATCATCGTCACCGAGTACAACCGCTCCGTCCAGGCGTTCCTGGTGGGAGGCGTGGACCGCATCGTCAACATGAACTGGGAAGCCATCCTGCCGCCCCCGACCAGCGCCGGCCGCGAGCATTACCTGACGGCAATCAGCAAGGTGGACGACCAGTTGGTGGAAATCATCGACGTGGAAAAAGTCCTGGCCGAAATCGTGCCTTACAACGCCAAGGTTTCCCGGGACAAGCTCGAAGACCCGGTGTTGGAGCGCGCCCGTGGCCGTGAGGTTCTGCTGGTGGATGACTCCAACGTCGCGCTCTCGCAATTGCGTGACACCCTGGGCCAGTTGGGCGTGAAGATGCACATCGCCAGCGACGGCCTGAAGGCGCTGAACATGCTCAAGGCCTGGGCGGACTTCGGCGAGGTGATGACCGACAAGTTGCTGATGATCTTCACCGATGCCGAGATGCCGGAAATGGACGGTTATCGCCTGACCACCGAGATTCGCAACGATCCGCGCTTGCGTGGACTCTATGTGGTGCTGCACACCTCGCTGTCCGGCAGCTTCAACGAGTCGATGGTCAAGAAGGTCGGTTGCGACAATTTCCTCTCCAAATTCCAGCCGGACAAGCTGGTGGACGTGGTGCGCCAGCGGCTGATGCTCGACTGATACCGATCCCGGTTTGCTTCGGTGGCCGGCTCGTATAAGGTGGCTTTTTTTCGCCTGGGGAGCTGACCATGTTGCGGCTGAGCGCGCTGTATCGTTATCCGTTGAAATCCGGCAAGGGCCAATCGCTGCAAGGGATTGGCCTGGACAAACTGGGGCTGGACGGTGACCGCCGCTGGATGCTCGTCGATGAAGGCAGCGGGCGATTCCTGACCCAGCGGGCCGTGGCGAAAATGAGCCAGCTGTCGGCCTTGTGGAACGAGGCGGGCGGCCTGACGCTCAGTGCGCCGGGCTACGGCACCTTCGAAGCGGCGTTGCCGCCGGTCATCGAAGAACAACGACGCGGCGTGATCATCTGGCGCGACACCTTGCGCGTGCCGGATGCTGGGGACGAAGCGGCGGCCTGGGTCAGTGAGTTCATCGGCCAGCGCACCCGGCTGGTCCATGTCCCGGTGGAATTGGCCCGTACCACGGCAGCCGGCTATGGCCGGGACGACGACAAGGTCGCTTTCGCCGATGGTTTTCCTTTGTTGTTGATTGGACAGGCCTCTTTGCAGGATCTGTCTGGCAAGGTCGGCCGCCCCCTGGAAATGCTGCGCTTCCGTCCCAACCTGGTGATCGAGGGCAGCGAGGCATTTGCCGAAGACGGCTGGAAGCGGATTCGTATCGGCGACGTGGAATTCCGGGTGGTCAAGCCATGCTCAAGATGCATCATGACCACCGTCGATCCGCAAACCGGTGAGCGCGATCCGAATCGCGAGCCTTTCGCGACGTTGCAGCAGTACCGTTCGACGCCTGACGGCGCGATGTTCGGGCAGAACCTGGTGAATGATGGCAACGGCAGGCTTGAAGTGGGGATGCCGGTCGAAGTGCTGGAATAAAACACTCAAGAACAAAAATGCCCGTGTCCAATGACGCGGGCATTTTTATTTACCAGGCAACCGTTTTCGCCACGAAAATATCAGGCGCGATATTCACACAGGTAAGCCGTGTCGACGGCCACCTTGAGCTGGAACTTGCTGTTGGCCGGGACGTTGAACTGGCTGCCGGCCTCGAAGGTTTCCCAATGGGTGCTGTCAGGCAGCTTTACGGTCAGGGCGCCAGACACGACGTGCATGATTTCCCGCTGGGCGGTGCCGAATTCATATTCGCCCGGTGCCATGACGCCAATGGTCGCCGGGCCTTCGGCAGTGCCGAAGGCGATCGACTTGACGGTGCCGTCGAAGTACTCGTTGACTTTAAACATGGGCGATTCCTCGAGAAAGGGCTGAAAAAGGCCGGCCAGTATGCACAAGGCCACAACAGTCGTCATCTGTCGCGCCCGACGTCCGCTCAGCCTGTCAGTACAAGAGGCAATAATCGCGCCGTGTTGCGGGCGTCCTCCAGTGCGCGGTGCTGTTGCCCACAGAACTGCAATCCGGCCAGCTGCAGCGCCGCATTGAGCCCCAAGGGGCGCTCCAGCCGTCGGGCCTTGGCGAAGCGTTGCTTGAGATTCATGTGCTGCACCTGGCCAAGCACGCTTTGCAGCTGGTGGTGCTGCCATTCCTGCAGCAATTGCTGGCGATCGTAGTCACCCCAGCTGATCCAGCCCTCCAGATTGACATGATAGGGCGCCAGCCAACGCTCGAACGCAGGCCAGACCTCTGCCAGCGGGGCGGCGCTATCAATGTTGGCCTGGCTGATGTGAGTCAACTGGCGACAGAAAGGGGTGAGCAGCGGTCGCCGCAGTGGCCGGACAAACCGCTGGAAATGATCCACTTCCCGGCCGTCTCGATTCACCAGGCTGGCGCCGATTTCGATAATTTCCATTTCGCTTACCGGCCAGCCACCTTCATCGGTGGTGGCCTCCAGATCAATCACCAGCCAGTGAGGCATCGCTAAGGTTCCCGGTATCGGCGTGCTGATGGGTTTGAGCGTAGTCAAACCCGGCGCATCCGCCTAGTCCCGTTCCCGAGCGCTTGCGAGGTTGCCCCGGCCAGCTTAAATTGCCCACGCTGTTGGCGATTTGATGAAATGGCCGCGCATGGGTTGATCGACTGTGGGAGAACGCAGGTGGACGAGCAAAAAACCCAGGGCGTGATGCGCGAGCTGGTCGACAACGGGCAACTGACCGACCCGGACAGTGCTCGCGGCAAATTGCTCCAGACCGCGGCTCACCTGTTTCGCAACAATGGCTTCGAGCGCACCACGGTGCGCGACCTGGCGGGTGCCGTGGGCATCCAGTCGGGCAGCATTTTTCATCACTTCAAGAGCAAGGACGAGATCCTTCGGGCCGTGATGGAGGAAACCATCCGCTACAACACTGCGTTGATGCGTGCGGCCCTGGGCGAGGCAAGCGGCGTACGTGAGCAGGTGCTGGCGCTGATCCGCTGCGAATTGCAGTCGATCATGGGCGGCACCGGCGAGGCGATGGCGGTGTTGTTCTATGAGTGGCGTTCCCTGTCCGCGGACGGGCAGCGCCAAGTGCTGGCCCTGCGCAATATTTATGAAGATGTCTGGCTTGAAGTCTTGGGGCAGGCCAAGGAGGCCGGGTATATTCGCGGGGACGTGTCCATTACCCGGCGCTTCCTGACCGGTGCGTTGTCCTGGACCACTACCTGGTTTCGCACTGAAGGCAGCCTGAGTCTCGATGAACTGGCCGAGCAGGCCCTGATCCTCGTGTTGGCAGAAAACAATAAGCAAACGACGGCTTAAAATTGGCCGCATGGCTGGCTAAGCGGCTGAAACCGCCTAGCGTCATTGTATTGATGGGTCTATTTGGGGAGTGGGGTATCTTGACGTTATTGCCGATGGGGATGACCTCGCGTGTTTTGCTGGCCGCTCTGACTCTTTTGCTGACGTCTTCCCTCGAGGCGGCGCAGCTGGTGCGGATCGGCGCGGCACATTTTCCACCCTATACCGTTCGGCCCGAAAACGGCGCCGACACCGGCCTGCTGCCGGAACTGGTGGAGGCCCTGAACCGATCGCAGGCCGATTACAAATTCGTCCTGGTGCCTACTTCGATTCCGCGCCGCTTCAATGATTTCAAGCAGGGACGGGTCGACATGGCTATTTTCGAGAACCCGGACTGGGGCTGGCAGGATGTGCCGCACACCGCAGTCGACATGGGGCTGGAAGACGCCGAGATCTTTGTGACCCAGCGCCAGCCCGATCGCCAGCAGGCCTATTTCGCCGATCTGAGGGGCAAGCGCCTGGCCTTGTTCAGCGGTTATCACTACGCCTTTGCCGAGTTCAACCCTGACCCCAAGTTCCTCATCGGGCAGTACAACGCCACGCTGACTTATTCCCACGACAGCAATTTGCAGATGGTGGTGCGCGGGCGCGCGGACATTGCCTTGGTGACCCGCTCGTACCTCAGCGACTACTTGTTGCGCAATCCTGAGGTGGGGCCCCAGTTGCTGGTTTCCGAGCGCATCGATCAGATCTATCACCATTACGCGCTGATCCGACCCCAGGCGCCCATCAGTGCCGACGTGTTCCAGCAGTTGCTGCAAAAACTGCGGGACAATGGGCAAATGTTGCAGATCTTCCAGCCCTACCGGATCGAGTTGGTGCCACCACACACTCATTGAGCCAGACTAAATTTCCCATTCTGGCTCACGTCACACGTTGACCATCGACGAATACGTGAGCCGCTCCAATGCCTATCTCCAAGCCTTCAACAACGCTGCCCTTGCCGGGTGGCCGCCACCTCGGCGCTGATGAAACCGAGCGCCATCTGAGCCTGATGCTCGAAGGCGCGCCCTTGATCCGTCTGCGCCTGGAGCGCGGCCCTCAACTTCATGTGCATCTTCAAGAACCCAACGACCGGCCTGTAGGGCCGGCGCTGTGGGCCGCCTGCTATTGGTTGTTTGCCAGGGATCCCGATTGCCAGCAATTGGTCTGGCACCTTGACGAACGCCCCGGCGAAGCCTTGCTCAGTGGCCTGCTGGCGGGCACGCCAGAGGTGAATGAATACGTCTGTGAGCGCGTCTTGTTCTGGCAATTGCCGCAGCCCTGGCTGGGGGAAGCATTCAATGGCAGTTATCCGCAGCAAATGATCATCACCGATGGCAAGCGCCATCCTCGTCGACCGATCAAGCCACGAGGCGAGGTGTATCGACGTTTCGATGCACGGCTGGGGGCTTGGGTGTCCCTGCGAACCCTCGAAATCGAGCAGGACCTGACACGCTTCAATCGCTGGCAGAACAGCCCTCGGGTCGCCAGCTTCTGGCAAGAGGAGGGCAGCCTGGAGCAGCATCGCGAATATCTGGGCAAACTGCAGCACGACCCTCGGGTCTTGACGTTGATCGGCTGTTTCGACGACCAGCCATTCGCCTATTTCGAAGCCTATTGGGCCAAGGAAGATCGAATCGCGCCGTTCTATGACGCCCATGACTATGACCGCGGCATCCACATGCTGGTGGGCGAGGAACAACATCGGGGCCCGCATAAAGTCGCGAGCTGGCTATCCGCGCTGGTGCACTACCTGTTTCTCGACGATCCCCGCACCCAGCGCGTGGTGGCCGAGCCTCGGGCCGACAACGCCCGGATGATCGGACATCTGCACAACCAATGCTTCCATTGTGAGAAGGAATTCGATTTCCCGCACAAACGGGCGGCGTTGATGATCCTGGGGCGGGAGCGGTTTTTCGACCGGTGTTCGTTGATGTGAAATGGGCAGGTACCTGTGGGAGCGGGCATCGGCAAATCGGCTGATTACCGCCGCGCAAACGTATCCCCGCGTACCCCCGACACCTTGCGGCAATGCACCAGGGCGTCGCGGATCATGAAGTTCACCAGGGTTGGCGAAACGCCCAATTCCTTGGCGATGTCTTTCTGCGGCACCCCGTGCAGGCGGTACATCTCGAAGGCGTAGCGCGTACGGCTGGGCAGCTCGGTCAACGCGTCGGCGATGTGTTCGAGCGTGGAAAAGTTGATATGCGACGTTTCCGGCGAAGCTCCCTGGATCACCACGTTCAAGCCTTCCTCTTCAGGGCCCGAGTATTTCTGTTCCAGCGCTTGCTTGCGGTAATGGTCAATCGCCAGGTTGCGCACGATCTGGAACAGATAGCTGAGCTGGGCCTTGATGGAGGAGGTGATTTGCGGCGCCGATTGCAGCCGGAAAAACGCGTCCTGAACTACATCTTCCGCGCGGGACCGGCAACCGGTGATGCGCGCTGCGATCTTGACCAGGATGGTTCGGTTATCGACGAATGCCTGAAGTAGCGGTGAGTCGCACCTGCTTGTGGATACTTGTTCCGTCATGGAATTCACCTTGCTGCAATTAGTTAGCAGGACGATCGGGCCAGCGGATCCGTCCTACACATCGGGGGCCAAATTAGGCTTAATGATAATTATTGTCAATTGAGAAGAAGAATTATTGATGAAAAGAAGTCCAGGCTGAGCGCTGCGACTCGTTGTCACGGGGTGCTACGGGCCTGAGCACCGCTGCGCGCGCGTTGCCTGGGAGCAGCGACTAATTATCTGGCGGTGTTATCCGTCCCCATGGGTGACTACTTGCAAGCCGAATTTCAGGCAGGAACCCTCATGACCGACGCGTTCGAACTCCCCAGCACCCTGGCCCATGCCCTCCAGCGCCGCGCCGCGTTGACTCCGGATCGGGTCGCCTTGCGCTTCCTTGCCGACAGTCCGCAGCTGGGTGTGGTATTGAGTTATCGCGACCTGGACCGGCGCGCCCGGACGATCGCGGCGGCGCTGCAGGGCGAAGCGAAAATCGGCGATCGGGCGGTGCTGCTGTTTCCCAGCGGCCCGGATTACGTCGCGGCGTTCTTCGGCTGCCTGTACGCCGGTGTGATCGCCGTACCGGCTTATCCGCCGGAGTCCACTCGTCGGCATCATCAGGAGCGCTTGCTGTCGATCATCGCCGACGCCGAACCCCGGTTGTTGCTGACCACCGCTGACTTGCGCGACACCTTGCAGGCCATCGAATCGGCGCCGCCAGTGCTGTGCGTCGATACGCTCGATCCGACCCGCGCCGGGCAATGGCAGGCGCCGGACCTGCAAGACAATGACATCGCTTTCCTGCAATACACCTCCGGCTCCACTGCATTGCCCAAGGGCGTGCAGGTCAGCCACGGCAACCTCGTCGCCAATGAACTGTTGATTCGTCATGGTTTCGGCATCGATGTGAATCCCGACGATGTCATCGTCAGTTGGCTGCCGCTGTACCACGACATGGGGCTGATCGGCGGGTTGCTGCAGCCGATCTTCAGCGGCGTGCCTTGCGTGCTGATGTCACCGGCCTATTTCCTCGCCCGGCCGTTGCGCTGGCTCGAAGCGATCAGCGAATACGGCGGCACCATCAGCGGCGGCCCGGACTTCGCCTATCGCCTGTGCAGCGAACGGGTCAGTGAGTCTGCCCTGGGCCGCCTCGACCTGAGCGGCTGGCGCGTCGCTTATTCCGGCTCTGAGCCGATCCGCCTCGACAGCCTGGAGCGCTTCGCCGGGAAATTCGCGGCGTGCGGCTTCACGGCTGACCGTTTCATGGCGTCCTACGGGCTCGCCGAAGCGACGTTGTTCGTGGCCGGCACGCCACGTGGCCAGGGCATCCCCTCGATGCGCATGGACGACGCGGCCTTGGCGCAAAACCGTGCCGAGCCGGGGCAGGGCAGCGCGGTGATGAGCTGTGGCGTGAGCCAGCCGGATCATGCGGTGCTGATCGTCGAGCCCACCTCTTTGCAACCGCTGGCCGACCACCAGGTCGGCGAAGTCTGGGCCGCCGGGCCGAGCATCGCCCACGGTTACTGGCGCAACCCCGAGGCCAGCGCCAAGACCTTTGTCGAGCATGACGGCCGCACGTGGCTGCGCACCGGTGACTTGGGTTTTGTCCGCGAAGGCGAACTGTTCATCACCGGACGCTTGAAGGACATGCTGATCGTGCGCGGGCACAACCTTTATCCACAGGACATCGAGCAGACCATCGAGCGGGAAGTGGAGGTGGTGCGCAAAGGCCGCGTCGCCGCCTTCGCCGTCAACGAGGCGGGTGAGGAAGGCATCGGCATCGCCGCCGAAATCAGCCGCAGCGTGCAGAAAATCCTCCCTCCAGAAAACTTGATCAACGCGATTCGCCAGGCCGTGGCCGACGCCTGCCAGCAAGCACCGAGCGTTGTGGTGTTGCTCAATCCGGGGGCATTGCCGAAGACGTCCAGCGGCAAACTGCAACGTTCGGCGTGCCGCGCCCGATTGGCGGACGGCAGCCTCGATAGTTATGCGCTGTTTCCTTCGGCCAAGGCTGAAACTTCCGACGAATCCCCGCCATCATCCGAACTGCAAGACTTGATCGGCCGGCTCTGGTGCGAGCAGTTGCAGATCGATCAGGTCCGTGGCGATGACCACTTCTTCCTGCTGGGTGGCAATTCCATTGCTGCCACTCAAGTGGTCGCACGGCTACGTGAAGCGCTGGGTGTCGAACTCAACCTGAGCCTGCTCTTCGAGGCGCCGACCCTGGGCGCTTTCGCGACGGCGGTGGCGAATCTGCAACAGGACGGCGGCCAGCCCCAGGGTACTATCAATTCGCTGGCGCGCGATGAAGCGCTGCCGCAATCGCTGGCGCAGAACCGCTTGTGGCTGACCTGGCAGTTGGACCCTGCCAGCCGCGCCTACAACATCCCCGGCGCCCTGCGCCTGCGTGGCGAGCTGGACGAACAAGCGTTGCGCCTGAGCTTCCAGCAATTGATCGAGCGCCACGAATCCTTGCGCACACGCTTCCTGGAACGCGACGGCGTGGCCCTGCAACAGATCGATCCGGCCGGTGAGTTCAACCTCCAGGTGATCGACCTCAGTGACGTGCCCGCCGATCAGCGCGAAGCCCGGGCGCGGGAGGTCCGCGAGGACGAGGCGTCCACCCAATTCGATCTGGAAAAGGGACCGCTGCTGTGGGTCACCTTGTTGCGCCTGGCCGAAGACGATCATCAGCTGCTGGTGACGATGCATCACATCATCGCCGATGGCTGGTCGATGAATATCTTGATCGATGAGTTTTCGCGGCTGTACGCCGCCGCATCCCAGGGACACATCGCCGAACTGGAACCGCTGCCCCTGCAATACGCCGACTTCGGCAGTTGGCAGCGGCAATGGCTTGCCCAGGGTGAAACCGAGCGCCAACTGGCGTACTGGAAAGAGCAGTTGGGCGACGAGCACCCGACCCTGGCGCTGAGCACCGACCATCCGCGCAGTGCCCGGCAGCATCGCAGCGCCGCGCGCCATAGCCTGCGCCTGGACAAGACGCTCGGTGATGCCCTGCGTCAGGTCGCCCAGGCCCATGACGCCACGGTGTTCATGCTGTTGCTGGCGGTGTTCCAGGCCTTGCTGCAGCGCTACACCGGCCAATCCGACTTGCGCATCGGCGTGCCCAACGCCAACCGCCCGCGCCTGGAAACCCAAGGGCTGATCGGCTTCTTCATCAACACCCAGGTGCTGCGCGCGCAAATCGATTCGCGCCAGCCCTTCGCCGCGCTGCTAGCCCAGGCCCGAGAGGCGACACTCGGCGCCCAGGCTCATCAGGACCTCCCCTTCGAACAACTGCTGGAAGCTTTCCCCCAGGCTCGCGAACAAGGCCTGTTCCAAGTGATGTTCAACCACCAGGAGCGCGACCTTGGCGCGTTGCGGCGCCTGCCGGGGCTGTTGGCCGATGAATTGCCATGGCACAGCCGCGAAGCCAAGTTCGACCTGCAATTGCACAGCGAAGAAGACCGTAACGGCCGGCTGACACTGTCGTTCGACTACGCGGACGAGCTGTTCGAGGCGGCGACCATCGCACGCCTGGCCGAGCATTTTTGCAGCTTGCTGCGGGCGGTCTGCGCTGATCCACGACAGGCCCTCGGCGACTTGCCTCTGCTTAGCGTCGAAGAACTCGCCCAGCAGCAGCGTTGGGCGGCGGCACCCTGCGAGCCCGCCACGCAATGGATTCCGGAACTGCTCAATGAGCAAGCCCGGCGCACCCCTCAACGCACAGCGTTGCAGTGGGACGGTGGTGCGCTGGACTACGCCGACCTGCACGCCCAGGCCAATCGGCTGGCCCATTATCTTCGGGACAAAGGTGTCGGCCCGGACGTGCGCGTGGCGATTGCCGCCGAGCGTTCGCCGCAATTGCTCATCGGCGTGCTGGCGATCATCAAGGCCGGCGGCGCCTACGTGCCGTTGGATATCGATTACCCGAGCGAACGCCTGGCCTACATGCTCCACGACAGCGGCGTCGAGCTGCTGCTGACCCAAACCGCACTGCTCGAACGCTTGCCGGCCTGCGAGGGCGTCAGCGTCATCGCCATGGACGCGCTGCACCTGGAGCAATGGCCGAGCAATCCGCCGGGCCTGCACTTGTACGGCGATCATCTGGCCTACGTGATCTACACCTCCGGCTCGACCGGCCAGCCCAAGGGTGTCGGCACTACCCACGCGGCCCTGGCCGAGCGCCTGCAATGGATGCAGGCCGCCTATGGGCTGGATGAGGCCGACGTGTTGATGCAAAAGGCGCCAATCAGTTTCGACGTGTCGGTGTGGGAGTGCTTCTGGCCGCTGATCACCGGCAGTCGCTTGGTCCTGGCGGGCCCGGGCGAGCACCGTGACCCGCACCGCATCGCGCAACTGGTCGAGCAGTTCGGCGTGACCACGCTGCACTTCGTCCCGCCGCTGCTCAGCCTGTTTGTCGACGAGCCCTTGAGTGCCCGTTGCACGAGCCTGCGGCGGATTTTCTCCGGCGGCGAAGCCTTGCCGGCCGAGTTGCGCAGCCGAGTGCTCGCGCAACTGCCGACGGCGCAGTTGCACAATCGCTACGGCCCGACCGAAACCGCCATCAACGTCACCCATTGGCATTGCACCGCAGGCGATGGCGAGCGCTCGCCCATCGGTCGTCCCTTGGCTAACGTGCTGTGCCGCATCCTCGACAGCGAACTCAATCCCGTGCCCGTCGGCGTGCCGGGTGAGCTGTGCATCGGTGGCCTGGGCCTGGCCCGGGGTTACCTCGGGCGTCCAGCGTTGACGGCGGAACGTTTTGTCGCCGATCCCCAAGGGCTGGCTGGCGCGCGGCTTTACCGCACCGGCGACTTGGCGCGCTGGGATGCCGACGGCGTGATTGAATACCTCGGCCGCCTCGATCAGCAGATCAAGCTGCGCGGTTTCCGCGTCGAGCCACAGGAAATCGAGGCGCGCTTGCTGGCCCAGGACGGTGTCGCCCAGGCGGCGGTGCTGGTGCGCGACACGGCGGCCGGTCCGCAGTTGATCGGTTATTACACCGCAGCAGCGCCTGATGAGGATGCCGTCGCCCAGACCGCTCGCCTGAAAAACGCCCTCGCCAGTGAGCTGCCGGACTACATGGTGCCCGCACAGTTGTTGCGCCTGGACGCCATGCCCTTGAGCCCGAGCGGCAAGCTCGACCGCCGCGCCTTGCCCGAGCCGCAATGGCAGGTGCGCGAACACGTCGAGCCAGCCACCGCCCTCGAACAGCAGGTCGCCGGAATCTGGCGCGACGTGCTCGGCCTTGCCCGCATCGGCCTGCGGGATGATTTTTTTGCCCTGGGCGGCCATTCGTTGCTGGCGACCCAGATCATTTCCCGCACGCGCCAGGCCTGCGACGTCGAGCTGCCGTTGCGTACGTTGTTCGAAGCCAGCGAGCTGGGCGCCTTCGCCGAGCAGGTGCGGCTGATCCAGGCCAGCGGTCGGACCAACCGCCAGCCGCCGATCGAGAAAGTCGACCGCAGCCAACCGGTGCCGCTGTCCTATTCGCAGCAGCGCATGTGGTTCCTCTGGCAAATGGAGCCGGACAGCCCGGCCTACAACGTCGGCGGCATGGCCCGGTTGCGCGGAGTGCTGGATGTCGGGCGCTTCGAAGCGGCGTTGCAGGCCTTGATCCTGCGCCATGAAACCCTGCGCACCACGTTCCCGAGCATCGACGGTGTGCCTCGCCAGCAGGTGCACGACGAGACGGGCCTGCGCATGGACTGGAAAGATTTTTCCACGCTCGACGCCGACCTTCGCCAACAGCGCGTGCAGCAGCTGGCGGACAGCGAGGCCCACGAGCCCTTCGACCTGGAAACCGGGCCGCTGCTGCGGGCCTGCCTGGTCAAGACCGCCGAGCGCGAACATTACTTGGTGCTGACGCTGCACCACATCGTCACCGAAGGCTGGGCAATGGACATTTTCGCCCGTGAGCTCAGTGCGCTGTACGAAGCCTTCATCGACGACCGCGAGTCACCGCTGGAGCCGTTGCCGGTGCAATACCTGGACTACAGCGCCTGGCAGCGCCAATGGCTGGAATCCGGCGAGCGCCAGCGCCAGCTCGATTACTGGACCACGCAACTGGGCCGCGAACATCCCTTGTTGGAATTGCCGACGGACCGTCCGCGTCCGCCGGTGCAAAGTCATCGCGGCGAACTGTTCCGTTTCGACCTCGGCGATGACTTGGCCGCACGGGTCCGTGCCTTCAACGCCGAACATGGCTTGACCCTGTTCATGACCATGACCGCCGCCCTGGCCGTGCTGCTCTATCGCTACAGCGGCCAGACCGACCTGCGCATCGGCGCGCCGGTGGCCAACCGCATCCGTCCGGAAAGCGAAGGGCTGATCGGCGCGTTCCTCAATACCCAAGTGCTGCGTTGCCAACTCGACGGACAGATGTCGGTGGGCGAGCTGTTCGAGCAGGTGCGCCACACGGTGATCGAGGGCCAGTCCCACCAGGACTTGCCGTTCGATCATCTGGTGGAAGCGTTGCAGCCACCGCGCAGCGCGGCATACAACCCGCTGTTCCAAGTGATGTGCAACGTGCAGCGCTGGGAATTCCAGCAGAGCCGCACGCTGGCCGGCATGAGCGTCGATTATCTGGTCAACGATGCGCGGGCGACCAAGTTCGACCTCAATCTGGAGGTCACTGACCTTGACCAGCGCTTGGGCTGCTGCCTGACCTACAGCACCGACTTGTTCGACGAACCGCGCATCGCCCGCATGGCCGGGCACTGGCGCAACCTGTTGGAAGCGCTGCTGGTGGATCCGGCTCGGCGGCTGAGCGAGCTGCCGCTGCTGGACGCCAGTGAACAGCGGCAGTTGCTCGACAGCCTCGGCGAAGAGCCGGGCGAGCATCGCCTCGATCAATGCACCCATTCATTGTTTGAAGAGCAGGCCCGGTTGCGCCCGGATGCGCCGGCGCTGACGTTCGCCGGCCAGACCCTGGCCTATGGCGAACTCGAGCGCCGGGCCAATCGCCTGGCCTGGATGTTGCGCGAACGTGGCGTCGGGCCGCAGGTCCGGGTAGGGCTGGCCCTGGAGCGCTCGCTGGATTTGGTCGTCGGCCTGCTGGCGATCCTCAAGGCGGGTGGCGCCTACGTGCCGCTGGATCCGGAATATCCACTGGACCGCTTGCTCTTCATGATCGAGGACAGCGGCGTCGGCTTGCTGCTCAGCGATCGGGCCATGTTCCAGGCCCTCGGCCAACTGCCGGAAGGCGTGCAGCGCTGGTGCCTGGAAGACGACCGTGCGGCCCTGGCGGATTTTCCCGACCAGTCGCCGCCGCTGATCAACCTGCCGCAGCACCAGGCCTATCTGATCTACACCTCCGGCTCCACCGGCAAACCCAAGGGGGTGGTGGTGTCCCACGGTGAGATCGCCATGCATTGCCAAGCGGTGATCCAGCGCTTCGGCATGCGTCCCGATGACTGCGAACTGCATTTCTATTCGATCAATTTCGACGCCGCCACCGAGCGCTTGCTGGTGCCGTTGCTCAGTGGCGCCCACGTGGTGCTGCGCGCCCAGGGCCAGTGGGATGCCGAGGAAATCTGCGGCCTGATCCGCCAACACCGCATCAACATTCTTGGTTTCACCCCCAGCTATGGCAGCCAATTGGCGCAATGGCTGGCAACCCAGGGCCAGACGCTGCCGGTGCGCATGTGCATCACCGGTGGCGAAGCCCTGACCGGTGAACATCTGCAGCGCATCCGCGCGGCGTTCAGTCCGAGCCTGTTCTTCAACGCCTATGGCCCGACCGAAACCGTGGTCATGCCGTTGGCGAGCCTGGCCCCGGAACAACTTGAGGAGGGCGCCGGCAGCGTACCGATCGGCAACGTGATCGGCGCTCGCGTCGCTTATATTCTCGACGCCGACCTGGCCTTGGTGCCGCAAGGCGCGACGGGTGAGTTGTATGTCGGCGGCGCCGGGTTGGCCCAGGGTTATCACCAGCGTCCGGGCATGACCGCCGAGCGCTTCGTCGCCGACCCATTCAGCGCTGACGGCGGACGGCTGTACCGCACCGGGGACCTGGTGCTCCAGCGCACCGACGGTCAGGTGGAGTATTTGGGGCGGATCGACCATCAAGTGAAGATTCGCGGTTTCCGTATCGAACTGGGGGAAATCGAAAACCGCCTGCTGGAACACGACGCCGTGCGCGAGGCCGTGGTACTGGCCTTGGATATGCCGGGCGGCAAGCAATTGGCCGGCTACCTGGTCAGCGACATCGCTGAAGGGGATGGCGCCGGGCAAGCGGCGCTGCGCGAAGCGCTGAAGCATCACCTCAAGGCGCAACTGCCGGACTACATGATGCCCGCGCACTTGATCCTATTGCCGAGCATGCCGCTGACCGCCAACGGCAAGCTCGACCGCCGCGCCTTGCCGATGCCCGATCCGGAACTCAATCGCCAGCAGTACGTGGCGCCGAGCAGTGCCTTGGAGCAAGCGCTGGCGACGATCTGGTGCGACGTGTTGAACGTCAGGCAGGTCGGCCTCAACGACAATTTCTTCGAGCTGGGCGGCGATTCGATCCTGTCGATCCAGGTCGTCAGCCGGGCCCGGCAACAGGGCCTGCATTTTACGCCGCGGGATTTGTTCCAGCACCAGACCGTGCAGGCCCTGGCGGCCGTCGCCACACGCAGCGAGCAGGTGAGCGCCGAGCAAGGATTGTTGAGCGGTGAGTCGGGGCTGACGCCGATCCAGCATTGGTTCTTCGCCAACGAGATACCCAACCGTCAGCACTGGAACCAGGCGCTGTTGCTGGAGCCGACCCTGCGCTTGGAACCAGGTTATCTGGAGCAAGCGTTGCGCGCGGTGTTCGAGCAGCACGACGCCTTGCGCCTGGGCTTCGGCAACCGCGCCGGGCACTGGCGCGCCGAGCATCAGCCAGTGTTCAAAGGGGCGCTGCTGGAAGCTGTGTCGGTGGATTCGCCGCACGCCTGCGAAGCCGTGTTTGCCCAGGCACAGCGAGGCTTTGCGCTGTCGAGCGGGCCGCTGCTGCGGGCCGTGTTGGCAGAGTTGCCTGACGGTCGGCAGCGCCTGCTGATCGCGATTCACCACTTGGTGGTGGACGGTGTCTCGTGGCGAGTGCTGATGGACGACCTGCAAACGGCCTACCGCCAATGCATCGACAGACAAACGCTGCAATTGCCGGCCAAGACCAGCCCGTTCCGTGACTGGGCCGCGCGTTTGCAGGCTTACGCCGGCAGTGAGTCCCTGCGCGAAGAGTTGAGCTGGTGGCAAGGCCAGTTGAATGGCCCGGACGTGACGCTGCCTTGCGCCCGTCCCGACGGCGGGCGGCAGGAACGGCATGCCGACACCGTCAGCCTGCGCCTGGATGCCGAGCGCACTCGGCAATTGTTGCAACAAGCGCCCAGCGCCTATCGCACCCAGGTCAATGACCTGTTGCTCACCGCGCTGGCCCGGGTGCTGTGCCGTTGGAGCCAGCATGAATCGGTGCTGGTCCAGCTCGAAGGACATGGCCGCGAGGCGCTGTTCGATGACATCGACCTGACCCGCACCGTGGGTTGGTTCACCAGCGTCTATCCGCTGCGCCTGTGCCCGTCGGGCGATGATGTCGGCACCTCGATCAAAGCCATCAAGGAACAGCTGCGCGCGGTGCCGCACAAGGGCCTCGGCTATGGCGTGCTGTGTTACCTGGCAGACATCGACACCCGCGAGGCGATGGCCGGCTTGCCGCAAGCGACGATCACCTTCAACTACCTCGGCCAGCTTGACCATACCCTCGGTCAGGACGCGCTGTTCCGCCCGCTGGACGAAGCGCTTGGCGCGATCCATGACCCCGACGCACCGCTGCCCAACGAACTGAGCCTCGACTGCCAGGTCAGTGGCGGCGAACTGGCGCTGCGCTGGACCTTCAGCGCCGCGCGTCATGACCGCGAGGCCATTACCGCGCTGGCCGACGCCTACCTCGAGGAATTGCAGCACCTGATCGAACATTGCCTAACGGACGAGGCGGGCGGCCTGACGCCGTCGGACTTCCCGCTGGCGAAACTGACCCAGGCACAGCTGGACAACCTGCCGGTGCCGGCGACGGAGATCGAAGACGTCTACCCACTGACGCCGATGCAGGAAGGCATGTTGCTGCATACCTTGCTGGAGCCGGGCACGGGCCTGTACTACATGCAGGACCGCTACCGCATCAACAGCGAACTGGACCCGCAGCGGTTCGCCCAGGCCTGGCAAGCGGTGATCGCCCGTCACGAAGCCTTGCGCGCCTCGTTCTGCTGGAACGTCGGCGAAGACATGCTGCAAGTCATCCACAAGCCCGGCCGCACACCGGTGGAATACCTCGACTGGACGCAAGTGCCCGACGACGCCCTGGAGCCCAAGCTCCAGGCGCTGCTCAAGCGCGAACGCGAAGCGGGTTTCGATCTGTTGAACGAGGCCCCGTTCCACTTGCGCCTGATCCGGGTCGACGCGGCGCGCTACTGGTTCATGATGAGCAATCACCACATCCTCATCGATGCGTGGTGCCGTTCGTTGCTGATGGATGATTTCTTCGAGATCTACACCGCTCTTGGCGAACAGCGCGAGCCCCGCCTGGCCGTGCCGCCGCGCTATCGCGACTACATTGGCTGGCTGCAACGCCAGGGCCTGGCCGAAGCCCGGCAGTGGTGGCAGCAGAATCTCAAAGGTTTCGAGCGGACCACGCCGATCCCCGGCGACCGACCGTTCCTGCGCGAACACGCCGGTGAGAGCGGCGGCATGGTTGTCGGCGATTGCTACACCCGCCTCGACTCCCGGGACGGTGCGCGCCTGCGCGAGCTGGCCCAGGCCCATCAATTGACCGTCAACACCTTCGCCCAGGCGGCGTGGGCCCTGGTGTTGCGCCGTATCAGCGGTGATCGCGACGTATTGTTCGGCGTCACCGTCGCCGGGCGTCCGGTGGAACTGCCGCAGATGCAGCGCACGGTGGGGCTGTTCATCAACAGCGTTGCCTTGCGGGTGCGGATCCCGGCGGATGACCAGCGCTGCAGCGTGCGCCAATGGCTCAACGGCTTGCTGGACAGCAACATGCAACTGCGCGAATACGAATACCTGCCGCTGGTGAGCATCCAGGAAGTCAGCGAGCTGCCCAAGGGCCAGCCGTTGTTCGACAGTCTGTTCGTGTTCGAGAACGCGCCGGTGGAGGTTTCGGTGCTGGACCGCGCCCAGAGCCTCAACGCCACCTCGGATTCAGGCCGCACCCACACCAACTTCCCGCTGACGGCGGTGTGTTATCCGGGCGACGACCTGGGGCTGCACCTCTCCTACGACCAGCGTTACTTCGATGAGTCGACGGTCCAAGGGCTGCTGGGCGAGTTCAAGCGATTGCTGCTGGCGTTGATGGACGGTTTCCACTGCGACATGGCCGAGCTGCCGCTGATTGGTGCTGAAGAAAAGGATTTCCTCACCGAAGGTTGCAATCAGAGCGCGCGTGCCTATCCGCTGGAACAGAGTTACGTCGAGCTGTTCGAGGCCCGGGTGGCGGCTCATCCGCAACGTATTGCCGCCAGTTGCCAGGACGAAACCTGGACGTATGCCGAGTTGAACGAGCGCAGCAACCGCCTCGGTCATGCGCTGATCGAGGCGGGCGTCGGTCTCGACCAGCCAGTGGCGCTGTTGGCCGAGCGCGACCTGGATTTGCTCGGCATGATCATCGGCAGCTTCAAGGCCGGCGGCGGTTACCTGCCGCTGGACCCGGGCCTGCCGAGCCAGCGCCTGAGTCGCATCATCGAATTGAGCCGCACGCCGTTGCTGGTGTGCACGCGGGCTTGTCACGAGCAGGCGCTGGCCTTGCTGGAAGCGTTCGCCTGTGCCGGGCGGCCGAAGCTGCTGGTCTGGGAAGACGTCCAGGCCAGTGATAAGGCGGTGGAAAATCCCGGCGTTTACAGCGGGCCGGACAACCTCGCCTACGTGATCTACACCTCTGGCTCCACCGGGTTGCCCAAAGGTGTGATGGTCCAGCAGCGCGGCATGCTCAACAACCAGCTCAGCAAAGTACCGTATCTGGCGCTGGATGAGGCCGATGTGATTGCCCAGACCGCGTCCCAGAGCTTCGATATTTCGGTGTGGCAGTTCCTGGCCGCGCCGTTGTTCGGGGCTCGGGTGGACATCGTGCCCAATGTGATCGCCCACGATCCACTTGGACTGCTGGACCATGTCGGACGCCAGGGCATTACCGTACTGGAGAGCGTGCCGTCGTTGATCCAGGGCATGCTCGCCCAGGAGCGAATCGACCTGGATGGCTTGCGCTGGATGCTGCCCACCGGCGAAGCGATGCCACCGGAATTGGCCCACCAATGGCTGGCGCGTTACCCGGACATCGGCCTGGTAAATGCCTACGGCCCGGCCGAATGTTCCGATGACGTGGCGTTCTTCCGAGTCGACATGGCCTCGACCCGTGGCACCTACCTGCCCATCGGTACGCCGACCGACAATAACCGTTTGTACCTGCTCGACGACGCCCTGGAACTGGTGCCAGTGGGCGCGGTGGGGGAGCTGTGCGTCGCCGGCACCGGGGTGGGGCGTGGTTATGTCAGCGATCCGCTGCGTACCGCGCCTGTCTTCGTGCCCAACCCGTTTGGCGCACCGGGCGAGCGGCTGTACCGCACCAGCGACCTGGCACGTCGCCGCAGCGATGGCGTGCTGGAATACGTCGGGCGCATCGACCATCAGGTGAAGATTCGTGGCTACCGCATCGAGCTGGGGGAAATCGAAGCACGGCTGCACGAGCAGCCTGAAGTCCGCGACGCGGCCGTCGGCGTGCAGGAAGGCGTCAATGGCAAGCACCTGGTGGGTTATCTGGTTGCCGCCGACGCCACGCTGAGCCCGACCGAACGCCTTGATCGAATCAAACAGCGCCTGCGCAGCGAATTGCCGGAATACATGGTGCCGCTGCATTGGCTGTGGCTCGACCGCTTGCCCCTCAATGCCAATGGAAAACTCGATCGCAGGGCCTTGCCGGCGCTGGAAATCGGCCAGTTGCACAGCCAGGACTACCAGGCGCCCGCCAGTGATCTTGAACAAACCCTGGCCGATATCTGGGCCGAGGTGTTGAAGGTCGAGCGGGTGGGCATACGGGACAATTTCTTCGAGCTGGGTGGGCACTCGTTGCTGGCGACACAAATCGCCTCCCGCGTGCAAAAAGCCCTGCAACGGGACGTGCCGCTCAGGGCCATGTTCGAGTGCAGCACGGTGGAGGCGTTGGCTGAATACATCGCTGGATTGGAGGCCAATGAAATCACCGAAGAGAAGGTGGATCGGTTGAATGATTTGATGGCGGAGTTGGAAGGATTGTAGTGCTGCGGTGCCTGTAGCGGCCCCATCGCGAGCAAGCTCGCGATGGGTTCATTGGCAGCACCCCAAACCCAAGGTTGACGTCCGGCGCTTCGCGGCCCAGTCTCCCCAAGGTTTTTTCAGACGATCAACACGGAGGTCACCGATGCCCTTTGCAACGATTGACGGACAACCGCTCCATTACCTGGACCAGGGCCATGGCCCGGTGGTAGTGCTGGGCAGCAGCTATTTGTGGGACCAGAGCATGTGGGCGCCGCAGATTGAGGCTTTATCGAAGCATTATCGGGTCATCGTCCCGGAGCTGTGGGGTCATGGCCGGTCCGGGCGTTTGCCTGAGGGCATGAATTCGCTGGACGACCTGTCTCGTCAAACGCTGGCGTTGATGGATCACCTGGAGGTCGACTGTTTCAACCTGGTCGGATTGTCGGTCGGCGGGATGTGGGGCGCGCGGTTGGCGCTGGCTGCGCCTGACCGTGTGCAGTCGCTGGTGTTGATGGATACCTACGTCGGCGTCGAGCCGGAGCCAACCCGGCTGTATTACTTTTCGCTGTTCGACAAGATCGAAGCCAGCGGCGCAATTCCCGAGCCTTTGTTGGACATCATCGTGCCAATCTTTTTCCGGCCGGACATCGATCCGCAGTCGGCGCTCTATCAACAGTTCCGGGCCACCTTGGCCGCGCTGCCGACTGACCGCCTAAAGGACAGCATCGTGCCGTTGGGGCGGATCATTTTTGGTCGGGACGACATCCTGCCGCGCCTGCCTGGATTGGATGCCAGGCGCACGCTGGTGATGTGCGGCGACCAGGACAAACCTCGGCCACCGTCCGAGGCTTTGGAAATGGCCGAACTGATCGGCTGCGATCACGTGCTGATCCCGCAGGCGGGGCATATTTCCAGCCTGGAGAATCCGGAGTTTGTCACCGAGGCGTTGTTGGCGTTCCTGAAACAAGTGCGCTGAAACTGTGGCGAGGGAGCAAGCTCCCTCGCCACAGTTCAGTGTTCCGGATCATTTAGGCCCGAGGATTTTCACCAGTTTGTCTGGCGACGGCGCGCCTTGCTGCTGTTGCAGTTCGCCCTGGTCATCCAGATAGAAAATCGCCGGGGTGGCGGAGAGCTCAAGCTCGTCCATCAACGCCTGGTTGGCGTCCAGTTTTGCCTGGATGGCCGGCGGTATCTCCTTGAGCGGCTTGAGCGGACTGGCCTTGCCGGCCTTCTCATGGTCCGCCAGGGCTTTTTCCGGCTCCTTGGCAGCGAGCAGCGCGGCTGATTTGCCCGGGCTGTCTTCGCGAATGATGCCCACCATGATGTGGCGCAACTGCACCTTGCCGGCCTTGACCCAGGGCCGGGCCTGTTCCCAGAACATGTTGCAATACGGGCAATTCGGATCGCTGAACAGGTATACGGTGCGCGGGGCGTCCTTGTTGCCGTCGGCGATCCAGTTACTGGCCTCCATCTTCGCCCAGATGGCCTTGGCCATGGGGGCGTAGACCAGTTTTTGCAGCGGCTCGGCGCTCAGGTCCTTGCCGTCGGCGTCGTACAGGTTGCCCAGCAGAACGTGCTGGCCATCTGGCGTCAGGTACAGGGCCATGCCACGGTTCTGGTATTGCGCCGCATAACCGCGCAATCCGTTCGGCGCCTCGAAGGTGCCGACGATTTTCGCGCCCTTCGCTTCGATCTTCTGGATGGCCGCAGGCAGTTCTTCGGCCTGGAGCAGCGGCGCTTGCAGCAGCGCGCCGGCGAAGGCCAGGGTCAGCAGGTGGTGGAGGCGGGGCATGGCAGTTTCCTTGTCGCGGGGTGGGCCGCCGTGGTCGTACCCGGCGTGTCGAAATTTTCCAGGGCGCGGGCCAGGCTCGCTTTTGATAACTCGCCCAAGTGACTGCCCAACAGGCGGCCATCGGCGCCGTAGAACAGCGTCGTTGGCAGCGCCATCGAGCCGACGGCCTGGCCAAGGCGACCGCTGCCGTCGAACAATACATTGGTGAGGCTCAAGCCCTGCGTGGCAAGGAAGGTGCTCACGCTTTGCATGCTTTCGGCCTGGTTGACGAACAGGAACGTCAGGTCCGGGCGCTGTTTCTGGGCTTCTTCCAGCACCGGCATTTCACGTCGGCAGGGCGGGCACCAGGTGGCCCAGAGATTGATCACCAGTGGGCCGCCCTCATAGTCGACAAGGTTGACGGTTTCGCCTTCAGCGTTGCGCAGGTCGATCTCCGGTAACCGGGTGCCTTGTTCGTAGATCGCCAGCGACATTGTCCCCACGAGCCAGAACAGCAGGCCGCCGGTGACGCTGAAAGCCAACGGTCGACGCAGGCCCGGACGGCGCCGCGCCCATAGCAGGGCGCCGACCAGCAGCGCGATGATGCCCGGCCAGGCGATGAAACCGCCGTCGCGCAAGTCGACGATCTGCCACGGGTCGTCCTGGTAATGGCTCCAGTAGGCCGCGACAAAACCGATCCTCGCGGCCAGGAGTCCCAGCAGAAACAGCCCGAACAGCACCGATTCAGGGTTCTCGCCGCCACGCCGTGCCACAAGCCAGCCGACGAAGGTGGCCAGGGCCAGTGCGCTGATCAGCAACAAATGGTTGAGGGCGATGGCGAAGGTGCCCAGGGTGAGCGTCAGCATCAGGGCGCGTTCCGGGTCATGTTCCAGCGCTCCAGGAGTCCCTTGGCGTCGACTTCGCCGGTAATCCGCTGGTTGCGACGTTCTTCACCGTCTGTGCCGATCCACAACAAGCTGGGTGGCCCCGGTACCTGATAACGGCTGAGCAGTTCGCGGCTGGCCGGTGTGTCGGCGGTGACGTCAAGGCGCAGCAGGCGCACACCTTTCAAGGCGTCCAGCACCTCTGTGCGGCCGAATACTTGTTTTTCCATGATCTTGCAGGACACGCACCAGTCGGCGTAGTAGTCCAGCAGGACCCACTGGCCCTGGGCCTTGGCGGCGTCCAGTTCGCGTTGTAGGGCGGCGGGTTCGCTGACCGTGGTGAACGCGTCCCGGGCCTCGGCGGTCGCAGTGGCGCGGGCACCGCTGTAGACCTCCAGCGGCTTGAACAGATCATCGCTGCCGCCCGCTGCCCCCATCACCAACAGGCTGCCCCACAGGCCGAACAGCAGCGATACGCTGCCCCACAGATAGGCAGCGCGGCCGAACCCTTCGGTCTGGCGCCAGGCGCAATAGGCCGCAATCACCAGCAGCGCGCCCCATAGGCCGATCCACAACGAGCCATCGATGACCGGGCGGATCATCAGCAACGCGGTACCCAGGAACAGAAAACCAAACACACCTTTGAGCAGGTTCATCCAGGCGCCGGGCTTGGGCAGGAAGCGATTGCCCACGGTCACCAGCAGCAACAGCGGCAGGCCCATGCCGACGCCCATGGTGAACAGGATCAGGCCGCCGTGCAGCGCATTGCCACTCTGGGCGATGTACAGCAGCGCGCCGGCCAAGGGGGCGGTCATGCAGGGGCCGACCAACAGGCCGGACAACGCCCCGAGAATGCCAGCGCCCACCAGGCTGCCACCGCGGCGCTGGCGACCGGCGTTTTCCAAGCGATCACGCAGGGCGGCTGGCAGTTGCAATTCGAAAAAGCCGAACATCGGCAGCGCCAACACTACGAACACCGCCGCGAAAGTCCCCAGTAGCCAGGGCTGCTGCAGCACTGCCTGGAGATTGGCCCCCAACAGCGCCGCGAGCACACCCATGGCGGCATACACCAGGGCCATGCTGATCACATAGCTGCCGGCCAATGCCAGGCCGCGCCGAGGGCTGGCGCCGCTGCCCACCACCAATCCCGCCAGGATCGGCAGCATCGGCAGCGAGCAGGGAGTAAACGCCAGCAACAGCCCCAAACCAAAGAACACCAGCAGGCTCCAGCCCAGCGCGCGTTGTTGCAGGCCGCTGGCAAGGGCCTGGTCCTGCGCTTCGCCAGTGGCTGCCACCGGCGTGTTGCCGCCCAGGTCGACGACTTGGGTCTGGGGCGGATAGCACAGGCCCGCATCGGCGCAGCCCTGGAAGCCGACCTTGATCTTGCCGGTCGCCCCGGCGGGAATCTTCAGCTCCAGGGCCTGGCGATACACTTGCTGGTCGCCGAAGAATTCGTCGCTGTGTGCTTCGCCCTCGGGCAGCTTGGGTTTTTGCGCGTCGGCCAGGCCATCGAACTTGAGTCGCTGCTGATACAGGTAGTACCCGTCGGCGATCTGCCAGAACAGTTGGGTCTCACCGGAATCCAGGCGTTCGGAAGTGAAGACGAATGCCTTCTCCACCGGCAGGAAATCGGGTTTGGTTTCGAAGGGATTGGCGGCCTGGGCCAGGCCCGAGATCAGGAACAGCCACAGCAAAAACAATCGACGCATGGACAAAGCCTTAACGAAGCAAGTGAAGGGCACAGTGGCGACCGGCGATTAACCGTCGATTAACCCAGCGATACCGGCAAGTGCCAATGATCGCCCATATTTGCCCGACTCGTCGCATAATGTCGGCTTAATCGGCCGCCCGCCTAATCTACCTTTTTCCGTGGGGCTTACCATGCACGTACTGGTCTGCGAAGACGATGAGTTGATTGCCAGCGGCATCGTCGCCGGGCTCACGGCTCAAGGCCTGACCGTCGAGCACGTCGCCACCGCATCGGCGGCTCGGGCGATGGTCGGCGTGGCGACATTCGACGTCATGGTATTGGACCTGGGCCTGCCGGATGAAGACGGCCTCAAGTTGCTTAAGCAGCTACGCCAGCAAGGCCTGGAAATGCCTGTGCTGATCCTCACCGCGCGGGATTCGGTGACCGACCGGGTCGATGGCTTGCAGGCCGGGGCCGATGACTACTTGCTCAAGCCCTTCGACCTGCGCGAACTGGCGGCGCGCTTGCACACCTTGTTGCGGCGCGTGGCCGGGCGCAGCGTCAACCTGATCGAACATGGTCGTTTGACCTATGACCCGAGCAGCCGGGAAACCACCTTGGACGGCCAGCCGGTGGACCTGTCCCGCCGCGAGCAGTCGCTGTTGCAGGCGCTGCTGCACAGCCGTGGCCGGGTGCTCTCCACCGAGCAACTCAAGGACAGCGTCTATGGCTTCAACGACGAACTGGAAAGCAACGCCTTGAACGTCCATATCCACCATTTGCGGCGCAAGTTGGGCAACGGGATTGTCGAGACGGTGCGCGGCCTGGGCTATCGCCTGGGGCCGGCCGATGGCGGGGAATCGGCCAAGTGATCAGCCTGCGCCTGCGCCTGAGCCTGACCCTCGGCGCGGCCTTTGCCCTGATCTGGGCCTTGGCCGCTGCCTGGATGCTCAGCGACCTGCGCAACCAGATGATGTTTTCCCTCGACCAGCGCCTGGTGGCTTCGGCGCGGATGGTCGCCGGGTTGCTGGAGCAGTTGCCGCCGGTTCCCAGCAAGGGGGAGGGCACGCATTTCAGCGCGGAACAATTGAGCGTCCCGGGGGGAATGGCCTGCCAGGTCAGCTCCCTGCGCGGGGAAATTCTTGCGCGCAGCCATGACACCCCGGGGCAGCCACTGGAAGCCGAGAAAATGGGCTTTCACGACCAGATGATCGACGGCGCGCCATGGCGCAGCTTCACCCTGGCCCGAGGCGACTTGCGCATCACCACCGCCGATCGCCAGATCGAACGCGAGGCGTTGAACCTGTCGGTGCTGCTGGCGGCCTCGGTGCCGGTCGGGGTGGCCTTGCTCGGTTGCTTGTGCCTGCTGTGGCTGGGCATCGGCCAGGGCCTGGCACCGCTCAACCGCATGCGCGATGCCTTGACCCGGCGCAACGCGGACTCCCTCGAACCGCTGCAGATTCATCCACTGCCCAGCGAGTTGCGACCTTTGCTGGAAACCCAGAACCAACTGCTCCTGCGCATCGGCAAGACCATCGAGCGCGAGCGACGCCTGACCGGCGATGCCGCCCATGAACTGCGCAGCCCGTTGACCGCTATCAAGACGCACCTGCAGGTGGCGCGCATGACCGAAGGCGCCGCCCGTGACCAGTCCCTGGCCCGGGCGGAGGAGGGCGCCGACCGGCTGCATCGCACGCTGGAGCAACTGTTGTTGCTGGCCCGGGTGGAAGGCAGCCTGTCATTCGATGACGGTGTGCAATGCAACGCCGAGCAGGTCGCGCGGCTGGCCATCCAGGACGCGACCGGCGGCGCGCCCCAGCGGATCAGGTTGCGGGTGTCGCCTCAACTGACCGATGCGCCGGTGCAGATGCCGGCGGTGCTGTCCATCGCCGCGCTGCGCAACCTGCTGGAGAACGCCGTGCGCCATACCCCGGACGACACCGAGATCGAGCTGAACCTGGAGATGATCGGCCAGCGTGTGCGGTTCCAGGTGCGCGACCACGGTCCTGGCATCGCCGCCGACGATATCCAGCACCTGACCCAGCGCTTCTGGCGCAATGGCCAGAGCAACGGCTGCGGGCTCGGGCTGGCGATTGTCCAGGCCATCGTCCAGCGTTGCGGCTGCGGCCTGCAGTTCGACAGCCGCCCGGACGGGTTGCGTGTCGAGCTGACCGTGCCGGTGCAACTATCGCCCGGTCCGTAGATAACCTGTGGCGAGGGAGCTTGCTCCCGCTGGACCGCGCAGCGGGCCCAAACCTGTGGGCTTGATTCATCTGACGGTCCGCGCGTCCTGGCTTGAGGGGCTGCTGCGCAGCCCAGCGGGAGCAAGCTCCCTCGCCACGGTCTTTATCCGGCAGTAAATCCTTGCCCTGCTGATGCGTTTCTACAACAGGAAACCTGCATGTGCGCTTCGGAATGCGCACCTGCCCGGTGCGCCTTTTGGTCACTCATCCCGGGGTCGAGAACATGCCAGTCACCAGTCCTGTCCAAGCACCGCCAGCACGGGTCAGCCCTGCGCCGGTCGAGACGCTTTACCAATTCAACGAATCACCCTTGCTGGCTCGCCAGAGCCGCCAGGAATCCAACGCTCGCAGCTATCCACGGCGAATCCCCCTGGCCCTCAAGCGCGCCAAGGGTCTGTACGTAGAAGATGTCGAGGGCCGCACGTTCATCGATTGCCTGGCCGGCGCCGGCACGCTGGCGCTGGGGCACAACCACCCGGTGGTGATCGAGGCGATCCAGCAAGTGCTGGCCGATGAGCTGCCCCTGCACACCCTGGACCTGACCACGCCGGTCAAGGACCGCTTTGTCCAGGACCTGTTCGGCCTGTTGCCGGCGGTCCTCGCCGCCGAAGCGAAAATCCAGTTCTGCGGCCCTACCGGCACCGACGCGGTGGAAGCAGCGCTCAAGTTGGTCCGCACCGCGACGGGGCGTAGCACGGTGTTGTCGTTCCAGGGCGGTTATCACGGGATGACCCAGGGCGCGTTGAGCCTGATGGGCAGCCTGGGGCCGAAGCAACCCTTGGGTGCCTTGCTCAGCAACGGCGTGCAGTTCATGCCGTATCCCTACGAATACCGCTGCCCGTTCGGACTGGGCGGCGCGGAGGGGATCAAGGCCAACCTGCATTACCTGGAAAACCTGCTGAACGATCCAGAGGCTGGCGTGCAATTGCCGGCAGCGGTCATCGTTGAAGTGGTGCAGGGCGAGGGCGGTGTCATACCGGCCGACCTGGATTGGCTGCGCGGCCTGCGGCGGATCACCGAACAAGCCGGGGTGGCGCTGATCGTCGATGAAATCCAGAGTGGCTTTGGCCGGACCGGCAAGATGTTCGCGTTCGAGCACGCCGGCATCATTCCGGATGTGGTCGTGCTGTCCAAGGCCATCGGCGGCAGCCTGCCGCTGGCGGTGGTGGTCTATCGCGATTGGCTCGATACCTGGCTGCCGGGAGCGCATGCCGGGACTTTCCGCGGCAACCAGATGGCCATGGCCGCCGGTTCCGCAGTAATGCGCTACCTGGTGGAGCACAACGTGTCGGCTCACGCTGCCGCCATGGGCCAGCGCTTGAGCGAGCACTTGCACATCCTGCAGCGGGATTTCCCGGAGTTGGGCGATATTCGCGGTCGCGGCCTGATGCTCGGCGTCGAGCTGGTGGAACCGACCGGCAAGCCGGACGCCTTGGGGCATCCGCCGGTGCATGCCCGCCTGGCGCCACGGTTGCAGCGTGAATGCCTCAAGCGCGGATTGATCCTCGAACTGGGCGGCCGACAGGGCGGCGTGGTGCGTTTCCTGCCGCCGTTGATCATTACCGCGGCGGAAATCGATCGGGTCGCCGAGATTTTCCGGCGCGCCCTGGAAGCCGCCGTCGCCGAAGCCTAATTTTGATCCGGCCCGGTACGTTCCTTTTCATACCTTGGCTGCGCCCGTGGCGCGGCGAACCTTGAGCAACGACGGAGAAACACCATGACTTCAGTATTCGACCGCGAGGACATCCTCTTCCAGGTCGTGGTCAACCACGAAGAACAATATTCGATCTGGCCAGACTACAAGGCCGTTCCGGAAGGCTGGCGCACCGTCGGCAAGAGCGGCTTCAAGAAGGAATGCCTGGCCTACATCGAAGAGGTCTGGACCGACATGCGGCCATTGAGTTTGCGCAAGAAGATGGAAGAGCAGGCGGCGATAGGGCAGTAGACGAAGGACCTTGTGGGAGCGAGCCTGCTCGCGAAACAGGCAACTCGGTCTGTCAGTCAGGCCAAGGTGATGCCTTCGCGAGCAGGCTCGCTCCCACAGGAAATTTCTGCGCTTACCAGGAAATCAATCAACGCCCGCGCCGCCGCCGGCAATTGTCGATGGGGCGGGTAGATGATTGAAAACGTTCGACTGCGGCCGCCAAAGTCCTCCAGCAACTCCACCAGTTCCCCTCGCTCGACTCGCTCCCGGACGATGAATTCATAGCTCTGGCAGATCCCCAACCCGGCCTGTGCCAGGGAAACGATGCCCAGCACGTCATCGGACACTTGCACATTGCCCGCCGGCAACCATTCCCGATCTTCCTGGTTTTCGCGAAACAGCCACGGCGCGATGCGTCCGCTGCTGGGCATCACGAAGGGCAGGCAGGCGTGGGCGGCCAGTTCATCGATGCACAGGGGCGTGCCGGCGCGCTCCAGGTAGCGCGGCGCGGCCACCAGGCAGAGGCGGGCGTCTTCCAATTTGCGGCCGACCAATCCGCTGTCCGGCAGCGGCCCGAGGCGGATCGCCAGGTCATACCCTTCCGCCACCAGGTCGACGTTGCGGTTGGTGATGCTCAGCTCGACTCGCACCTGCGGGCACGCCTGGGCGAAACGCGACAGCAGCGCCGGCAGGCGGTAATGGCCATAGGTGGTGGGCACGCTCAGGCGCACGCGACCAGTCAACACGCCGTCCTGGCCCTGGATCCGCCGCTCAGCATCGTCAATCAGGGCAAAGGCCGAGCGCGACTGTTCCAGGTACAACGTCCCCGCATCGGTCAGGTTCAGCCGCCGGGTGGTGCGGCGCAACAGTTGTACCCCGAGCCGGGCTTCGAGGCGCGAGATGGCGCGGCTCAGCACCGATGGCGTGGTCCCGAGCGCCACGGCGCCAGCGCTGAGGGTGCCTTTTTCCACGACGGTGACGAAGGCTTCCACATCGGCCAGATGATCGAATCGACGGGCCATTATTGCCTCCAGAGGCCAAGTGATGTTCCTGGGGGCCAGTTTATCGCCGGCAGGCGCATCAATACAGTGAGCACAACTTTTATCGAAGCGGAGTCATCATGAAAAAGCTCACTGCCTTGGCAGCCTCTGTCGTTCTGGCAGGCATCAGTGGCGCGGCCTATGCCGACAACGTGCTCGTAGTTCTGTCGGACGCCGATCATCTGGATCTGAAAAATGGCCAGGTCTTCTCCACCGGGTTCTACCTCAACGAGTTGCTCCAGCCAGTGAAACTATTACTGGATGCCGGCCACCGCGTGACCTTTGCTACGCCTGGGGGCAAGGCGCCGACCCTGGACCGCTCCTCGGTGGACAAGATGTATTTCAATAACGATGCGGCGGAGCTTGAGCGCTACCAGGCGTTGCTGGCCCAGCTAAAAATCACCTCGCCCGAGGAGTCACCGGTGATCAGTCTGACCCGTGCCGAACAAATGGGTCTGGATCGGTTCGATGCGCTGTACATTCCCGGAGGGCACGCGCCAATGCAGGATTTGCTCACCAGCGCCCCGCTGGGCCGGGTCTTGACGCATTTCCATGGGAAAGGCAAAACCACCGCGTTGGTCTGCCACGGGCCGATAGCCCTGTTGTCGACGCTACCCGATGCCAACGGCTTCGTCGGCCAGTTGATCGCCAAAGGCCAGGCTTCGGCTCAGTCCGGCTGGATCTACGCCGGGTACAAGATGACAGTGATCAGTAATCAGGAAGAGGAATTGGCCAAGGGACTGCTGGGCGGCGGGGCAATGAAATTCTATCCCCAGACCGCGCTGCAACAGGCGGGCGGCCAATACAGCAGCAATACGTCGCCGTGGACGTCCCATGTGGTCATGGACCGGGAGTTGATCACCGGCCAGAACCCGGCGTCGGCGCTGGAGGTGGGGCAGGCGTTGGTCAAGCGGTTGAAGCGCTGATTCAAGAACACCACGGCCCCTGTGGGAGCGAGCCTGCTCGCGAAGGCGTTCGTTCAGTCAGCTTCGAACCGACTGGAAGATCGCTTTCGCGAGCAGGCTCGCTCCCACAAGTATTGTGGTAGGTTGCTTTACTTGAACCTGCGCTCCACCCCTTTCTCCACCAGGATCTTCGCCGAAATCTCTTCCACGGAAAAATGCGTGGAGTTGATATGGGGAATGTTCTCCCGCCGGAACAGGTTTTCCACTTCGCGCACTTCGAACTCGCACTGGGCGTAGCTTG